>ERZ827512.2478-NODE-2478-length-14749-cov-2.858990_pt1 | contig 14749 bp, 11 predicted proteins | sample MGYA00519916_ERZ827512 | MGnify/ENA primary metagenome ERZ827512 (study PRJEB31778, sample SAMEA3449335) | human gut metagenome | biome: human gut; feature: human-associated habitat; material: faeces | place: United Kingdom | collected 2010/2012 ... | reverse complement strand
GCTCTGTCCGCGCTGTTCCCCATCGCCGGGGCGCGAGCTGCAAATACGGCGGAAACAATTTCAAAAGAATGGAGTGTTTATGTCAGAAAACAAAAAATATTACTACATGAAGCTCAAGGAAAATTTCTTCACCAGTGAGCGGATGGTTGTTCTGGAAACGATGCCGGACGGAATTCTGTATTCCAATTTGCTGCTCAAGATGTATCTGATGTCACTCAAGCACAATGGGATTCTCCTGTTACATGAAAATCTGCCGCACACGCCGCAGACCATTGCAACGTTTACCCGCCATCAGATCGGCACCGTAGAACGCGCGCTGCAAATCTTCCTAAAACTCGGTTTTGTCGAGCTGCTGACCGATGGTGCGTACTATATGCCGGATATCCAGCTGCTGGTCGGGCGATCCTCCACCGAAGCGGAGCGAAAACGCCGGGAGCGGCTGCGTTTACAAGCGCAGAAGCTCCTGTCTAACTCAAAAGCGGACATTTGTCCACCAGAGAATAGAGATAAAGAGATTAGAGAACAGAAGTGCGCGCGGACAAATATCCGAACTTACGAAGTAACGGAGGAAGATGTCGTATGATGCCAATTACAGAAGAAGTCCATGCGTTTTTGACGGCAAATGCAGCTGCGCAGATACAGCGAGATGATGAGTATCTCGATCCCGCTGATGGATTGCTGCACTGCAAGACCTGTCACGGTTTGCGGCAAACGGTCATTCCTGCTCCCGGCGGAACAGGATTTCTCCGACCACGCTGCCTGTGCCCCTGCCAGAGTGCTGCGGAAAAACAGCGCAAAGCGGCAGAAGAAAAACGGGAGCGTCTGGAACGCATTCAGCGTCGAAAAGCACATGGGTTACAGGATCGCCGCCTCTACGATTGCACGTTTGCCAACGATAACGGAAAAACGCCAGGGCTGACTGCCAAAGCCAAGCGCTATGTGGAACATTGGGAGGATGCGGCACGGAAAAATATTGGACTGCTCCTGTTTGGCGATGTGGGAACCGGAAAATCCTTTCTTGCCGGGTGCATTGCAAACGCGCTGCTGGAGCAGGACGTGCCGGTTCTGATGACAAACTTCCCAACAATTTTGAATCGTATGACGGGACTGTTCGGCTCTGAGCGTGCTGACTTTCTTGCCAGTCTGAATGCCTATGATCTTCTGATTTTGGATGATCTTGGTGCAGAGCGAGGAACAGAATATGCATTAGAACAAGTCTTCGCCGTGATCGATGCCAGATACCGAAGCCGCAAACCGTTGGTCGTCACAACAAATCTGACGCTGGATGCGCTCAAGCACCCAGACGATCTTGCGCATGCGTTGGTCGGGGCTTACCTGCGTGCGGGATATTGAAATGTCTGGCCGCACCGGACTGGATAAAGGATCCAATATCCGGCTTGTCATGGAGCGGAACAACATTACGCAGGCCGTTTATGTCGGCGATACACAGAAAGATGCGGCTGCGGCAGAAAAAGCCGGGATCCCATTTATTTTCGCGGAATACGGGTTTGGTGATGCACCGAATGCCGCGCTGCGGATCGGCTCAATCGAAGAGCTTCCACAGGCCGTCGCGGCCGCATTTTCCCAAAACTGAAAAACAGAAATCGCTGCAGCGAAGCGGATATTATAAAAGCGGACAAAAGCCGTGAGGTCTCCGGAATTTTGGAGCCTCACGGCTTTTGTATATAGAAAACAGCTTTTGCGCAGTCTGCATAGCAACACGCCTCGAGAACTATGCAATCTGCCCAAAATGCTGGAATAGAAATATATGAAGCTGTGAAAACAGACGATATTTTTGCCAAACGGACGAAATTGTCGGCAGTCTCCTGTGAGGGATTTCGGTATGATAATGACGTATCAAAAGGAACGAAGGAGGAAACTATGAAAAAAATTGCAAAACGAAGCATCTGCCTGCTTCTGGCGTTTGTGCTCATGATGAGCTGCTGCGCCATTACGGCAGCTGCGGCTTCTCCAGTTACGGGCGTTGCCAGCGACCAGTGGAAGCAGGCGCTGGACAGCACGAAGAGCAAGACCAGCTATTACTCGCCCTACATGGCGGCGAGCAATTCGGAGGAGTACTACTCCAAGATCGGCACCGGCCATTTGCAGGGCATGTGCGTAGACGATGATCTGCGCTATATGTATGTGTCCTATACGAATGGCATCGGCAAGATCGACATGAAGACCGGTGAGGTCGCGGGCTATCTGACCGGCTTCGACGGCGGGCTGCACATCGGCTGCCTCGCGTATTACGACGGGTACATCTACGGCTCGTTTGAGGCGCAGGCCACGCACAAGTTCTATATCATCCAGGTCGACGAGAGCCAGTTCTGGGGCGTCATGGACACCCGCGAGAAGTGGCTCGACGCCGTCCGCGTCATTCTGCTCTACGAGCCGACCGTCGACGCGCGCGACCTGATGGGCGACACGTGTTTCCGGCAAACGCAGCGTCGACGGCATCGCGGGCCGCAACGAAGAGGTCGGCCACCGCTATTCCAACGCGGGCATCGACGGCGTGACGTTCGGCACGTATCCCGGCGAGTTCGGCAAGGAGAACGCGGACGTCTATATGTTCGTCTCCTACGGCACCTACTGGTTCACAAACGGCGACACCAAGCTTTCGAACCGCCTCGATGATGAGCACATCATCCTTCAGGCCTACAACACGAAGGACTTCCTGAACGAGCAGAACCAGAGCCAGTATCTGCTGGAGCTGGCCTACACGGACACCACAACGCCCGACCAGAACGGCGTTTCCAATGCGCGCAGTCTCAACTATGCGGCTGATTCCATCCTGCATGCGGAAAAGGCGCTCTTTGTGTTCGTCGGCAACACCCAGTGGGGCTGCCAGCAGATCGAATACGACCGCACGACGGGCGATATCTGGCTGTCTACCTACGGCGGTTCCGACGGCAAGCCGGACTCCGGCGCGGGCAATTGGTATGTGATCGACGGTTCCAAGAAGCCGCAGCACGCGGAGATCCAGCTCGGCCAGAACGCGAACGCTGCCGGCCTGAAATACGGCGATATCGGCAGAAAGACTGACGAGCAGAAGGCCGCGATTGTGGCCGCAGCCAAAGAGCGCGCCACGCGCTACGGCGACAACAATAAGGTGAAGAACAGCACGTGGGACACCTGGGCAAACAAGCCGCAGGAATTTTCCGAGAACGGTTATCCCATCGGCGATATCCCGTACATGAAGTGCGTCTGCGGGAACAACTGCCATGGCCTGAAAGGCGCGGGCGAGTACATCGGCTACACCGCGGCCAACGGCTATGATGAGGACAACATGATCTGGTGCGGCAAGCGGCAGTACATGTGCATGGGCCTTGTGTCCCTTGGCAACGGCTACTGGTACTGGGACGGCGCGGGCGATACGCAGGACTGCCTGAAGCTGTTCCATATGGACGGCTTTGATGCAAAGACCGGCGCAGTCGGCAAGGCGAAGAACATCACCGACGCCAATCTCGCGGACTATGTGGCAATGGAGACTGCTGCAGGAACGCTGACCTCGACCGTGGAGGACGCGAAGAGGACGCTCCAGACGCGCGTCACCAAGACCGAGCAGAACTACCCGACCAACGCTGCGGGCTATTCCGACGCATCGTGGACGGCGCTGCAGAATGCGCTGAGCGGCGCGAAGGCTGTCCTCGCGGACAGCAGCGCGACGGCGAAGCAGGCGGACGCCGCGATGGAGACGCTGAAAACCGCGCTCAAGGGCATGCGCAAGACGGCGGCATTTGAGCCGGTGCTTGCGGCGGCCAAGGACGAGATCACACGCATGAGCAGAACGCTCTACGGCGCGTATATCGCAAAGGTCGAGGACGCGATCGCCAATTCCGCATCGTACAGCCAGACGAAGCTGGACGACTGCGTCACCTCGCTCGAACCGCTCCGCGCGGCGCAGAATTTGACAGCTACACCGAGAACGTCTCCACCAACGCCAGCATCGATCTGAAAAACAAAGGCTGGGAGCTGCTCAAGATCACGGTCCCGACCGGCCAGACCGCGAAGGTCACGGCCGACGGCAAGGTGATCCGCACCCTCACCGCCGGGAGCTACAACGTCCCCATTGCGAATGTCGCGTCGATGCGCATCGACGGCACGGCAGACGCCAGCGTCTGCCGCTATGAGGATCTGAGAACGATCGGGGGCATCACCGTCGACGGCGAATCGATCTACGGCTTTGACCAGAGCATTCTGGCCTATACCGTCAAGATCCCGACCACGGCCACGAAGCTCCCGAAGGTCGGCGTAAAGAAGCTGGCAGGCCTCGACGTGACCGTCGACATCCAGCAGGCGACGATGGAAAACAAGACGGCAACCATCACCGTGACCCGCAAGGATAACGGCGTCGTCACAGTCTATACGGTCAAGTTCATTGCGGATCCGTCCCAGAATCCCACGACAGGGCCGACCCCGGATCGCGTGATCTATGCCAGCGACCTGAAGCCGCTGTGGGAGACGACCTATCCCAACCATCGCGGACAGAATGGCAAAAATGAGAGGTTCATGGCCGACAAGAACTGGACAAATGAAACGGAAGCGGACAGCCTGTTCAGCAGCGGAAAGAAGGGCTTTACGCTCCACGCTATTACCAACTATGGTATGCCCGCCGGCAGCGAAGAGCATACGTTCAGCGAGGTTGGCACGAGCTATAAGACGATGAACGGCGAGAAACTCGAAAAGAACTGGAAGAGCACGTATGCCACGCGCTTCCAGGGAACCGAGTATTACTTTAAGAACCTTTCCGCTGATGCGGCGGAAAAGGCCGCGGAAGAGTATTATTCCTCCGTCTCGTTTGACGTCAGCCGGTATAGCCGCTTCACAACCACGGCAAAGAACATCTTCAGCGCACAGAACGATTCAACGGCAAATGCAACACTCCGGATCTATCTGGACGGTGTCTGCACGAACACTTATAAAATGATCCATGCGACGACGGTCAACCTTGACATCGATCTGACGAACGTTAGCCGCATGACGATCCAGCTGGATCCGAAAAATGCCGACGGCACACCGGGGAAGGCGAACGACTGGGCAAATCATGATATCGTTCGTTTTGATGATGCGAAGTTCTATCAGCCGGACACCGAGGCTCTGATCGGCGAGCTCACGCCGCTCTGGGCGACCAGCTATCCGAACCATCGCGGCCATGACGGCAGGAACGAGCGCTTCATGGTCAATAAGGGCTGGGGGTTCCCGGAGGATATCGGCAAAGAAAAGAAGCTGCTTGGCGTTGCGGCCGATGGCAGCGAGGTCGCATTCACCAACGGTTTTACCATGCACGGCATTACGTCCTATGGCATGAAAAATGGTGAGCCGGAGCTGAAGGCTGACGGTTCGCGCAAGAGCGACGCGGAGATCAAGGCGGAATATGTCAATGCGGATAATTTCGAACGCTATTCCTCCATTTCGTTCAATGTCAAGGATTTCTCCAACTTCAGCACGACGCTGAGTATTGCGTGGGGGCAGAAGAATCATAAGAAAGCGAACGCGACTGTCCGCTTCTACACAGACGGCGTGGTAGCACGGAAAGTGCCCATCAACGGAAAGACCTGGGGCGTGGATGTGAACCTGGATCTGACCGGCGTGCGCCGCCTGACCATCCAGCTTGACCCGGAGAATCTGGACAAAACCATTACGGAAAGCAATCCCGCTGACTGGGCCAATGGCGACATCGTCACCTTCGGCAACGCGAAGTTCACGAAGAGCGCCACCATCGAGATCGACCCGCAGGATCAGAACACCTACCTCAGCGATCTCGCAGATTCGGAGCACACCACCGCGAAGAAGGTCAGCGACCAGAGCGACGGACAGGACGGGCTGACGATCGCAGTGACGGATCCGGCCTCCGGCGTCCATTTTATGTACAAAAACAGCGACAAGAACACGATCTGGGGTTACAGCCATGTCAACGACAACGGCCCGACGAATGATCAGATCTCGTTCAACAAGTGGCTGACAATGGAACCGCTGGTCGCCGCACAGGTCGGCAAGATCTATGGCAAGACCCCTGCTGAGGCAAAGGGTGCGCTGGAAATGGAATACCGGCAGACCTTTGTCAACGGCGACGACGGCAAGGCGTTTGCGGACTATTCCAGCGTCACGTGGAACATCGACGGCAAGGGCTATGACGTGTTCCGCTGCACCCTCGGCCCGCGCGGCGGAAACACATGGTCTGCGACGGATGTGAACGTCAATATTTATGTGGACGGCGTGCTGCGGTTCACGAAGAATATCCGCCGCTGGACCGGCGCGGTCATCTTCTACGTCGATGGTGTGGAGGTGCTCCGCAAGAACATCCGCAGCAAAACCCTCGGTACCGACATCGATATCGACCTGACCAACGCAAAGACCTTCACCATCCAGATCGACCCGCTGGGCAACAGCCACTATACGGCAGACCTCGCCTCCGGCGACATCCTCATCTTCGGCGATGCGCGCTTCGTCAAGCTGGCCAACCGCCTGACGCACACGCACACATACGACCAGAACGTATGGGTCGCGGGCGAATACGGCCACTGGAACGCCTGCACCGGCTGCTCTGAGCATCTGAACTACGAACAGCATACGCCGAACGGCGAACCGACGGATACGGATCCGAAGACCTGCACCAAGTGCGGAAAGATCATGCAGGAGCCGCTTGGCCATGTGCTTGAGCACATCGGAACCAAGCCCGCGACCTGCACCGAAAATGGCCACAAGGAGTATTTCTACTGCACGCGCTGCGGTCTGTACTATGCTGACGAAGAATGCACGATGCAGATTACCGGGCCGGACGACCCCAGCCTCGTGATTCAGGCCAACGGCCACAGCATGACCCATGTTGGCGCTGTGGAGCCGACGTATGATCACGTGGGCAACATCGAATACTGGTACTGCTCCGCCTGCCGCAAGTATTTTGCGGATGGGCAGGGCGCACAGGAGCTGACCGGCTCGGTCATCCTCCCGAAGAAGGAAGCGCCGAGCAGCATTGTACCCATCCTCCCGCTGCTGGACGGGCAGTTCCCGTTTGTGGACGTGCCCGTCAACAGCTGGTATTATGCCAGCGTCCGCGGCGCCTGGGAGAACGGCCTGATTGACGGCGTCACCGCCTATGCGTTCAAGCCCGACAACCAGCTCACCGTGGCGCAGGCCATCAAGCTCGCCGCCGCGCTGCACCAGATGCAGACCTCCGGCTCTGTCACGCTGACGAACGGCCATCCGTGGTACAACACCTATCTGGCCTACGCCATCCGCAACAAGGTCGTCGGCGAGGAGTATAAGTCCTATACGGCGGCGCAGATGAACGCGCCGGTCACGAGAGGCGAATTTGTCCACATCCTGCGCGGCGCGACGAATTATTACACCGTGCGCAACGAGGTCGCGGACAATGCCATCCCCGATGTGAAGGTCACCGACGCCTATGGCGCGGATATCTACACCTTCTATCGCGCGGGCATCCTGACCGGTTCCGACGCAAAGGGTACGTTCCACGCGGGCAATACCATCAAGCGCAGCGAAGTTTCGGCCATCCTCAACCGGATGTACGACGTATCTGCCCGCCAGAGCATCGCCCTCAAATAAGCGTTTTCCCTTGATTGCCCGGACAGCTTCGGCTGTCCGGGCTTTTCTCCTGATTGACAGCACAGGCGGCACAAAAAACGCGAGACCCGATGGAAGGTCCCGCGTTTGCTGCTTACTTCAGCCAGCCGCCGATCTGCGCCATATATTCTTTCGGCCCACAGCCGAGGTACTTGCGGAAGACGGTGTTGAAATACTTGTAATCGCCGATGCCGCACTGCCAGGAGATCTCGTGCAGCGGCAGCTTGCCGTTTTTCATCAGATCCAGCGCTTTTTGGATGCGGTAACGGTTGAGATATTCGATAAAGGTCGTTCCGGTCTGCTTTTTGAAGCGCTTGTTGAGAAATGCGATGCTGTAATTCAGTGCATTGGCTATGTCCTGCAGCGCAACCTTTTCCTGATAATGCGCCGCCGCATAATCCAGCATGGCCGACACCACAGGGTCGGGTATGCCGCTGCCCGGCAGCTCCAGATCGATGGAGAAGTTTTGAAGCGACTGCTGTGCGCTCTGCTTGGACGCCCACATCCGCCGCCGTTCGCACTGCGTTTTGGCCTCTGCGATCGCCTCGCAGAGTTCATCCTTTTTCAGCGGCTTGAGCAGATAGCGGATCGCCCCGTATTTCATGGCATCCTTTGCATAATCAAAGCTCGAGTAGCCGGACAGCACGATCGCGGAGTAAGGGTGTGCTTCGTGGGTTTGCTTCATCATTTCCACACCGTCCATGATGGGCATATTGATATCTACGATCACAATGTCCGGCTCCAGCTCCTCAATGGCCCGCATGCCTTCCTGACCGTTCCGGCCACTGCCGACGACGGTACAGTCCAGCTCTGTCCATGGAATCGCGCATTCCAGGCCCCGGCGGATGGGATCTTCATCCTCTACGATGATGACCTTATACATGTTCGGCCTCCTTTGCGTTTCTGTCTGCCGTCTGCTCGATATGGACATCCACCGCGAAGCCGACGCCCGGCGTGTTGCGGATCTGAAGTCCGCTGCGGCTTCCGTATTTCAGATACAGCCGCCGCGAGAGATTCCGCAGTCCAATGGAGCGGGCGCTGTTGTCAAACGTCAGCAGCCGCTGCTGTAACGTTTTGGCCTCCTCTTCGTCCATGCCGAGTCCGTCGTCGCTGACACGGATGCAGAGGATCCCATGCTCCACGTGCCCTTCAACACGGATGCAGATGTCCATTTTTTTGCGAAAGCCGTATTTGATGCTGTTTTCGATCAGCGGCTGGATCAGCAGCTTCGGCACGAGACACTGGTCGCATGCTTCTGACAGATTGATCTCACAATGGAACCGGTCGCCGAAGCGGCATCGTTGAATATTCAGGTATTTATTGATATACTCCATGTCCTCGGCAAGCCGAACTTCCTGCCGCGACGCATCTACACTGTAGCGCAGGATCTCTGTCAGGCTGACAATCAGCTGTTCGGAGGTGTCCGGGTCGAAGGAAAGAAAGCTGCGGATGATCTCCAACGTGTTGTACAGAAAGTGCGGATTCATCTGCGCCATCAGCTGCTGCATTTCGATGCGTGCGTTGAGCTGGATCAGCTCCGTGTTACGGCTGTTCAGCTCGGTGATGATCTCGAGCATTTTGTTGATCTGCTGAGAGACCTCTTCAAACTCATCGTCCGTATGCAGCTCGATCCGATGGGCCGGATCCTGCTGGACAATGCGGATCTCATGCACCAGTGCGCCGATCGACTTGGAGTGGTGCTCCGCCATCGAAAGGTTGATCCAGTCTGCCATGGCGAACCAGATAAAGCCCATGATCAAAAGCAGCAGAAAACCGATCCAGATCCCGCAGTTCGGCGGATAGTAGACCAGCGAATAGACCACGGCCTGAAGCTCCGGCAGCGGGCGGGACGTCACCCAGTAGCGGCTGCCGTTTTCCGTGCGCCACACGCCGTGCTCCACGCCCCGGTATTTGTTGCTCCCGCCGAGCAGGCCGGGCTTGCTGACATACATCGCGTTGTCGCGCTCATCGGTGATGATGCCGTCGAAATTGCTCTCCGACAGGTGGAAGTTCCACGCACTGCCCGAGAGGAAAACCGTCACAAAGCCCTCCAGCGTGCCGTCCTGATAAAACGGCTGGACATACATCGTGTCAGAATAGTTGCCGCGCTCATAATAGACCGCGCGATATGCTTCCGTCTGCGCCGTTTGCCGGACTTTATAGCAGATGGCGTTATTATAGTTGACCAGATAGGAGCTGAGCAGCGATTCGCCGAACGACGTATAGAGAATGTTCGTGTCCTCGTCGGTGATGAGGATCTTGCTCTCGATGCCGCACGCCTCCTGGTACTTCCAGAACTCGGTCTTCATCCGCTCGACCGCAGCGGCGCTCCGCGCCGCGATCACGCCCTGCGTAACGCCCTCGTCCTCGAGATCCTGCAGGAACGAACGGCTCTGCGCGTCGATGGCGGAGAGGCTGTCGGCCAGCTGCTCGAGGTGGAGCCCGGCGTTGCGCTCGTTCGAGGCCAGCGTGACCGCGTATTGGCTGACAATAAACAGTATCACACTGCACAAGACGATCGCAAACACGCGCCGCCGCGCCGCGTACTGCAGCTTTTTTTGAAAATGCGTGGTCTGCTCCTGTGTTCGTCGTGTCATAAACCAAGTCTCTTCCTTCTAAAGCTGAACTTTTGGATCGCGTTCTTCAGAATATTTCGAGAAAATCATATCATACCTATGCTTTTTCGTCAATAAAACTAGAAAACTGCTAAAAAGTTCATTAAATCGGAATTGCGAAGGCAGAAGGCGGGCGTATGCAAAGGCAAAACGAGAAAGTTCACGTTTGAAATGCCGCAATACGCACAAAAGCGAACGATATTTTTGCTCTTTGTTGTATATTTTGGGTAGAAGCGCGTGACACAGACGGCTAAAATAAATTTGTGAAAAGGAACCAGTGGTTTTCCCGAAAAACAGAAACGGTAAAGGATGACATTTATGAGTGTAACGATCACGATCAAGGATGCGGTCAAGAAATATGGTGAGACGACGGTCATCCCCGGTCTGTCCCTGACGATCAAGGAAGGCGAGCTGTTCACGCTGCTCGGCCCGTCCGGCTGCGGCAAGACAACGCTGCTGCGAATGATCGCTGGCTTCAACACGATCGAGGGCGGCGATTTCTACTTCAACGATAAGCGCATCAACGACATGGATCCCGGCAAGCGCGGGATCGGTATGGTTTTTCAGAATTACGCGATTTTCCCGAATATGTCCGTCCGGAAAAATGTCGAGTTCGGCCTGAAGTATAAGAAGATGTCCAAGGAAGAGATGCAGGCTGCAACGGATAAATTCCTGAAGCTTGTCCATGTGGATGAATATGCCGACCGTATGCCGGATCGCCTCTCCGGCGGCCAGCAGCAGCGCGTCGCGCTGGCGCGTGCGCTGGTCATCCAGCCGGACGTCCTGCTGATGGACGAGCCGCTGTCCAATCTGGACGCGAAGCTCCGCGTGGAGATGCGCACCGTCATCAAGGAGATCCAGAAGCAGGTCGGCATCACGACCGTCTACGTCACCCACGATCAGGAGGAGGCCATGGCCATCTCCGACCGCATCGCTGTTCTGAGCGCCGGCACCATCCACCACTGCGGCGAGCCGAAGAACATCTATCAACGTCCGGCCGACCTCTTCGTCGCCACGTTCATCGGCAAGTCCAATCTGCTCTCCGCGAAGCTCGTGGCCGAGGACGGCAAAGGCGTCCTGACCTTCCAGAACGGCTATTCCGTCGTCATTCCGGACGTCCGCCCGGACGAGATCCGCGACCGCGACGTGACGCTCTCCGTCCGTCCGGAGGAGATGCACGTCTCGCTCTGCAAGGACAAATCTGCACAGCCCGGCCTGCACGGTACCATCCGCGACAGCGTCTTCCTCGGCTCCAACACGCACTATTTTGTTGATCTGGAAACCGGTGAGCCCGTTGAGATCATTCAGGAATCTGAGATCGACTCCATCCTCCCGCCGGGAAGCAAGGTCGTCCTGACGCTCAAGGAAAAGAAGGTCAACCTCTTCGATCCGGAGTCTACGAAGAGCATCATGAGCGGCATCCGCAACAGCGCGGTTCCCGCGGAGGAGGGCTGAGCATGGATCCACGGAAACGTCGCGCTGATTTCTGGAGCATTACCACATGGGTGCTGCTGGCCATTCTGGCAATCTTCCTCGTTCTGCCGATCGGCCGGCTGCTGAAGGAGGCTGTCTATACCGACGGACACTTCTCGCTGGATGCCTTCCAGAAGTTCTTCAGCAAATCCTATTACTATGCCACCATCGGCAACAGCACCAAGATCGGTCTGAGCGTCATGGTGTGCAGTCTGCTGCTCGGCATTCCCTTCGCGTACTTTTACACCTTCTATACGCTGGGCGGCAGGAAGATCCTGTTTGTCCTCTGCCTGCTCTGCACGATGTCGGCACCCTATATCGGCGCATACGCGTGGATCCTGCTGATGGGCAACTCGGGCCTCGTCACGCAGTTTTTGAAAACGATTGGACTGAAAGGCATTTCCATTTACGGCTTTGGGGGCATTGTTTTCGTGCAGACGCTGAAATTCTTTCCGCTGGTCGTTATTTACATGAACGGCGCCTTCCGGGACATCGACGCCTCCCTGCTCGAGGCAGCTGAGAGCATGGGCTGCAGAGGCGTCGACCGCTTCCGCAAGGTCATCATGGGTCTTACCATGCCGACGATCCTGGCTGCGGCGCTGCTCGTGTTCATGCGCTCGTTCGCCGATTTCGGAACTCCGATCCTGATTGGCCGCGGGTACAACACGTTCCCGGTTCTCATCTACAATGAATACTTGGGCGAAAACGGAACGGATTATCATTTTGCTGCAGCCATCAGCGTGATCGCCGTTCTGGTTACGGCGGCGATTTTCCTGATCCAGAAATTTGCCTCCAACCGCTTCAAGTTCACGATCAACGCCCTGCACCCGATCTCCCCGAAAAAGCCGCATGGCGTTGGCGGCGTGCTGATGCATGTTTACTGCTATCTGCTGGTTGCCGTCGCAATGCTCCCGCAGATCTACATTGTGAATATGTCCTTCCGCAATTACAACAACGCCATTCTTCGACCGGGTTATTCTCTGGTCAATTATCAAAAGGCGCTTGAGAAGATGCTGATGCGCTCCATCGGCAACACGGTCGTCATCAGCGTCGTGACATTGGCCATTATCATTGTAATCGCCGTTCTGATCGCCTATCTGGTCGTTCGGCGCAGCAACGTGATCACCAATCTGGTCGATACGCTCTCCATGGTTCCGTACATCATGCCCGGTGCGGTCATCGGCATTGCGCTCGTTGTCACGTTCTCGAAGAAGCCCGTTGTCCTGACCGGCACGCTGCTCATTATGATCATCGCCCTTGCCATCCGCCGTATGCCGTTTACCAGCCGGTCGGCGACAGCGGCCATGATGAAAATACCGATCACGATCGAGGAGGCGGCGCTCAGCCTTGGCTGCCCGCGCCTGTCTGCCTTCCTGAAGATCACGGTTCCGATGATGTCCTCGGGCATCGTCTCCGGCGCGGTTCTGAGCTTCGTTTCGATCATCACGGAGATGTCCTCCGGCGTCATTCTCTACAATAATTCCACCATCACCTTGACGATCGGTACCTATGCCGCCGTCTCCAGCGGCATCTACGGCGTCGCTGCCGTCTTTGCCACCATCACGCTGCTCGTGACCGTCCTCTGCCTGATCGTGTATCTGCGCTTCACCAAGCTTGAAGACGTGCGGATGTGATCTTATTGAAGTATGTAATGAAACTTACATAAAAATTAAAAAAGGAGTACCAAACATGAAAAAGCTTATCGCACTTCTCTTAGCACTGGTCATGGTGCTCGGCCTTGTCGCCTGCGCCTCCAAGACCACCGACGAGACCCCCAAGACCGACGATTCCGCCGCCGCTCCGGCTGACACGGAAACCACCGACAACACGGCGGAGCCCGCCGACACGGAAACCACCGACACTGCCGAAGAGACGACCGGTGAAGAGCGCCCCTACTACGTCCGCGATGCCAAGGACGTGACCGGCACCCTGACCGTTTACACCACCATCGGCGAGACCGAGCAGCAGGCGCTGCGCGATGTCTGGACGAAGTACTATCCGGACTGCAAGCTGGAGTTCCAGTCTGACTCCGTCGGCACTCTGGCTACCCGTATCCGCAGCGACGAGACTTGCGACGCTGACGTTGTCATCGGCGGCATGTTCGCGGCGGACGGTGATACCTATCACGACATTCTGCAGCCGTATACCGCTGCTTGTGACGCCGAGCAGCTCTATCATGATCCGGCTGGCTACTACACCTTCTACGATGTGCAGCTGATGTGCCTCGTTGTCAACCCCGAGCTCCGCGACGAGCTGGGCATCGAGATCAACGGCTACGAAGACCTGCTGAATCCGGAACTGAAGGGCAAGATCATCGTTGCCGCTCCGGACGCTTCCTCCTCCGGCTGGCGTCAGCTTCAGACCATCCTTGCCACCATGGGCGACGAGTTCGACGATGACAAGGGCTGGAACTACATCGAGCAGCTGCTCCCGTCCTGCTTCTCCACCACTTCCTCCAAGGACGTCTACACCCTCGTCATCAACGGCGAATATGTTGTCGGCCTGTCCTACGAGTCCGGTGTTGTCGCCCAGATCAAGGACGGCGCGCAGGTTGATTGCGTCTACATGGAAGAGGGCAACACGGCTATGGCTGGCGGCGCTGCCATCACCAAGAACGCTCCGAACCTGGTCGCTGCGCAGGCGATGATGGACATCCTGTCCAGTGCTGAGTTCCAGAGTGCCCGCGCCGAAGTCGCTTCCGGCCGTGGCTCCAACGGCAACTGCAACCTGAACGGTCTGCCCGAGGAAAGCAGCATGACGGTCAAGCCGCTCGACTTTGACTACCTGACTGCCAACAAGGAAGCCCTGATCGGCCGTTGGAACGACCTCGTTGCCAGCGTCAACTGATCGCGGCCTGAACGCTTTTTGAACTGACCCACAAAACGCGCGGGAGAGGCCGGAAACAGCCTCTCCCGCCTTTTGTCACGGCGTCGCCGCGCAGCCTGATTTTGCAGACGCCCGTTTGGGGCGGCGGTCAGGCTATGGGGCGATACCTTGAAACAAACCCACACGAAATTTGACTGGATTTAACAGGAGGCACAATATGAAACAGGCAATTATGATCGGGGCGGGCA
>ERZ827512.2460-NODE-2460-length-14845-cov-11.142732_pt1 | contig 14845 bp, 19 predicted proteins | sample MGYA00519916_ERZ827512 | MGnify/ENA primary metagenome ERZ827512 (study PRJEB31778, sample SAMEA3449335) | human gut metagenome | biome: human gut; feature: human-associated habitat; material: faeces | place: United Kingdom | collected 2010/2012 ... | reverse complement strand
TTTTTCGCCTTCATCAGGCTCAACAAAGAATAAATTTTCCTCTACTTGAGTAATCATTCCACAAAATGAACATTCAGTGTTATCAACATTATCTTCAATAATATCATTATATTGTTTTACTGGTGGTGCGTACTTTTTGCCCCAAGTACTAAACAAAACATTATCACCGTTTCTCATTCTGTTATAATCAATTAAATACATAGCGACAATGCAAATTAACAGTACGAAAAATATATATTGACAAACATATTTGCATTATATATAATTTCTAAAAAGAGACATAAAAGGAGTATTAAATGAAAAAAACTGTTCTAATAATTGTAAGTATATTAATTGTTATAGTTATAAGTATTTTAGGCTATAAACTTCATATTAAACATCTAATTGCCAAAGATGAAATAAGCTATGCAAAGTTCCTCGAAACAGCAAAATTTAATAAGAACTTTGAAAAATATGATAGACTTGACATAGAGTATAATACAGATGATGTTAATACTCTGATAGATGAGGTCTACAACAGTAATATTAATAAGTCTAATGCAGACTATCAGTACGTAAGTATTCCAGATGTATCTTTGCAATTTAAGGACAAAATTTATGAAATGAAGTCGACTTATGATGTAAAACAATTAAAAGAAATAATAGAAAAAGAAGATAAAAAAAAATATAGTTTTTATATGTATTATGACGAGAATACAGGTTTTATTTACAAAATAGAAATATTGAAAAATAGTTAAAATTATATTAGGAGTTCAATTATGAAAAGAAAATATTTAATAATATTATGGTCATTAATTTTTGTATTACTTATAATATTAGGGCATTATATTTTTGTTTCTATTACTTATGTGCCAAGGGCAGAGATGCTCATGGAAAACAGTATAGAAGAAAACTTTATTAAAGAAAATAATACGATATGAATATAAATGGAAAAAGGAGCTTTACAACTCCTTTCTTATTTATTCTAATATTTTTATTCTAACATCTGACAATGTTGATGTATTTGTTGAAGCAAAGAATATTGCTATCTTTTGTTTTTCTTTAAAATTTGATAAATTATTCTTTGAATATATAACCTTAATCATTTTAGGAGAATTCGTACAAGATACCATTAAATAATCATCATGTATTTCCTCAATAGTTGCGTTTATAAGCATAAGATTATCCTGATTATCTATAGCATCTGCTTCGGCTTCATTATTATTAATAATTCTTAAATTTGTTACATTGTTTAAGTATTCTACCCAAAATATGCCGTGAGGCATGCTGTAAGTTGGCTCGTCTCCGTAGCATGTAACTTCGATTCTGTTTCCAACTTCTAATTTTTTTAAAGCTGTTTTGTTTAAATTTGAAGTCCTAAATGAATAATAATTCAAATAGAATGAATCAAGAGATATTCTATCATCTTCAATTTCACTAATTTTTCCTCTTTCAAAACAGTAATCTTTTAAATTTCCACAATATACTATATTACCTACAGATAAGTCGGAGAATTCGAGTTTTTGACCATTTTCATTATAAAAGTTGAATGAAGAATATTCAACAGTTTGTATATCGGGAATTAAGTAAGCACCTGTTATGCTATCATTATCTATGTCTGTAATTGTAAATTTAAATTTTCTATGTGATTTAAAATAATAAATTCCAGATATTATAACAATAAAAATAATTATTAATACAATTAAAATTTTCAATAATTTTTTCATGATTTATTCTCCTTGCATAGTATCAACTTAGTTGTTAATCATTTTATGTCTCTATTATTAACTATTGCCTCTGCTTCATTTCTTAAGGCTGACATATCTACATCAATATTACCAGCCTCATTACATTTTTGATATAATAACATTAACTCTGTAGAAGATATGTCAAGTTGACGAAGATTCTCTTTTGCAGCTTTTTTCTCGCTGAAGCATTGAGAAGTTATTACAGCTATTACGATAACCAAAACAACAATAATGGCTATCAATATCTTACTTAACTTATTCATAAATTTATCCTCCTTTCTTTAAGAAAAATTATACTGAAAGATAAAAATAATGTCAATAAAAGTAAATTTAAAATGAAATTTGTTTTATAATTCATTTATGAAAGTGGTTTAAGTAATAAATTAGCAATTTATTACATGTGTTTTCTTTACATTAAAATTACCTAATGATATAATGTGAAAAAATGAACAAAGGAGTATTTTTGATGGATAATAGTAGTTTGGCATACTCAGAAGTCTGCACAATATTAAATATGCTTGAAGATGAATATAAAGAGAGAGTACCTAAAAATGTTATGGATTTTTTTGAAGAAGAAAGGGACAAAGAATATAATCCAATTATAGACGTTAATATTCCATTAGAAAAACAAAATCTCAAAAGAAAAACGCTAGTTTTACTTGCAATACTAAATTTAAATTATTGGTGTGACAGTGAAGAAGAAAAACAAGAAATCTTGGATAGTTTTGCAAAAAATGAAGAACTAAAGAGATTAAAAGAAAAAGAATTAACTGAGAATTATAATATAAATAATTTATTCAACAAAATAGAAAATACTGAAAATAAAACAGAAGTATCTTTAATTGAATACAAAGAACAGAATTTTATACAAAAAATAATATCAAAGATAAAAAGTCTATTTAGGAGGAAAAACTAATGAATATAGAGAGAATCAATGATTATATAGATGCATATTCGAGAGCAATAAATATAACACCTGAAGTTACATCTATACTAAAAGAATTAATTCCTAATCTGGTAAAAAAATATTCAGCTACAATAACTTCAATACCAGTTGAACAGGATGGGTATGATAAATTTGTAATAAAACCTGTAGATGGAAAATATTCAATAGAAGATTTTTTCTTAAATAGACTTTTTAGAAATGTTTGGGAAGTGTATTTAAAGACCAATTCAGTTGAAAAGGGCGGATTTGAACCAAACTATATGGAAATAGGCTTTAATATGCCATTGATTGAAAAACAATTAGTAGGTAGTATAAATACAGAACGTGAAGACTTTAAAGAATTAGATGCTATTGCACGAAAAAAAATCATTATGCATGAGTTTGAACATGCATTACAAACTCAATACAGTGGTAAAGCACTTTTTGATATCCGATATAAAAGAATATTTGAAGAAATAAGAAAAGCTAAAGATGGAAAATACAAAGATGAAACTAATGAATATTCTGAAAGTGTATTTAGAAATGATTATGGAACACAAGAAACATATACACATAGTGGGTTACATTATTCGGGGAAAAATAAAGATGTACAAACATATAGAGAAGTTTCAGGGTTTGATAATCTTAATGAGATTTTCAATGAAACAGAATCTTTAGAAATGGCTGGAGCAAGGACTCAAGTTATAAGAACATATAAAAATAACACATATTACAGAATAAAGAATGTAGAAAGTAGTAATAGTTCAATAACAAATTATGGAGTCCTATTAAAAGCATTGTTGGGACCTAAAGAAACTTTTATTGGAATGTATCTTGACCCAAATAGAATGTTTGCTGAATTTAATAAAAAATATAACACAATTTTTCAAGAAGCCTTTGGAAATGATAAGTCAGCTTGGGAAAATGTAATAAACCAAATTGAGAGTATAAAAGCAAGTGATTCGTTAGAAGGACATTTAAAACTTGACACAGTATTGGCTAAATGTTTGGAATTAAAAGTAGAAAATACAATAAAAAAGGGAAATATATCACCTAAGACCTTAAGTAAAATGAATGAAATAATAAATTTATTTTACAATAATACTATTTCAAGTCAAGATGAATCAATAAGAAAAAGTCTGGAACACATACAAATTTTGGACTCAATTCAAGAGAGAGTAAACCAATTGAAACAAGAAGTTACGTTACCAGAGCAAAAAGAGGAACAAGCGATTGATTCGCAAACAAAACAATCAGAAAAGGTATTAAGAAGTAATGTCTCAGATAATAAAATGAGATTTGTAAGAGGCTTTATTCAAGCTTATAATAATACTGAAACGGAACATCAATATGAGGCTAGAAAAAATCATGAAACTATGGACATTCAAAGGGTACAAGAAATAATAAGGACTAATGGCTTAAACGTTATGCTTACAGCAGATTTGGATGGTAATTTAGTAGAAACGGCAGGAGGGGAGTTTAAAAGACAATATTCACAGAAGCATGTATCTGCTATGGCTCAACTGCTAAAAGCAGCACAATTATTGACAAGTAACCAAAATTTGAATCCAACGGGAAGAAATTACTTAGAGGAATTTTCCTCTGTTCCTAGCATAGAGTCAAAATTGAAACAAATGAAAGAAGATTTTAATGATAAAGATTCATACATGTCAAAATTAAGAAAAGAATCTATGATTAATAGGGGGATGAATACATTACCTAAATTTCCAAAAACACAAGGCGAAATAGATGTAGCAAGCAGTACTGTTAGAGATTCAGATGGACCAGTGTTAAAACAAGAAATGGGAATAACAGATGAACAAGTAGAAAAAATGAAGCAGGAGGAAGAATACGCTAGATACCAAGCAGATGATAAAAAAAGAAAAGCAAGTGAAGAAGCAAAGGTTGAGAATAATGAAAAATTTACCCAACAAAAGAAGTTAGAATTTAGTTTTTTAAGGAGAGAACTTTCAAACAGTGATGTTACTACTTCTGAGGTTGTTCAAACACAAAAAGAAATTGCGGAAAGAAAACAAATGCAAGTTTTATCAATTAAATCAAAAGCTAAACATTTAAGTACAGAAGAACAGCAAATATTCGATATGTTAAGAGCTAAATATGAAAGAACACAACAAGAACAATCAAATGATAGAAAAAAATCTAAAGGGATAGAAATGTAAAACATAGAAAATAAAAATATATGTGAAACGTCATAAAAAGCTTGTAATTGAGAAAAAAATGTTAATATATATATGAGCGGTATCCAAGAAACTTTCGAAGCCTTGGGTCATTTTTATTTATAGAAATTTAATAAAAAATATATAAATGAAACTTTTTTGATATTTTTTCACACTACTAAGTGAAAGGAGGAAAAAGATGGGGATAAATATTACAAAAGACACATTTGAATTTCTTTATAATAATACATATAAAAACGTATTAAAGTACACAATTTGCCATTGTAAAAATTTAGATGATGTAAATGATATAGTTCAAGATATATACACAGAATTATATCAAAAAACGGTAAATAAAAAACACATCAATTTAGACAATGCAGAAAGCTATATTATAGGAATTGCAAAAAATAAAATAAAAAGGCATTATTCTTCTGCAAAAATAAATTATATCGAACCAGAAAATGACAGTCTAAGTCAATATAGTAATAATGATATTGATATAGAAAAAGATTTAATTACGAAAGACAATGTTATGCAAGTATGGAATTATTTGAAAAATAAGAGTGAACTAACAGCAAAAATATTTTATTTATATTATGTTATAGATGTTCCTATAAAAGAAATAGCGGAAGAGTTAAAACTTACGGAATCAAATGTGAAAAATCATTTATATAGAACTCAAAAAGATTTAAAAGAAAAATTTAAGAAAGGAGAGAGGCAGAATGTTAAATAATGAAGTAAAAGAAATACTACAAGCACAATTCAGTAAAGAAGAAAATTACAAAAAAATAATAAAAAATGTTAATAGAGAACAAAAGACATATAATAAGATAATAAAAATTGCTTTATTGCCTACATGTGCAGCTTTACTTGCAACAATTATAATTCCAAATATGTGTAATAAATCAATAGATTTTGCAAAAACAAATATTAGTGGAAATAATACAGTAATAGAGCAAGATAATCAAATTCAAGTATCAAAAGAAAAGATTTATAAAACAATAGAAGGAGGAAAGGCATGTTGGGCATATGATCCAACTGTAGTTAAAAATTTGCTAGAGGATAATTCAGAAAGCAAATATGTTGTAAAGGTAAAAGTATTATCTGTTGGTGAAGGCGAAATGTTACCAAAACAAGAAAACTTTTATGATCCTTATACTTGTTATACTCCAATAAAAATGCAAATAATTGATAATTTATTGGATACTAATAAAATTTCTGGAACGATTACAGCATATATGACAGGGGGAAAAATGAAAATTGCCAATATATTAAAAGGAACAAAACAAGAAATTGAATATATGGGAATAAGTGATGTTTCACAAGTTGATCCAGAGCAATATATAGAATACAAGTGGTCTGTTGCATATTATGAACCAAATATTGGAGATGAATATATAATAATAATTAATAAGACTAATGAAAATTTATACCAAGTTATGTGTGACGGATATGGAATGTTTAAAGTAGAAAAATTAGATAATGGTACAGAGGAGTATCGAAATGTTATATCTGGGAAATTGTTAGAAATGTAATAATAAAGGTTTAAAATATTATAATGTATTTGAGAAAAATATGTATTGACAAACATATTTGCGGTATATATAATTTCTAAAAAGAAAATAAAATTTTTTATATGTATTACAATGGAAACACCTAGAATTATTTACAAGATTAGAATATTGGATAGCACTCATAAAATAGCTAATTCAAACTAGATAAAGAATCATATATTAAGGAGTTTTTATGGCAAAAATTTTAGAAGAGAAAATATATGGCAGTGTAACTACGCCTAAAAAGAAAATCAGGGGAGAATTTATAGAAAAATATGTTATAATAGCATTAATTCCATGGGTTATTTATCGTATCGGGATTTATATCATAACAGAAAATGCATCAAAAGCAATGATGGATGAACAATTTTCGATAAGTTCTATATCAAATTACTATAATATAGCAAATGAATTGTCATATAAAATTTTATTCTTTTCTATTATAATAGTGTTATTAGGTTTTTTAGTAGTAATTTTTAGTTCGACACTTGTAATGAAAAAATACAAATTAAAAAGAGAAGATATAAGCAGTGTAATGAAAGCAATTATTGTTACTCAAATTGCCTTTTTATGCATTACTACATTATATTACTCTGTAACATACTATGATGAAATGACTTTTAATTATGCATTAGAAAGTAAATTTGAATGGTTGGCTAACAAGGCAGAAAAGAAGGGCGCTACAGAAAATTATAATGTTGAAAAATATATTAATGACATAACAAACAGTTACCAAACTAATTTAATTATATTGTTAGCTGCAAACTTTTCTTGTACAATATTAGAAGTGATACTACAGAAAAAAATATTAGAGAATAATTGCTATTGAAAATAAATACGAAATACAAAAAAGGAGTTTTACAACTCCTTTTTTCTTTTATTTACATGCATTTTCAATTCTAGTAACAAAATCTGGCATGTTTTTTATGTTAGAAGCGTCATCTAATAATAATTCTTTTAGCAAATTTGATTCTTCTTCTGTTAATTTTTCATTTTCAAGAATATTTAAAACTAATTTGTCTCCTCTAATTTCTAGGTCATCCTCAGAATAATATCCATCTGAAACAAAAGTATATCCATTTGCAACTTCAGCCATCAAAGCATCATATTCGCTCGCATGAAATTTTCTTATTATTTGTTCAATTTTTTTATTTCTAGCTGTATTCTCTTCTTCTGCTTTTTTTAGTTTTTCTTCAAATTCTGTGTTTGAAGCTGGTTCCTGTTCTAAAATGTCGTTTGAAACTCTTCTATAGGCTTCTTCTGGAACATTTTGAAGTATTGGCTCTGGTACATCAGGTACTACTTTAACTTTTTCGATTATTGTAGAAACTGCTTTTATACTAACTGGAATTATAATTAGAGCTAAGGTAGTTAAAACTATTACTATTTTACTATTTTTCATATCTATTTCCTCCGTTCTTATTCTCCTCCAACAATTTCACCTGTTGTTGCATCTATAAAATACGTAAAAGCATCTTCTTCATAAGGTAAATTTTTAGATTTTTCAAATTCTAATTTAACTTTCCAAACTTTTCTAACTCTTTCTTCAACACGGTAATATTCAAGCTTTTCTACCGGGTAAAGAGGTTCTGTTCTTGCTTTGTAATAATGTTCAAAGTTGTTTTCTCTTAGATATTCGTACCCATTCATTTTTACTATATCTAAATTTGTGGTAACATTTTTTATAGTGTATCCTATATTTAATTTCTTTTCTTTATCAAGAGCTATCTCTTTTGCCGTCGACCCGTTTATCATTATATCTGTATTTTCCGGAGCTTTGTCTGTGAATATAAAATAATATAATTCATTTACTTCAGGAATTATGCCTATTGTTATTTCTTCGTATATGTTAACTACTCCATCATACTCTTTATTATATTTTACACTCCAAATGTTAGCATCTGCAGAATTTTCTGAATTATATTTAATATCAATATGACTGTATTTTGACGTATCATATCCATATTTTAGACATATTTCACTTGCTAAGTTTTTTATTTGTTCTTCTGTACCTCGATAATTGTCTATATTTTTATATGCGGCATCAGTAAATATTTTAAAGTTTTTTGAATCTTTTGCATCTAAATCAATCAAAAATTTATTTTCGGTTGTTGCTCTATAGAATAGGCTAGTGTCTGATGGGTTGTCTATTAATTCTATTGACTGTATTTTTTCATTTTCGTATCCGAATTTTTTTAAAATTTGATTGATTTGTGCTTCTGCATCCTTTTCTGAAATAATATTTTCATAGTTGTTGGTATTGATGTTTTTAGAATGCCATATTTCATATTCTTCATTTTCTATGCGTTCACCATTGGTTCCATAAAATTCTCCGACTTTCTCTGGATTTTTCCAAATTTTTTCGGCTATTTTTGTTGTTGCAAATACGGTCCCGGTTGATAATAATAATACAGCAGATGTTTTTATAATAGTTGATAGTATTTGTCTTATTGAATTCTTAGATTTCTTAGCATTGTTATTAAAGGCATTTTTTATGACATATTCACATCTTACTGGAATTTCTACTTTTTCTGATAAATCATTAAATAGCTTTTTATCTAACTCATCCATAATTAAATCCTCCCATATTCTTCATAAAATTTTTTTATTTTATTCTTTATTCGATTCCTTTTGGTTCTAACAGTGTTTTCTTTCATATTTAATATTTCACCAATTTCTTTATCAGTGTATTTTTCCATATAATATAAAAGAATAATAGTACCATCTTCCTCGCTCAATTTATCACAAATAAATTTAAAATTTATTTGTTCTTCAGTTTTATCTGGACTAACTAAAGTACTTCCAACTGTTTCATAAGAATCTTCTCTCTTGTATTTTTTCATTTTATAAATTTTATTACATTCATTAATTAAAATTTTTATAATCCAAGTTTTAAAATATTCATTATGTTTTAGCTTTTTTAATGATTTACATGCAGATAACATAGTGTCTTGGATTACATCAAAAACGTCATCATCATTTTTTAATCTAATTTTTGCAATTTTATATAATTCATCTTGCATTTGTAACATGAGTTCTGTAAAAGCTAATTTATCACCGCTTTTGGCTTTTTTTATAAGGTCTTCCATTTATTTCTCCTTTTTGTTTTTCTAGCTAGATATACATATTAGATATATTTTATAATGAATTCATTTCATTTGTATATGAAATTTTACTATAGTTATCAATTTTAGTAAAAGTAAAGACGCTTTGTATATTGATAGATGATGCCTTTTGTGATATAAGTATAATGGCTGAATTAAAAATTAAATATGGACCTAAAGGAGGCTAAATATGAAAAATTTAACTAAAAAACAAAAAATAATCGCTAGACTGGTAGTCATATTATGTATTGGAATTCTAATTGTAACATTTACAGTAGATTATAATAGAGTAAAAAATCAGAAGAAGCCTATTTTTTGTATACAAAATCCAGATGGAGGAATAATGGACGGTGGTACAATAGAATATTTTGGTTTAGGTTATAAAGTAATAGATTTCCATACATTAGCAGGATTTGATGACATAAAGATAGGTAGTTGGTTTATGGATTACAATGACTTTAAAGAAGAAATGAAAGCGTACGAAAAGAAATTTGAAGAAAATTCATCAGCAAATGGGGAAAATAATAGCAATTTAGAAAATGTTATAATGAAAGTTGATAGTACTACAATAAAACCAACCAGTATTTCAATAATAATTACAAATAACAATGACAATGACATAGGATATGGAGAAGAATATAAAATTCAAAAAAACATAAATGGAGAATGGAAATATTTAGACAATTTACCAAATACAAGTTGGAATGATATAGCTTATATAATGAAGGGAAATAGTGAAACAACAAAAAAATTGAATTTCGAAAATACTTATGGAGAATTAGGCAAAGGAACTTATAGAATTATAAAGACTATGTTTTCTGAAAATGGTAAAAATACTGATATTTATTCAAATGAATTTGAAATTACCTAGTGCATTATTTGTAAATATTGAAGTTTTAGATATTACACCATTTTATTGGACATTAATGTTTAATTTCATAATTATTGGAGTAATTGCATTTTTAACATTAAAGTATCTTTGCCCTAATTGGAAGTTAGGACTTAATAAAAAAGAGTTAAAAAAAGGACTAAAAAAAATTGGAATAGTAGGAATTGTTGTAGGTGTTATATCTGAAGTTAGAATATGGACAACTAATACATTAAAAGAGTACATAAAAAGAGGCTTTGTTTTAAATGATGAATCACTAAAAAATGGACCTAAATTTGGAAAAGATTATTTTAAAGAATTACTTGAAAAAAATTCGTTCAATTAGGACAAAAACGAACGAAGAATAGGGCAATAAATAACAGATATATTTGCAGAATGTAGTTAGGGGTGATGGTTTGAAAGAAGAAAACAAAATTATTTTATTTGAAAATCAAGAAGTGAAATTAGAAGTAAATTTAAAAGATGAAACAGTATGGCTTAATACTGAACAAATGGCACAATTATTTGGTAGGGATTACAAGACAATTAGAAAACATATTAATAATGCACTTAAAGAAGAATTAAAAAATGAAGTGGTTGTCGCAAAATTTGAGAATACCACTGAACACGGTGCAATTCAAGGCAAAACACAAACTCATATGGTAGAATATTATAATCTTGATATGATTATTAGTGTTGGTTATAGAGTTAAAAGTAATAATGGTGTCATATTTAGAAAATGGGCAAATAAAATTTTGAAAGAATATTTAATTAAAGGTTATTCAGTAAATCAAAGAAGATTAGAATATTTAGAGAAAACAATAAAGTTAATAGATATTGCTAATCGTATTGATGAAAAATTAGAAGGAAATGATGCAAAAGAAATATTAAAAGTAATTGGAGATTACTCAAAAGCACTTGATTTGTTAGATGACTATGACCATAAAACATTAAAGAAAATAGATGGAAATATAGATGAAAGAAAAATTGAATACAAAGAATGTATACAAGTAATAAATAAGTTAAGATTTAATGAAGAAAGTTCATTATTTGCAGTAGAAAGAGATAAAGGATTAGAGTCAATTATAGGCAATATTTATCAAAGTTTTGATGGACAAGATATTTATAAAAGCATCGAAGAAAAAGGAGCAAATTTTTTATATTTAATAGTAAAAAATCATGTGTTTACTGATGGTAATAAGAGAATTGCAGCAACACTATTTATATACTTTTTAAATTTTTATGGTATTTTATACAAAGATGGAGAGCAAACGATTGATAATAACACTTTAACAGCATTAACACTATTAATAGCAGAATCAAATCCAAAAGAAAAAGAAGTTATTATAGATTTGGTGATGAATTTTTTAAATAATGAGTAATATAATTTGAAATGAATTTATTATTAATATAATGTCGATTAGTTTTAGGGAGGTTATATATTATAGCCACAAAAACGGACAAACCTTTATAGAGGAAATGGTAGGCTTTTATAATTGAAAAGATACGAATGATAATATTTTTGAAATAGGTAACATTTGTGTAAAAACAGAATATCAAAATAAAGGAATAGGAACGACAGTCTTAAAAGAAATTATATTTGAGTATAAAGAACAAAATATAAAATTACAAGTATTTAAGACAAATGAAAGAGCAGTCAAATTATATAAAAAAATGGGATTTGAAAAGATAGAAGAAACAGAAATTCATTATATTATGAAATTAAAAGTTTATGGGTACCTTTTAAAAACCTAAATACATTATACAAGGAGAGTATGGTTATTTAAGTTATTAAATATTATCATACAAGAAAATTATATGAAAGAATTTGAAAATACATTAGAGATTTCAACTACAAAAAGAGAAGATGAACTAATTAAAAATCTAGATTTAAAGAATTTTTTACAATACAAATTAAACAAAGAAAATATACTATTAGAAGATTTAGATAATATAAATGAAATAATTCTAGATTCTCAAAATATAATTGGACAATATAACCCAGTATATTTTGAAGAGATTGATTTATTTAAAAATTTAGAAAAAATATCAATAAGAAATTTGGGATTAGTTCCTGCAAATATAGAAAAGATTAACAATATAAAAGAAGTAGAATTTATTAATTCTCAAATAAAAGATATAACAAAATTAAATAATACTTTTTCTTTAATATTAAATAATACAGAGGTTGATAATTTTGAAGAAATAATAAAATTACAAAAATTGGAAGAGCTGCAACTGATTAATATGAAAATTAATGATTTTAAATTTTTACAAGATTTAAAGAACATAAAAAAATTAATTTTAAAAAATATTAAGAACTTTTCTTTGGAAAAAATTGATTTTGAACTACAGATTGAATATTTATCAGTAGAAAACTTAGAAAATTTAAATTTAGATATCTTGTCAAAATTTAAAAATTTAAAAACAATATCTGTTGATAGAATGGAAGCAGATAATTGGGGAAATGAACTAAAAGTTTTAAAAGATGAAAATATACAAATTTTATTAAATGATATATATGAGTATTAAGGAGTAGTATATGATAGTTGTTGCTAATACAAGAGATTTGGAAAATAGATATGATTTATCAAAAATTCGAGATGATGAGCAAATATGTATTCAGGGTGGATTGGCGAGAAAGCCAAAATATAATAGTATACAATATCAAATGCGAACAACCTATACAGGAAGAGAAATAAAACAAATAGTTAATCAAATGAGAATAATTGAAAGTTCTATTCCTAAAGAATGGAATCAATTCCAAAGAGCAAAATATATTTACGAAGTTTTAGGAAAAAACGTTGAATATAACTGTAACAGAGAAGAGTATAGAACTCAAAGGCCATCTAATTTAACATGTATTCTAGATAGAAAAGCAATTTGTGCAGGATATTCACTACTATATAAAGAAATGATGGACAGACAAGGAATTGAATGTGATTATGTTAGAGGAATTGGATATACTACTAATAGAACTAGGAGTGAAAAGCATGCTTGGAATGTACTTACTATAAATGGACAATCTTTTCCTGTTGATTTAACTTGGGATTCAGCTAATCTTAGAAAAGGAGGAAGTCAATTACAATATTTTGGCGTTGATGATAGATTTTTTGAAAGACACGAAATAGATTCAGATGAGAGAAGATATCAATATGTAATTTTTTCTAAACAATTTGTAAATGCGATAAACACAGATTCACATAATAGACAAGTTACTGTTACTGAAGAGCAAAAAATGAATATAATTCAGCTTGCTATAGAACAGACATATTTAAAATTTGAAGCGGAATATGATAAGTCTAGAGCTAGAATACAAATAGAAGAAGCAATAAAAAAGTATATAAAAACTGGAAGTGCAATGGGCTTTACAAAACAAGGAAATGCCAGAACACAAATAGAGCAATTTGTTTCTAAAGAAGATATGTTAGAGTTGATGACAAAATTATTTGTAGAACAGAATTATAATGGATATAATCAGAATAGTTTGGGAAGAGCACTGGAAAACTCTGTTAATGAAACAGCTAAAGTTCATGGAATCGAACATGCACAAATTGCTTTGAAAATATATATAACCCAAAATAAAGATACGGGTTTTACACGTACAAATGGTGCTAGAAGTAATTTAAGCAAATATTCATTATTTCCAGAAACAGCAATGAATTTAATGATAGGTACAGTCACTAGTAGAAAAATTGAAGAAATAGAACAAGATAAAACAATTATTATAGATAATGGAATGCATTTTAATGCAGATGAATTTGCTAAATTGGATTTACCAGTTGAAAAGAAAATTAGAATTATTCAAAAAGCTATACAATGGATTAAAGAAAAAACAAAAGAAAAATTAAATTTTCAAGGAAAACAAAATCAAGATATTCAAAATATGAGAGACGATAATAACGAAAGATAATGAAAGGAAAGATATATGGAATTTGCAGAAGCTTGCTGTGAAGTAGATTTTATTTTAACAAATTTAAATCCAGAAGATAAGAAAAAAATACCTAAAACAGTAATAAAATTTTTTAAAGAAAATAAATCTTTGTTTTATAAAGTTAATTTGACAACTACTAAGCCATTAGCTAATCAAGAATTAAAAGATGAAACAAAAGCATTTTTACAAATATTAAATTATAAATATTTTGCAGATCAAAAGCAAAAAGCAGAATTAAAAAAAATATTTGTAGAAAATGAAATCTCTACCCCAATATTTATTGAAGAAAATTCTACAAATACTATAAATGAAAGCATTTCAGCAGCAGAAACAAAGGAAGATTCAGAATTAATAATATATAAAGAAAGCAAGATAAAAATTTTTATAAATAAAATAATAAGCTTTTTTGGAAAATAAGTATATTTTGTGGTCATAATGCTTTATTGCAGAAGAACAAAGTATGTTAGTTCACACAAATAACAAACCTAAATTACCAGAGGGATTTGAATTTCTTCCTGTAAAAAGAAGTATAAATATAAAAAAGGAAAAAGATA
>ERZ827512.2456-NODE-2456-length-14881-cov-4.828477_pt1 | contig 14881 bp, 16 predicted proteins | sample MGYA00519916_ERZ827512 | MGnify/ENA primary metagenome ERZ827512 (study PRJEB31778, sample SAMEA3449335) | human gut metagenome | biome: human gut; feature: human-associated habitat; material: faeces | place: United Kingdom | collected 2010/2012 ... | reverse complement strand
GCAGTCCGGCGTGTTCGCATAAATCCAAATCGGAACTGCCGTCCGGCATCGATATAGCGATGTGAAACGGGCAGGAAATCTGTCCGACCGCCGTATGGAATCTGCCGAATTGTTTGGAAAATCTCCCGCGCAGCCGTTTGCAGGCCACGCCGTGCTTGCAAGAAATCCTTTTACCCGAAACACATTTGCCTTAGACAAATCCGCTTTCTGCGCCGCAGCCGAAAGACGGCGGCGGTACGCGATGAATCGAACGCCTCAAAGCCGGTCGCCGCCCGCCGCGCGGCACGTTGTGCATTGTTCAATAGTCCGCTGCGATGTCTCTGTTCATAAAAACGCGGCGGCGCGCAGAACCGGCCGAGCGAAACAGCCGTAAGCGGCGGGCCTGCGCACAAGGGCAGAGCCTGCGCACATCAGTTTGCAAGCGCCGGCGTTTTTATATGCGGAATACCCGCCCGACAAAACGCCGTTGCTTTAGGCGGCAAAAAACGGCGCGCAAACCGCCGCGGCGAAAGAGCCGATAAAATCACTTAACAGAGGGGGAAAGGCCGGCAAACGACAAAACATAGTATTTGATAAGGCATATACACCTTGCCGTATTGATTTCGGCGTCTGAAAAGCCTTTGACTGCAAGACAGATTGCGCTTCTATTGCGAAACAACAAGCGTAAACACAAGAGCGCTTCCAAACCGTCTTTGCGCGGGAAGTAAAGCTGTTCTATGCTTGCGGCTGCGGCTTTGTTTGCGGCGCTGAAATGGCGCTCAACTCTGTAAAGCCAACTTATACGGCGATATAAGAAAATACAAGCGGAAATGGGAAAGTCCTTTTGAATCAAGGCTTTTCTGATGCTTTTATAAACGCTTGCAAGAAGTTATAAGGCGATTCGCGTCTATAAAATCAATATAAAAAGCGCCGCAGAGGGGGCGACGGGAACGGAGGCGGCGGGAGTCAGCGGCGCTTTCCGGACTTGCGCGGCGGGACGGCGTCCTCCCGCACGCTCCCGTATCCCGCGCACAGCCGCAGCACGCAGGGCGTGACCGGCATGTCCCGCAGCCGCTCCGCTTCCTTCGGCGTGTATTCCATCCCGCAAAACAGGCACACATACATCCCCTCCCGCTGCACCACCTCGCAGCTTCCGCACAATTCGCACCACCGTGTCTGCATCTCTGCCGCTCCCTTTCGCTCTCTTTTTTGTCTATTATAGCATACAATTTTCAATTTGTCTATTATCATAGACATTTTTCTCCTCTTTTTTTGGTACCCTATGCAAAAGGGGTGTCTGCGATGATAGAATTTGACAAACTGGCTGCGGGACGTGTGATCAGGCAGCTTCGGAAGGAAAAGGGCATATCGCAGGAGGTGTGCAGCGGTCTGGCGGGCGTTGCGCGCAGCCATTTGGCGATGATCGAGTCGGGGCGCAAGCAGCCGAACTTCGAGACGATCTGGCGGCTGGCCAATGCGCTCGAGCTGCCGCCGCATTCGCTCGTCGAGCGCATCGAGCAGGAGGCTGCGAAGCGCGCGGCTGAATCCGCGCAGTCCTGACCTCCCCTCCGCGCTCTGCGGCGGGGGGTGTTTGTAACGCTTTGGGGCCTGCCGTCGGCGCGCTTTGCGGTCGGCGTCTATCTGCGGCCGAGCCGCTCCTTCTTATGCGGCAGATATGCCCTGCCGTTTGGCGGCGCTTTGCCGAACGAAGTCCGGCAGCCTGCCGCGGTGGAAAACCTGTGAAGACCGTGTAGGCTTTTTGCGCGTCTCCGTTTGCAGGGATTCGGCGGGAACGTCGCTGTCCCGAAAGCCGGACGGCGCACCGCGCGGCCAACGCGAAATCGTGGGGCGATGATTGCCGGCCGGCGAAGCGAAAGCAGCCAGCGCCGGCGCGCCCGCTGCACAACCGGGCGCCGCTCTGCGATGCCGAGCCGCCATTATGCCGGCACGGCGCAAACCGCGCGGCCGGCGGCGTTTCTCCGCATCGGGGGGGGAGAAGCGGGTTTGTTCGGGCTTTTTTGGCAAACCTTTGCCAAAGCCGAAGCCCGTCCTAACGCGGCCTGCCGCCGCGCGGATTGCGCCGGAAGGAAGGCGGCCGGCGCACTTGCGCGCGCCCCGAAGCCGGAGAGGACCGGCAGACCGGAGGCCGGAGGAACAGTCTGCGCGCAGGCCGGCCCAAAAGCCGCAGCCCCCACCCGCACGGGGACAGATGCGCAAAAGAAAAGGACAGGAGCAACCTCCCGTCCTTTTTTGTGCATATACTCCGATCCGCGCCGGACTTCCCCGCCCGACCTATTCGGTCAGCGCCCGAGACGGCCACCAGCGGCCGGAGCGATAACGGAAAAAGAACACGACCGCGCGGAACAGCCAGTCGACGACCATCGCGGCGAAAACGCCGACCGCGCCGTAGTTCAGCCGCAGCGCCAGCACCAGACTCAGCCCGATGCGGAAGGCCAGCATCGACGCGACCGAAATAACCATCGTAAACCGCGCGTCGCAGGCCGCGCGCAGCGCGTTCGGCAGCGTGAAGGCGGCGGGCCACAGCAGCATCGCGCAGCCGTTGTGGATGCTGGTCAGAACCCGCGCGAGCGCGATTGACTCGGGCGAAAGCGAATACAGGCGCAGCGTCAGCGGCAGCGACAGCAGAATCAGCGCGTTGACGCCGATCGTGAACAGATAGGTAATCCCCATCAGCCGCCGCGTATACCAGCGCGCCTGCGCGCGGCTGCCCGCGCCCACGCACCGGCCGACGACGGTAATCATCGCCAGATTCATCGCCTGCCCGGGGATGCAGCCGAGCGCGCTCAGGCTGTTGGCCACGCCGTTCGCCGCGATCTGCACCACGCCGAAGAGGGTGATGATGCGCAGAACCATAATCCGCCCGAGCTGGAAAACGCCGTTTTCCAGACTGTTCGGCAGACCGATGCGGAAAATCTTCCGCAGAACCTGCCCGTTGAATACGAATTTCTCACGGAACGATATGTAAATTACGTTTTTGCGGTCGGTCAGCAGCACCAGCAGCAGCGCCATCGAGGCCAGCCGCGAGAGCAGGCTGCCCAGCGCCGCGCCGGCGGCGCCCATGTCCATCCCGTAAATAAACAGCGCGTTGGCGCCGATATTGACGGCATTGGCCAGCAGGCCGCTGTACATCGACACCTTCGAGTTGCCCATCGTGCGGAACAGCGCCGCGCAGCAGCTGTACACGCCGATGACGGGATACGAAAACGCGGAAATCCGGAAATAGACCGACGCCGAGGCCATCACCTCCGGCTCGATCTCGCCGAACAGCAGCCGGATGATCGGCTCGCGCAGCGCCAGACAGACGCCCATAACCGCCAGCGAAATCAGCAGCGTGGAGACGATGACCTGTCCGGCCGTCTCCCGCGCGCTCTTTTCCCGCCGCGCGCCGAGAAACTGCGCCGCCACCACCGCGCCGCCGGTGGCGAAGGCGGCGAAAATGTTGATGATCAGCGTGTTGATGTTGTCGATGAGCGAAACGCCGCTCATCACCGCGTCGCCCAGCGACGAGACCATCACCGTGTCGGCCATGCCGACGGTGATGGCCAGCGTCTGCTCAAGAATCAGCGGCAGAATCAGCCTTTTCAGCGCCGCGCCGTCAAACAGCGGCGTCTCGTCCGCAGGCGGCTGCCGCAAACGGTTCAGGAAACGCATCCTCTCCCAAAGCTCCTTTCCCTACTCGCTGCGCAGCGCGTCCACCGCGTTCTTGCGCGAGGCGATGCGCGCCGGAATATGCCCGCCGAGCATCGTCAGCAGCGTGCTGATGACGATCAGCAGCAGCGCGTGCAGCGGCTGCAGAACCGCGACGTTCTCCAGCTCGGACACGTTGTAGATCAGCGTGTTGACCGGGAAGGTCAGCGCCCACGCGATCACGATGCCCAAAACGCCCGAGAACACGCCGAGGATGCAGGTCTCGGCGTCGAACACGCGGGCGATGTCCTTCTTCCGCGCGCCGAGCGACTTGAGAATGCCGATCTCCTTCGTCCGCTCGAGCACCGAGGTATAGGTGATGATGCAGATCATAATCAAGCTCACCACCAGACTCACCGCGGCGAAGGCGATGAGCACGAAGGTGATGCCGTCGATGATGCTGCCCGTCATCTCCGAAATCGAGGCGGCCAGATCGGTGTAAACGACCTGCTCCTCGACCGGCCTGCCCTCGTTGTACGCGTCAAGGTACTCAAGCAGGCGGTCCTTGCTCTCGAAATCGTTGGGATAGAGGAAGATCATATACGGAATCCGGCTGCCGCCGAGCACGGCGAGCGTCTGCTCCTTCTGCTCCTCGGTCAGCGCCTGAAGCGTGAAAACGCTTTTGTCCGAGGCCTTCTGGTCGGCGACGATCTGCGAGGCAAGGCCGTCGGCCAAAATCTCCTCCATCAGTTCCTCGCTGTAACAGATGCCGGTGTTCAGCAGGCCGATGGACGCCGATTCCTTCAGCCGCACCACGCCGCAGACGCGCAGGGCGACGTTGTTCTCGTTTTCGTACAGCGCCTCGTAATCGCGGTTGGGTATATACACGCCCTGCTCGGTCTTGCTGTAATAGTCGTCGTTGAACACCACGCGGTACTCCTTGCCGACAATCTCGTCGTAGCCGATCTCGCCGCGGCCGTCCGCGTCGAAGCCGAGCGCGTCGAACAGCGATTCGTCCAGCCGGTTGCGGGTGTCGACGACGAGCACGACGTCGTACTTGCCGGACGGATACGCGCCCGAGAGCAGGTCGTAGTTCTTCTCAAGATAGCTCTCGCCGCTGCTCTTGGGATAGGTCGAAAGCCCGACCATCCGCATGCTCATCACGTTGGCCATCGAGCCGGTCGTTTCCGACGACGACATCCCGAACGTGACTGGCACGATCGTGCCGTTTTTGTCGGTGAGCGTGTTCATATTCGCCAGATACGCGCTGCCGACCGACGAGCAAAGCGCCGGATCGACGGCGTTGATATAATCGATATAGTCCTGCGTGATGACGTTTTCATGGACAAAGCGGCTCTCGGTCGAATCGTACAGCAGTATATGGTCGGTGTCGGGAAACTGCTCGGGCAGCGACGCGTGGAAGCTGTCCGGGTCCATCATGTCCTCCATCTCCAACTGCTGCGCCGCCGGCGAGATGTAAACGGGGAACTCGGCCAGCGCGTCGGTCTGGAACTGGTCGATCTGCACCTGAAAGCCGGTGGACAGGCTCAAAATCAGCGCGATGCCGATGATGCCGATGCTCGAAGCGAAACTGGTCAAAAAGGTGCGCCCCTTCTTCGTGCGCAGATTCTGGAACGACAGCGAAAGCGCGGTGAAAAAGCTCATGCTCGTCTTTTTCAGCGAAAAGCCCTCCGGCCGGTCCTCCGCCGCGCAGGGGTTGCTGTCGGCGGTGATGCGGCCGTCGGAGAAGCGGATGATGCGGTCGGCGTATTTCTCGGCCAGCGCGGGGTTGTGCGTGACCATAATCACCAGCCGGTTGGCGGACAGCGAGCGAATCAGCTCCATAATCTGCACGCTCGTCTCCGAGTCGAGCGCGCCGGTCGGCTCGTCGCAGAGCAGGATTTCGGGGTCGTTGGCCAGCGCGCGGGCGATGGCCACGCGCTGCATCTGCCCGCCGGAAAGCTGGTTGGGCTTCTTGTGCAGATGCTCCTTGAGCCCCACCTGCTCGAGCACCTCGACGGCGCGCCGGTGCTTCTCCTCGCGCGAGACGCCCGACAGCGTCATCCCCAACTCGACGTTGGTCACGATCGACAGATGCGTGATGAGGTTATAGCTCTGGAACACGAAGCCGACCGAGTTGTTGCGGTAGGCGTCCCACTCGCGCTCCTTGAAGTTCTTCGTGCTCTTGCCCTTGATGATCAGCTCGCCGTCGTCGTAGCGGTCCAGCCCGCCGATGATGTTGAGGAAGGTCGTCTTGCCCGAGCCGCTTTCGCCCAGCACGGCGACGAATTCCTTCTCGCGGAAGGAAACGGTGATGCCGTCTACGGCGCGCGTCTCCAGCTCGCCCACGCGGTACACCTTTCGGATGTTTTTCAGTTCTAACACATATCTGTCCCCCAGTTTTTATCGAGTCAAAGGGAAAGCCGCCGCGCGTGCCGCTCTGTCAGCGCGCCGCGCGGCGTTTGCGGCGCACCCGCCGCCCGATTCGGAAAAATCCCCCGCCGCAGGCTCGAACCCGCGCCGCGCCGTCCGCCGCCCGTTCAAGCCCGTCCGCCGGCCGCAGGCGGCCAAAGCGTCCTCATGCGCGGCGGATACCTGCGTCCGAACGACGGCGCGCGTCTATGTACGCGCAGCGTCGGCCCGCGTAAGCCGCCGTCAAAGCACAGCGCATATGTCCGCACGGCGGCAAGGCTGCCCTCGCAGCGGCAAGCCCGTCCGCACGTCGGCAAGGCCGCCCTCGTAAATCAGCGCCGGCTTCATGCGCGCGGCGGCCGTGAAGCGCGAATACGGCTGCTGCATCTTCCGCTTCCGTATTTTTTTGACTTCATACGCGCGCCGGACGGGAAACGCTGCGAAGGCCGGACATATGCGGGCCAAAGCGAGGCTTTCTGCGTTCAAAAAACGGTTTTCGTCATGCGGAATACGGCAGCCCGCCGCGCAAATATACATATCCGGCGGTATGCAGCGTTCTGTATCTTGCCCGCCGGCACGGCGGCGGTAAGCGCGGCAGACGTCCGCCAAAACCCTCCCGACAGCAGCGCGCGGGCCGATGCGGCGGCGCGCAGCGCCGGCACATACGGCGAGGCGAGCAGCCGGTCAACATCGATTGCGCGGCGGACTTTCGCGTTCGGAAATGCCCTGCCAACGCGCGCCGCGGCAGCGCTTTCCTTATCGCGCGGCATACGGACGGCGGTATGCAGAATATGCATTCCATCCGGCATCTCGAAAAAAGCGCCGGATGCATTGCAAATTCTCTTTTTTTCGCCTTAAAAACCGCTTGCCCGCCCGCATAGCAACGGTAACAGTATAGCAAGCATATGTGAATATTTCAATCGAAACGCATAAAAACGCCGTTTGCAAGGTATGCTAAAAGCGGCCGCATGGATGCGGCCGGACGAAAAAAAGGCTTCACAAAAGAAGCACAAAAAAGGAAAAAGCATGAAAAAGACGATAAAAAAGGCGCTTTCCGCGCTGACGGCGCTCTGTCTGGCCGTCTGCCTGACCGCCGTCACTGCGCCGGCTTACACCGACGTCTATACGGTGGTCAAGGGCGACAGCCTGTGGAAAATCGCCGTCAAGTACAAGGTCGGGCTGGACGAGCTGATCGCCGCCAACCCGCAGTTTGCAGACCCCAACCTGATTTACCCCGGGCAGAAGGTCTACGTCCCGCTGGACGACCCCGCGACGCTTTCGTTCGAGGAGCAGGTCGTCGAACTGGTCAACGCCTACCGCGCGCAGTACGGCCTGTCCGCGCTGACGGCCGACTGGGAACTGGCGCGCGTGGCGCGGTACAAGTCGCAGGATATGCACGACCGCGGCTATTTCGCGCACAACAGCCCCACCTACGGCACGCCGTTCGATATGATTCGCAGCTTCGGCCTGAGCTACCGCACGGCGGGCGAGAACATCGCCAAGGGCTACGCGACGCCGCAGGCGGTCGTCAACGGCTGGATGAATTCCAGCGGCCACCGCGCGAACATCCTCAACGGCTCGTTTACCAAAATCGGCGTCGGCTATGTGGCGGACGGCCATATCTGGACGCAGCTTTTCATCGGCTGAGACTACCGAACCGATATCGAACCGTTTTTTCTGAAAAAATGAAAAAAGGGCTTGACAAAACCTCCATGTTCTTATATAATAAAGGACAGCCTGCCGGATGCGGCGGCGCATCGCATGGGGGTATAGCTCAGCTGGGAGAGCGCTTGAATGGCATTCAAGAGGTCAGCGGTTCGATCCCGCTTATCTCCACCATCGTAAGTCCTTGAAAACCAATGGCTTTCAAGGACTTTTTCCATTTCTGCGGAACCTTTTGTTGCGCCTGCGGAAACATCATGACCCGTATTTGACCCATTTTGACCCCATTTACGTTTTGTCCAGGGAGTCCAATGTGTTTTCGGGGTTTGCAAAGGCATCTGCGAACTTGGAAACGGCGGCCATACGCACCGGCTCCTGCACGTGCAGGTAATGCTGGGTCATATCGATGTCGGCGTGTCCGACGATGGATTGGATGGTTGCCAGATCAACACCCAGCGCCTGAAGCTGAGAGACGTAGGTATGACGGCAGGAATGCGGCGTCAACGGACGCACACCCTCCACGGCGGCAACCGCCTCCTTGAACTTGTCCCGAAAGTAGCTCGGGTTACAGGGCTGATCCGTCTTGCCCACCTCCCAGATATACCGGCAGGGTGTATCTCTCAGGCGAACAGCGCACCATCGCAGATTGGGCGGCACAGGGATATCACGGTAGCTGTCCCGCGATTTTAGTTGTCCGACAGTAGGTGTGCCCTTGATCATGTTGATTGCCTGGCGGATTTGAATTACAGAGCCGTCCTCCGCAATCAGCCGCGGTTCCAGTGCCAGAATCTCCTGGGAGCGCGCCGGTGCCCAGCCTCAGGCGGATACTCCATCCGATGCGGTCCTGCGGCAGGTTCAGCATCAGCAGTCGAACCTCCTCCGCTGTGAATGCCTCCTTGCGCTTGACCGGATCCCGGGAGCGCATTTTGTCGGCAAAACGGACGGGATTCTTGCGAACCAGGTCGTTTGCCTCCGCCTTGTGAAAAATTTGGTAGAGCATACCTCTGCACTGCGCCAGATACGAATCCGAGCGTCCCTCCTTGCGCAGCGTCCGGAGAAACAGCTCCACGTCATAGGGCTTGATATCACCCAGGCGCCGCGGCCCGAAATACTCCTTCAAGATGCGCAGGGTGTAGCGGTAGCTTTCCTGGGTGGTTGGGGTGATATTATCCCGATGGTGCTCATACCACACATCCGCCCAACCTCCGAAGGTGTAGCGCTGACGGGTATCGATTCCCGATGCGCGGGCCTCCAGAAATTCCTTCAGTTTTTCGCGGACTTCCTTTTGTGTCCTTCCGTAGAAGGTTTGTATATTGCGCCGTCCATCGTCCAGATAGCCGTCCATAACACGGCATTCCCAACGTCCGTCGGCGCGATGGCGAATATTACCTTCGCCGTTTAATCTTCTTGCCATACAACTCCTTTCCCCGATATCTCGCGTTTCGCAAGTCAAGTATATCAGATTCCTGTCTGAAATAAAAATGTGCAAATCAGTGAAAACAGACCGCGCCACAGAGGTAATTATAAACCGCCGCGGCGCGGCTCTTTTGTTATGCGGTCTGCTCCTCCATCCACTGAAGAAGCTTATCCTTTGGGACAACCATGCGCTTACCGATGCGGATCGTCGGGAAGTGCTTGGTGTGCATCAGCGCATAGGCGTTGGCACGGGAGATGCCCAACACCTGCGCCACCTCCTCGGCGCAAAGCGCCAGAGGGAACTGGTCGTAGGATGTGTACGCTACTGTCATTGCGGCCTCCTTTCATTGGTGATGCGCGTTACAGGCGTTCGGCCCTTTTGAGGAATACCTTCCCATCAGGACCGGTTTGATACGTGAACTTCAGCTCAGTGCCGTCCTCTACCTCAAAGAAGCCCAGGAAGCGTTGCCAGTTAAACACCGGCGTGATGATTTTGCGTCCGTCTTCCAACTGAAAGAAAAGGCGGAGCATTTTGCAGTAGGAACTGCCCCGCATCAGGAGCACGGCATTATACTCTCCGGGCTTGTCCATAAACTCAAAGTCGTCGGTAAAAATGCCGGCTTCCACCAGCTCGTTGGTGGTGTAGACTCTGTTTTTCATTCTCCGAGTTCCTCCTTCAGTGCCTGATACAGATTCCTGGCTTCCTTCTCTGTAAAGGTCACTCCGCGACGGCTCTTGGCGTGCTCCGGTGCCCAACGGCGGATTTCAAGCTTGGCAGGGTTGCCGTTCCAGGCGACCTCGTTCAGTTCCAACTGCCAGCCGTTACTGTTCTGAGAGAGAACGGCGATCTCTCGGGTGATGGTGCAAGTGATTTCATTGTTCATTCGTAAATACCTCGATTCAGAATAATTATTTATATATCAGCGGTTCTGAAGTTCGTCTGCAGCCAAACTGCTTTCCCGCGATATACCTTAATAGCCAGCTGAAAAGGAAGATGAAAAGCTTGTTCTTATTACTTACTCTTACTTCTCTTCTCAGCTATGTAAGATATATTTATATATTTATTTATATGAAGTTCTTTGACGCTTCGTCTCTCACTTACCTACCGCACGGTTTCGGTCAAAAAACGAAACACCTTTTTGAAGCAAATTTTACTTCTCATGTGGTAGGCATCGGGAAGACCCGAAAAACACCCCCCTGTGAGAAATTTTTAAAATCTTTTTCCCAACTGGTTTGCGTTCCGGTGGGATGCCGGTTTTACCGGGGCTCCACTGGGACCCGGGTTGTAACGCCCTTCACTTACCTACCGCAACATTGAAAGCCAAAAACGCCCCCCTGAATTGAAATTTTTACAGATTATTTCAACTTTTCGCCCACTGGTCGGGAAGTTGCGGAAATTGTGGACCACTGGTCCCAAATTTCCGACAAGGTAACTTCGGTCCCATTGGCACCGAAGTGTTTCGCTCTTAAGCCTACGGAAGTTGCTGGACCGCTCTATTTACCTTTTGCACGGTTTTGCCTGAAAAACGAAATTGTGACCCACTGGGTCCGAATTATTTTCTAACCTCCCTCCCAATGGGTTGGAGGTTTGTGCCTTCTACTTACCTACTGCAGAAAATCGGGCGAAAAACGAAACACCAAATTTCAAAATTCTTAAATTTTTTCAACAACTTCTGGTCCACTGGACCACAAGTTAACTTTGTGCCCACTGGGCACGCATTTTCGCCTCACTTACCTACCGCACGGTTTTGGGTCAAAAACGAATCCCCTGAATTGAAAATTTTTGTTTCCAACTTTGTCTCCACTGGAGACAAAAGTAAGCGCAGGCGCTTCCGTGAAACTTCGACACCACCGGTGTCGAGGTGAATTCGGCAGTAAAATGCGTCTCCACCGGCACCACATTCTGCACGTCCGGATATAAAAATAGCCCCCGATCTCCCGGAGACGCTGACTTTGATACCAATATTAAAAGAAATATTACGATGATAGTTAACGAGTGATGGATGCCTTTGCGCCGCCCGTCACATCAGCGAGTTTGAAATTCTTGAGAATAAATCGAGCGGATGTATCATTTTCTGTTGCATTTTGTCAAAACATGTGCTATAATTAGATACAACGCTGCTAAGCGCTGTTGCGCTTGGCCCTGAGCACAAAAGACAAGTGTCCTGCCAAACTGCAGGGCACATTATGTTTATATGGAAGGAGAACCTTTATGGCAGTCAGTTATAAGAAACTCTGGAAATTATTGATCGACAAAGATATGAAAAAGAAAGACCTCTGCGCCAAAGCCGGTATCAGTACGGCCTCCGTCACCAAGATGGGCAAGGGCGGCCATGTCACCACCGAAGTGCTTGCAAAAATCTGCACCGCGCTGGATTGCACAATGGATGACATTATGGAAATCGTCATTGAGGATAAGTCAAACTGAATTTAGAATGATTGAGGTGATTAGTTTTGGCACGTTGCCTATATAACAGCGATTTTGCTACTTTTACCGATTCAATTTACAGAATACTTGATGACAACTACCACGGCGAAGCGCTGACTACAACGAGAGACGCGTGGAAAGCAGAAATTGACATCATGAAGAATGTTGTTTCTGCCTTGAACGATGCCAACGGCCAAATCATCTTTGAATACGATATACCTCGACTTGGCAAGAGAATCGACGTCGTTGTTCTTTATCGCGGAATTGTATTCTGCCTTGAATTCAAGGTGGGAGAATCTAAAATTCTCGAAACGAATATCGACCAGGTTTTGGACTATGCTTTGGATCTGAAAAACTTTCACAAGTTTAGCGAAGATAAGGTAATCGCGCCGATTTTGGTCGCCACTAATTACTCAAATAGAAGTACGGCAATTCAAATGTCTGTTTACGACGATAGAGTAGTCAATCCTCTTGTGACAGGAGAGGCCGGAATTCTTGCTCTGATTGAAAATGTATTGAATAATTTCCCGTGCGAAACGCCCGTAGACAGGGATTGGATCATCAGTCCTTATGCGCCTACGCCGACTATCGTTGAAGCGGCTAAGACGCTTTATGAAAGCCATTCGGTAGAGAACATCACCCGTCACGAAGCGGATAAAGTGTCTACCGACGCAACGATTAAATATATCCTTGATGTTATACAGAAAAGCAAAGTAAACGGCGAAAAAAGCATTTGCTTTGTAACAGGCGTACCCGGTGCAGGCAAAACGCTTGTCGGACTTGATGTTGCAGTAAAGCAGACCTATCAAGGCAGTGACACACCCATTGAAGATGAAGGCGCGGTATACCTTTCCGGTAATGGTCCGCTTGTTGCCGTTCTGACAGAGGCGCTCGCAAAAGACAACTATCAAAAATGTAAAGATCGAAACGAAAAGAAAAATCTGAGTGATTCTCGTCGTGTGGTCGGAAAGTTCATTCAGATCATCCACCGCTACCGCGATAATATGCTGGCGAAAATCAAGAATCCCGTTGAAAACGGAGTGCTTGAAATTGACACCGAAAAGGCTGTTAAGTTAGCTGAAGCCGGATACTGCGAGGTTGAGCACGTTGCAATCTTTGACGAGGCTCAGCGCTCGTGGACGCACAAAAGAATCGCTGACTACTTAAAGAGAGGTGGAACATACGGCAACAAATTGAAAGTGCCGAACTTTCCGATGTCAGAGGCGGCCTTCTTGATTTGGTCCCTTGACCAAAGAGAAGACTGGGCTACTATTGTTTGTCTTGTAGGTGGTGGACAGGAAATCAACACAGGCGAAGCAGGCATATCCGAATGGATAAATGCCTTGAATGACAAATTCCCTCATTGGAAAGTGTATATTTCTCCCAAGCTCACAGAGCCGGAGTATGCCGAGGTGAAAGTCAACGAATTGCTCACGAAGAATAACAACGTGGAGTATTCCGAAAGTCTGCATTTGGGCGTTTCTCTGCGTTCATACAGAGCCGAAAAGCTTTCTGCGTTTGTGCACTCTTTACTCGCCTTCAATCCGAATGCCGCTGAATTGTATAAAGAGATAAAGGATCGCTATCCCATTGCGTTAACAAGGAATATGGAAAAGGCAAAAAGATGGCTTCACAGTAAGGTGAGGGGAACGGAACGCACGGGCGTGCTTATCACAAAAGAGTCTGCACGTTTTAAGCCCCTCGGCATTCATATTCTGCCCTCTGGAGACGAAAATGCAGTTCACTGGTTCCTCGAGGATAAGGCGGATACAAGAGCATCCAACTATCTCGAAGATGCCGCAACCGAGATTCAGGTCCAGGGCTTGGAGTTTGACTATACTTGCGTGCTTTGGGATGCAGATATGAGATGCGATAACGGAAAGTGGCGCTATTACACGTTCAATGGCAAAACAGCTTGGAACGAAAAACTGCCCGATACCGAAAACAAACAGGAGCAGATCAAATATATGCTCAATGCATATCGCGTGCTTCTCACCCGTGCAAGAGCAGGTATGGTGATTTGTGTTCCGGCAGGCACCCCAAACAAGAACCCAAGCGGATTTTGGGAAGACAGCACCCGTCTGCCAAAATACTATGATGGTACGTATGAGTATCTAAAGAGGATAGGGATTGAGGAAATATAATGACCGAAGTAGTAGCGGCCCTAATCTGGGATAAGGATAAATTTATGATTTGCCAGCGCCCGGCGCACAAGGCAAGAGCGTTGTTATGGGAATTTGTTGGAGGCAAGGTGGAACCTGGTGAAACCAAAGAGCAGGCACTCATTCGTGAGTGTCAGGAAGAACTGGCCGTCACACTCTCTGTTGGGGACGTGTTTGTGGATGTCGTCCACGAATATCCCGATATCACGGTGCATTTGACGTTGTTCAACGCAACTATTGCCGAAGGCGAACCGCAGAAATTGGAACATAACGATATCAAATGGATCGCACCAAGCGAGATCCCGAATTACGAGTTCTGCCCGGCGGATGAGGAAATACTTGCAAAGATTTGCGAGGAGAAGTAATTGCAATATTCTGCGGCGAAAAGTAAATCAAGTTGATGAAAAGAGGTGAATTGCGATGGCGTACATATATGCACAGATTAACAAAAACACATTAGCGTATATATTCGAGGGCAAAAAAGTCTCCAAGGAATATGTCGTTTCTAAAACAGGCGTAAAATCTGAAAAATTAGATAAATGGCTCGATGTGTCTGATGTATTATTCCCGACAATTAATCAGGCAAAAAGTATTGCAACTTGCCTTCACATTCCTTTTGCCGGTTTCTATATGAATCCCGAACATGTAAAGTTGAAATCCATCCCATCTGTAAAGAATTACAGAACTCTTTATGGCAGAACTGCATTGGATGACAGCGCTATAAACATCGCAATGATGGATTTGGTTCGGGAAAGAGATTTTCTGCTGGAAGCATGTGAAGAAACCGATACAAGTTTGCCATCTTTTAACCTATCTATCACGCTTCGTGAGGATCCAATCCTTTGGGCAAAGAAAATTCGGGAGTTGTTTGACATTCAGTTGGATGTACAATACAAAAGCACATCATCCCGTAAATTCTATCTTTATCTTCGCGAAAAGATAGAAACTGCTGGTGTTTTTGTTCATTGTTTTACGGATGTCCCTATGGAAATGGCAAGAGCAGTAGCGATATACGATAATATAATGCCTATTATTGGAATCAATGATGAGGACAGACCTCCCGCAAAGTCGTTCTCGATGATACACGAACTCGTACATATTTTCAAAAGAGAATCATCGCTTTGTAACGATATGAGAAGGGCGCGCAATGAGGAAATCTTTTGCAACGCTGTTG
>ERZ827512.2448-NODE-2448-length-14919-cov-3.607441_pt1 | contig 14919 bp, 13 predicted proteins | sample MGYA00519916_ERZ827512 | MGnify/ENA primary metagenome ERZ827512 (study PRJEB31778, sample SAMEA3449335) | human gut metagenome | biome: human gut; feature: human-associated habitat; material: faeces | place: United Kingdom | collected 2010/2012 ... | reverse complement strand
GAAGCGCGGCAAACACGGCCTTTACATAGCCGCTCTGCTCGGCACTCATCTTCTGTCCGTTCAGCTTTTCAAAGAACTCGGCAAAAAGCTCCGTATCGGTCATCGTCCGGCGACGTTCTTCCGCGGCGATCACGACGGAGGTTCGCGTGCGCCGGTTATCGTAATCGAGCTTCATCAACTGCGGATAAATGCTTTGCAGCCGCGAAAACGCGTTCGGAATGTCGTTTTCGTCCGTGAGAACGGCGTGGATGTAATCGTCGGTATTCGTTCCGGCGTAATTTCTGCGGAGCGTCAGCTCGTCATAGGTGCCGCGCACTTCGCGCATATCGCGCTGCGGTGTGAGCGGCAGCGTCGAGATCGACACGCTTCCCTTCTCTCCCATCTCCACGACCGTTATGCTCTTCTCCTGATCCTTTTCCGAGAAAGAGTATTTGAGCGGCGTGCCAGAATAGCGGAGCGTTTCGCGCACGATGCTCTGCGCGCCGTGGAGATGGCCGAGCGCAACATAGTCAAAGCCGTCGAACACCGCGGCATCCACGTTGTCCGTGCCGCCTACCGTGATATCCTCTGACTCAGAGCGCACGCCGCCGGTGACGAACTGATGCGTTACGAGCACGTTCCGCGCCGACGGATCAATATCCATATGTTCCACGGCGCAGCGGAGCGCGTCGGTATAGCTCTCGATGACTGCGTCCGGATAAAAGCGGCGGACGGGCGCGGGCTTGATGAACGGAAGCAGATAAAACCGCACCTCGCCATAGGCGTCCGAGAGTGTCACCGGCTCCACGCGCCCATTATAGACCGGCGAGAGATGCACGCCGCTCGGCGCCATGAGCCCCGCGCCGAACGCTATGCGCTCCGGCGAATCGTGGTTGCCGGCAATGGCGAGCACCGGAATGTGCCGCCCGGCCAGCTCGGTAAGGAAAGAATCGAAAAGCTCGACCGCCTCGGCGCTCGGCACGGCGCGGTCGTAAATATCGCCCGCAATCAGGACCGCGTCGGGGCGCTCCTCGTCCGTTCGGCGGAGGATCTCTTTGAGAATGTATTTCTGGTCATCGATCAGGGAAAACTCATACATGCGCCTTCCAAGATGCAGATCGGACAAATGAAAGAATTTCAAGCTATTCCTCCCATAGATTCCTGTAATGGCTTTATCTTACCCCCGAAAAGGTCACTTTTCAACCTTTTTCCCGGATTTCGACGCAGCCGTTGAAAAAGATGGAAAGACGCCGAGCATTGCGATATACTATACAAAATAAGTGAAAGGAGACCGCCATGGAGTATTCCCCCGGCTGTGTGTTCTCCCTTGCGGAGAAAAACGCGCCGATCCCCGGCTGCACTGTATCGGAAGCGATATGCAGCGGCGAAACGGACGTCGTATGCTATTCGCTCGCCGCGGGTACCGATATCAGCGCGGAGATCTACTTTTCCCCCAAGCTGCTCATTGTCGCCGAAGGGACGCTCGAAGTCGGTCTGCCCGGCAGTCAGACGCGGACGCTTCACGCGCTGGACGCTCTTGTAACGCCCGCAGATGTCCCGGTCGGGATGCGCACAGACACATCCGCCGTTTATCTTGAAATCAATATTGGGAGGAATCAGTCAATGAATCAGGCAGTCAAAATTGGGGAGGTTTTCCGTCTCGGCGAGCTTGTCCCCTATCAGGACGGAAAGATCGTCAACATGGACGTTACCAGCAGCAAAACAATGAAATTCGCGCTCATGGCGTTTGACGCCGGTACGGGTCTCAGCGAGCACGCCGCTCCCGGCGACGCGCTGATCTTCGCTCTTGACGGCGAGGGCGTCATCGGCTACGAAGGTAAAGAACACGTCATCCACGCCGGTGAGAATTTCCGCTTTGCCCGCGGCGGCAAACACTATGTCCGCGCGGACAAGCGCTTCAAAATGGCACTGTTCCTCACGCTTGAATAAGACATTCCCGCATGAAAAGACGCCGGCTGAAAATCAGCCGGCGCCTTTTGCCGTATTATAAACCTGGATCAGACATCGTGCCACGTGGCATCGATGATCTGCTGGTGTCCGGAAGAGCGGAATACCTTGGAGATGCAGACGATAGCGTAGATGCTCTCAACGCCCGTCACAAGCAGCGAAATGCCGGTGAAGATCATCAGCGCCTTTGCGCCCTTAAAGGGATCAAAGATCATCAGCACGCCGAGAACCGCGCCCGCAATGCCGAGCAGCAGCGCGCCCCACCAGCCGGAGAAGCCGAAATGGCGGGCTTCCGTCGAGATCTGGATAGAGAACACACTCGCAAGAATGATATAAAAGCCGAGAATGACCGGCAAAATGACAAGCGCTCCGTTCGGGTGCAGAAGCAGCAGTACGCCGGCAAGCACGCTCATAATGCCGAGAAACAGGTCGTACCGGAACAGTACGCCGATGAGACCGAGATCAAAATACCGGATGATCTCATAGATACCGGCGGCGATGCAGACCGCGCCCATCAGATAGCAGATCGCGACCGCCGAAATGCCCGGCCAGAATACCATGACGAGACCGAGTACCATGGTAACAACGGCGAGTATGATCGCCCATGTTTTATAGGTTTTCAGAGATTTCTTTTCCATGACCATTCACCTTTCTTGGGAATCATAAATATACGTACACGGATGCGGCAGTTTACCGCATCCGTATACAGGGTTTCCGATTTACTTTGCGTCATGCTCCGCGCGGTTTTCCGCCCAGAGCTTATCCGCTGTGGGCTTCCACTCGGCGGCATACCGGTCGCACTTGGCGCAGAGGTGATCGACGGTCTCCGGGGACTGCAGATCCGTGGAATGCGCGCCGGAGGACTTCACCATAGCGCGCAGCTTCTCCGGGTTTTCGAGCATCGGGCAGGGCCGGAGCATGTTGTCGTTGAACGGCTGTCCGTCGTGGTAGGCCATGAAGAGCGGGGATTTCATCGTCTCGAGCAGCGTCTTCTCGCGGATGTTCGAGTCGGAATAGTGGATGAACACGCAGGGGTCCACGTCGCCGTTGGCGTTGATGTGCAGATAGGTGCGTCCGCCAGCGATGCAGCCGCCGACGAACTCAGCGTCGTTCTGGAAGTCCATCGCGAAGAGCGGCTTCTCGGCGCGGTAGCGGCGGATGCGGCGGTACACCTCGGTGCGCTGCTCCGGCGTCGGGAGAAGCTCAGGCGAAGCGTCGTTTCCGACGGGCATGTAGTGGAAGTACCAAATGAAGTACGCGCCCATCCGGATGAGGCTGTCATAGTACTCCTCCGAGGTGATGGACTCAAAGTTCGCTCTCGTATAGCACGAAGAAATGCCGTAGAGCAGCTTGCGCTCGCGGAGAAGGTTCATCGCGTGCGTCGCCTTGCCGTAAACGCCGTCACCGCGGCGGGAATCGGTCGCTTCCTCAAAGCCCTCGAGAGAGATGGCCGGGACAAAGTTCTTCACGCGCAGCATATCGTCGGCGAACTTTTCGTCGATGAGCGTGCCGTTCGTAAAGGCGAGGAAGATGCAGTCGTCGTGCTTTTCGCAGAGCTTGATGAGATCGGCCTTGCGGACGAGAGGTTCGCCGCCGGTGTAGATGTACATGTAAACGCCCATGTCCTTGCCCTGACGGATGATGTCGTCGATCTCGTCAAAGGTGAGATTGAGCTTGTTGCCGTATTCCGCAGCCCAGCAGCCGGTACAGTGGAGATTGCAGGCGCTGGTGGGATCAAGAAGGATCGCCCAGGGGATGTTGCAGTTATGCTCCTCGCGGAGCTTTTCCTGCTTTTCGCAGCCGACCATGTTGGCGTTGATGAAGAAATTCACCACGATCGTCGTGAGAACATCGTGATCGACCTCATTCATCATGTGGCGGATGAAGTCATAGTACGGATACGTCGGATCCTCGATGGCGCGGCGGATCGCGGCGCGCTGACCCGGGAAGCGTCCCTTGCAGAACGTGTCCGCCCAGTCCATCAGCTTGGGCAGATTCTTCTCGGGGTCCTTGTACATGAATTTGATCGCCTGTTCGATGCCGTACTTCTTCACGGTCGTCGATACGCTCATTAAAAACACGCTCCTTTGTAGGATTTTTCTTATTTCATTATATCGAATCGTACCGGCTTTTCCATGGACAAACAAACGCCGTTGTCGTAATTTCTAACACATCCGGAAAAGTGCCCCATTTATGATATTTTCGCGTTTATGCGCAAAAACTTTTTCACATAAAAGCATAAAAGAGACCGGCTGTTTTTTTTACAGCGGGTCTCTTTCCATCTGCGCCGCGGCGCTGTCAATAAAGGCGTTGAATACTTTCTCGAGCCGGTCCACGCTTTCATCCACATCGGTCTGCATCTTCTCCCAGGTAAATTTCAGGAAGAAGCCGATAAAAGAGTAACGGTAGAACTGCGCAATGTACCGGATCGATTCCTCCGAAAGCGGCATACCGGCGGTTCGTTCCCGAACATAATCGTAAAAGAAAATGTCCGATTCCGTAAAAATGTACTGCTCCAGATGACTGCGGGAGGTGGAGGAGAGAAGATTCGTGACGAGCTTTGGATGGCGCTGGCAATATTTGAGAAATACGCGCACCTCTTCCTTCCAGCCCTTGCTTTCGGGGACGGACTTCTTCAGCATGCCGAGCCGCGTGCTCATCCATACGTCCAAAAGATCGTAGATATCCTGATAATGATAGTAAAAGGTGTTGGAGCTCACACCGCACCGCCGGACGAGAGCCGATACGGTGATCTTGTCAAACGGCATTTCCTCCAGCATCTCTTCAAAGGTCGAGAGGATCGCCTTTTGCGTTAACAGCGCCATGAAAGTATTCCTTTCCCCACTTATTCTTCAAACATATCCGAGCTCAAAAGAACGGCGTATATATCGCGGACCAGAGCGCGCGTTTCCGCCTCCGAGAGGTGATCCGCTACGCAGCTGTTGATAACGCCGAACAGGCCGTTGCATATGAGCGCCGCCGTCTGGTGGAACGGGAAACGCGGTTTCAGGTAAGTATGGCGGCGGAGATAGTCATCCACGCTGGCATTCATCCGGTTAAAGTACGAAGAAAAAAGATAGGGATTTTCGCTTGAGGTTGTATGGGAAAAGAAGGTGTAGTTATCGTAATACAGGCTCAAAATGGCATCCAGAAGATTCTGATAGCCGATGAAGCCGTTGTTTTTCGGATTATTCTCCGCCTGCAGCATGTGGTATTTGTCTTGGGCTTCCTGCACATGATCGGAAAATATCTCCTCGGCGAGAGCATACTTATCCTCATAGTGCGCGTAAAAGGTGATCCGGCTGATATCCCCGCGGCGGCAGATCTCTGCAACGGAGATTTTCTCAAATGGCATTTCCCGCAAAATGGCTGTCAGCGTCGCTTTGATATTGCGTTTCGTTTTGGTGATACGTTTTTCTTCCAATCGGTTCGCTCCGCCTTTCCGAAGAATTGTTCGCCAGGATTATCCAAATACTTGGTGTAGTGTTTACTTATTTTAACAGATGTACAAAAATTTGTCAATTTCATCCGCTGAAAAAATACTGAAAAGCCCGCTGACCGAAATCAGCGGGCTTAAATCACAGGAACTTTTCTTTACGCATTTCGGGCGTAAGCTCGGAGTAAATTGGCGTAAGTTGTGGCGTAAGCACCGACAATTTTGGGGCAATCAATAGAGCTTTGCGCCTGCCGGAATGTGAGGATCAACCATCAGCAAATGCAACTTTTCTTCGCCGTTTTCGTGATGCACGGCGGAGATGAGCATACCGCAGGAGTCGATGCCCATCATCGCTCTGGGCGGGAGGTTCGTGATAGCGATGCAGGTCTTTCCAACCAGCTCTTCCGGCTCATAATACTCGTGAATTCCGCTCAAAATGACCCGATCTGCGCCGGTTCCGTCGTCCAAAACGAACTTTAAGAGCTTTTTGGCCTTCTTCACAGCTTCGCATTCCTTAACCTTCACGGCCCGGAAATCACTCTTGGAGAAGGTATCAAAATCCACAAAATCCTTGAACAGCGGCTCGATCTCCACATTGGAAAAATTGATTTTTTCCTCCACAACCGGAGCCGCCTGAGCAGCCTCCGCAGGAGCCGAAACTTCCTTGGAAACCTTCTTGTCGGAATCCAGCGGCTTCATTGTCGGGAAAAGCAGTACGTCGCGGATGGCGGCGGAATCTGTAAGCAGCATGACAAGGCGGTCGATGCCGTAGCCGATGCCGCCCGTGGGCGGCATACCGATCTCCAGGGCGTTGAGGAAGTCCTCGTCGGTATGGTTCGCCTCGGCGTCGCCGGCGGCGGCCAGAGCATCCTGCGCGGCAAAGCGCGCGCGCTGGTCGATGGGGTCGTTCAGCTCGGAATAGGCGTTGCACATTTCGCGGCCATAGATGAAGAGCTCAAAGCGCTCGACCTTCGTCGGGTCGGTGGGCTTCTTCTTCGTGAGCGGGCTGATCTCCACCGGGTGATCCATGATGAACACCGGCTGGATGAGGTTTTCCTCGCAATACGTTTCAAAGAAGAGGTTGATGATATCGCCGCGGGAGTGGCGCTCCTCAAAGGCGATGTTGTGCGCCTTGGCAAGCGCCTTCGCTTCTTCCTCGGTCTTGACGGTATCAAAATCGACGCCGGAATACTTCTTGATGGCGTCGATCATCGTCAGACGCTCAAACGGCTTGCCGAGGTCGATCTCGGTGCCCTGATAGGTGATCGTCGTGCTGCCGCAGACGACCTTGGCGAGATGGCGGAACATGTCCTCCGTCAGATCCATCATGCCGTTATAGTCGGTATACGCCTGATAAAGCTCCATGAGCGTGAATTCCGGGTTGTGGCGCGTATCTACGCCCTCGTTGCGGAACACGCGGCCGATCTCATAGACTCTCTCCAGACCGCCGACGATCAGGCGCTTGAGATAAAGCTCGAGCGAAATGCGGAGCTTGACGTCCACGTCGAGCGCATTGTAATGCGTCTCAAACGGGCGCGCCGCCGCGCCGCCGGCATTCGGCACGAGCATGGGGGTCTCGACCTCCATGAACCCGCGGTCATCAAGGAAACGGCGGATCTCGCGCAGGATCTGCGAGCGCTTGACAAACGTATCGCGCACCTCGGGATTGACGATCAGATCAAGATACCGCTGGCGGTAGCGCACATCGGTATCCTGCAGGCCGTGGAACTTCTCCGGCAGAGGCTTGAGAGACTTGGTGAGCAGCGTGAGCTCCTTCGTGTGAATGGTGATCTCGCCGGTCTTTGTGCGGAATACAAAGCCCTTGACGCCGATGATATCGCCGATGTCCATTTTCTTGAATTCGGCATACGCTTCTTCCCCAAGATCGTCGCGGGCGACATAGCACTGAATGACGCCCTGCTTATCCTGAATTTTGCAGAAGGACGCCTTGCCCATGATGCGTTTGACCATCATGCGCCCGGCCACGGACACCTCTTTGCCGACCAGCTCGTCACCGGCGGCAAGGATCTCCGCGCTGTGGTGGGTAACATCGTAGCGGGTGATCGCGAAGGGATCCCGTCCTGCGTCCTGCAGGTTCGTCAGCTTTTCGCGGCGGATGCGGAGCAGTTCATTGAGAGAGAGCTCCGGCGCTCCGGTCCTTGTTTCCTCTGCCATAGTAATCTCCTATATCTGTAATTTACGTTCAGTTTTCGCAGTTGAGGATCTCGTAGTAGATAACACCGCCGGGGGCTTCAAACTCGATCCGGTCGCCCTTCTTCTTTCCCATCAGGCTGCGGCCAAGAGGGGATTCGTCCGAAATACGGCCGAGAATGGGGTTGGCTTCCTGGCTGCCGACGATCTCATAGGTCTCTTCGTCCTCCTCGCCCACTTCGCGGACGGTCACGCGGCTGCCCATGGAGATCGCGCTGCCGGTCGGCACGTTTTCGAGAATGACGGCGTTTTCGATCAGGTTCTTGATCTCGGCGATCTTGGAATAGAGCTTGCCCTGCTCGGTCTTCGCTTCATCGTATTCGCTGTTCTCCGACAAATCACCGAAAGAACGAGCCTCCTTGATCTGCTCGGAGACTTCTTTTTCCCGAACCGTCTGAAGATATTCCAGCTCTTTTTTCAGCTCTTCCAGACGCTCCTGGCTCATTCTGTAACGGCTTTCAACGGACATAGTTTAAACTTCCTTTCGATACTTACATGCTCGCAAATCCCGCACAGAGTAACTCCGTGCGGGAATTTGTCCTGCTATTATACGGAATCCGGCGTCCCATGTCAAGACGGAACTTTGATCCCTTCTTTGTAGATTTCCGCAGAATTTCCGCGGGCGGACGCCGTTAATGCAGGGCGTCCTTTGCCGCCTCGAGCTGCACGTCCAGATCGCTGTCCTCGATCTGGTAGGACGCGATATCCGGCGTGACGCCGCCAAGGTCGGTCATGCTCTTTTTATCCGGCGTGAGATACTCGAATTTGGAGAGACGGACGGCGCTGCCGTCGGAGAGCTCCACGATCACCTGGCTCTGCGCGCTGCCGGGCGTCCGGCGGCCGACGATCGTCACGCCCGCCTGCTGCATGATGCAGGCAAACACTTCCGCCGCGCAGGTGGTGTTCTCGTTGACAAGAACGACCATCGGCATATTGAGATACGAGCTGCCGGACGAATAGGTCGTCTCCTTCCCGTCGCGGTCACGCAGGAGGAACAGATCGCCCTTCGGCAGGAAATAATCGAGCGCATCCGCCATTTCCGCGGGTTTGCCGCTCGTATTGTCGCGCACGTCGATGATAAGGCTCGTTGCTCCGGAATCCTGCAGCGCGGCAACCGCCGTTTTTACGCTGGCGGCGGCGCTGTCGTCAAAGTTACGGATGCGGAGATAGCCGACAGAGGAGCTGCTGTTCGCCTTGTTGGCGTCGCTGTCCAGAATGTAATAGACGGCCGGCTCGGCATAGATGAGCTCGCACTTCATTTTCGCGTCCGCCTTGCCTCCCTGCGTGTTGAGAAGGTGGAGCGTGAAATACTTCTCCGCCTCTGTCTCCTTCGCGTCGTAGCTGCGCAGCAGCTCGTCAAACTGTTCGGGAGTGTAGGTGGATACGTCAATACTGTCCACGCTGGCGATCATGTTGCCGACCTTCACATGCGCCTGATCGGCCGGAGAGCCGGGCGTTACGGAAAGGACGGTCAGATAACCGTAATTTTCGTTGTACTGCGTGGTCACGCCGATGCCGACATACTGGTTCGTCAGCGTGAGTTTATACTCCTCATACTCGGAAGCAGGCAGATAGTAGCTTGCCGGGTCGCCCAGCGAGGCCACCATGGCGCTCGCGGAGGCGTCCTCCAGCGAGGACGTATCCTTCGGCTGGTAGAACGTTGTCTCGATCACGCGGATGACCTCCATATATTTATCGGAGGACGCGCCGCTGTCCGCAAGGATCAGGCACGCAGCAGCGGTGACAACGATGCATATCACACACGCAAGCAGTGACCAGACGATTTTCGGTACGCGTTTCATAGGCTGATACCTCGGATGTTTTTTCTTTCGGCGCCGCGGTCAAGCCGTCGGATCATAGGTAACGGTGCTTTCGTCGTAATACTGCATGGGATCGACCTGCTGCCCGTTTTTGATGACGGCATAGTCCAAGTGGCTGCCGGTGGCAATGCCGCTCTCGCCGACATAGCCGATGATCTGGCCCTGTTTGACATGCTCGCCCGGCTGCACGATGAAGTTCGTCATATGGGAATAGCGCGTCGCGGTCTCCCCGTCGTGCTCGATGCTGACATAGTAGCCGAGACCGTTGTTGTAAGTCGCAGAAGCGACCTGCCCGTCGGCAGCGGCATAGATCGGATCGCCGGACTTTGCGCCGATATCGATCGCCTTGTGGTTTGTGGAAGCTCCTGCAGTAGGCGCGGAGCGCTCGCCGTAGCGCGAGGTGATGTACGTGCTGTCCACCGGCCAGATAAAAGTACCGTTGTAGGCGCCGGAGGCGTTGGAAGTATTCCCATATGCTCCGCCGGTGCCGGACGTACCCGCGCCGGAGGATGCCGTTCCGGAGGACGTGCTTCCGCCGCCGGTCGAGCCGCTGTACGATGTTCTCTGCGCCGCCAGCTGCACGGCGTATTCCTGCATGGCCTTCAAAAGCTCCTGCATCGCCTCGTCCTCGGCCAGCGCGATGGCGTCGTACTCCGCCTGCGCATTCTGCGAAAGCTCGTCAAGGTTGGCGATGAGTTCACAGGCCGCGGTGACCTGCGCGCTGAGCTGGTCGCGGCGGGCGATGAGCTCTTCGTTCACGGCGTCCTGCTCAGCCTTGGCTTCCTCATATTCGCGCTTGATCGTCTCCACGTCCTCGCGGCTCTGCTGCAAAGACTTTTCGAGCTCGCGGTCATAGTGCATGATATCGTTTACGTCCGCGATGCGCGAGAGGATCTCCGGCACGCTGTTCGCCTCAAAAATGAAGGCGAGATACGAGTAGCTGTCGTTTTCCTCCATGGAGCGGATGCGTTCGCGCAGCAGCGCCGTCTGCTCGGTCTCCGCGGCGGTCGCCGCGGCGAGCTCCTCTTCCTTGCGGTCAATGAGTTTCTGATAAACGGCGATCTGCTCTTCAATGAGCGCGATCGTCTCCCGGTTGAGCGAGATCTGCTTATCAAGCGCCGCTTTGCGGAACACGATCAGCGTCTGGTTCTCCGTAAGCCCCTGTATGACCTGCTCCTGTTCCATGAGCTGCTCTTCAAGCTGCGCACGTTTTTCCGCCAGCCGCTCGAGATCGGTCTCGTCCACGGCGTGCGCCGGAAGAACGGTGATGACGAGTGAAAGCATCATGATGACCGCCAGCACGATGCAAATCACGGAAAAAACGGTTTTCTGTAATTTGTTACGTTTCATAGGCTCCTTTGATCCCGTAAGGGAAAATCAGCAGTTCCAATAGGAAAGTCCGGAGAAGTACGCCGCCGGATCGGTCTGTGCGCCGTTGATGCGGATCTCAAAGTGGCAGTGCGGGCCGGTGGAAACACCGGTCGAGCCGACCGCGCCGACATACTGTCCGGCGGTGACATACTGCCCGTAGCTCACGCCGATGGAGCTCATATGCGCATACACCGTGACGACGCCGTTGCCGTGATCGATCATAACGCAGTTGCCGTAGCCGCCGTTCGCGCCGGCGTAAATAACGTCGCCCGCGCCGGCCGCCACAATGGACGCACCCATGCCCGCGCCGATATCCAGACCGCCGTGGTATGTGCTCGCGCCGGTCGTCGGCGCAACACGGTAGCCGAAGCGGGAGGTAATGAGCGTGCAGCTCGGCACCGGCCACTGAAGATTGGAAAGGCTCGTCGCCGAACCGCCGCCGGAGCTTCCCCCGCCGCCGGAATTGCCGCCGCTGCCGCCGGAGTTTCCGCCGCCATTATTGCTGTTATTATTCTGGTTGTACTTCGCTTGTTCCGCGGCGCGCTTGCGGATGGCTTCCTGCAGCGTCTCCTCCGCCTTGGCTTCCTCTTCGGCGATGGCGTCGTATTCCGCCTGCGCGTCGTCGGAAAGGGTCTCGATATCGGCGATCATGGTGTATGCCGCTTCGACCTGCGCATCCAGCTCGGCCTGCTTGGTGTCCAGTTCCTTCTGGAGGAGCTCCTGCTCGTGACGGGCCTCCTCGTAGCTCTTCTTGATGGACTCAACATCCTCGCGCGCCGCCATGTACTCCTCTTCCAGAGTTTTGTCGTAGTGCATGATATCGTTGACATCGCCGATGCGGGAAAGAAGCTCGGTCACGCTGGAGGAATCAAAGATAAAACTCGCGTAGGAATAGGTGCTGTTCTCCTCCATGGCGCGGATGCGGGAACGGAGAAGCTCGGTCTGCGCCGTTTCCTTTTCGAGAGCCTTGTCAAGCTCCGCCTGCTTTTCGGCGATGATCTCATCGTAGATCTTGATCTGTTCACCGATCAGCTCGATCATCTGGCGGTTGATCTCGATTTTGTTATCGAGCGCGAGCTTGCGGGTGATGAAGCGCGCCTTCTGGCTGGTGAGATCGTTGATGACGTCCTGCTGTTCCTGCGCCTGCTGCTCAAGAGCGTCAAGCTTTTTCTGGAGATCGTCGATCTCCGCCTGGGAAACGGCATACGCCGGCAGCGATGCGGCGAGAGCCGCCGCGGCGAGAAGAACGCAGAAAACAGAACGAAGGGATTTCTTGATGTTTTTCATAGTAAGTACAAAAGTCCGGGAAGGATCAAACCTTCAGATAGTTGCGGATCGCCATGGCTCCGCCGAACGCGCCGACGAGAATGCCGATGGCAAGAAACACGATCAGCAGCGGCGTCATCAGCAGAGAGAACGGCATGACCTGGATGAGACTTGCCGCGATGGATACCGAGATCTTCTGCGCAATGAAGTTGTACACCGCCCACTGCAGCAGGAAAGCGATGCCCGAGCCGAGCAGGCCGAGGATCAGGCCTTCCACAACGAACGGCGTGCGGATGAAGCTGTTGCTTGCTCCGACCATTTTCATAACAGCGATCTCATCGCGCCGCGTGAACGTTGCGAGCTTGATGGTGTTGGACATCATGAAAACGGAAACCACGAGCAGAATGACGATCAGGATCGCCGTAATAACGCTCACAACGTTTCGCACCGCGATAAAGCCCTCCGCGATCGAGACAGGAGCATTGACATCCGCCACACCGTTGACCGCGTCAACCGTCGCAGCGGTGTCACGCATGAGCGTGATATCATTCAGCCGGATCACATAGCGGTTGCGGAACACGCTCGCGTCCAGATTTTCAAACACCGTGCTGTCGCCATAGGTATTTTTGTAATTTTCCATGGCTTCTTCACGGGAGATGAACTGCACGTCCCGGACGTTGGGGATGCTGCGGATCGCGCCTTCGATAGAAAGCGCGTCGCTGTCGGAGAGAGACTCATCCACAAAGGCGAGAATCTGGCTGTCCTCTTCCATATTGCCGATGAGATTATCCACGTTCACCGCCACAAGGCCGAAGCTCCCCATGATGATGAGGCACGCGGCAATGACCGTGACGGAAGCGAACGAGCGGAAGCCGTGCGAAAATACGCCGCGCAATCCTTCCTTGAAGAGATATGTGATTCTGTTAAGACTCATAGCCGTAATACCCATCCATTCCGTCGCTGATGAGGCAGCCGTCGCTCAGCGACACAACGCGCTTGGAAAAGGCGTTGACAAGCTCCTTTTCGTGCGTCACGATCAGCACCGTCGTTCCCAGCTCGTTGATCTTCTGGAAGAGCAGCATGATCTCGAGACTTCTGGCGGGGTCGAGGTTGCCGGTCGGCTCGTCGGCAATGATCATGTCCGGAGAGTTCACGAGAGCGCGCGCGATCGCCACGCGCTGCTGCTCGCCGCCGGAGAGCTCCCGCGGGTAGCGGTCCTCGCGGCCCGAAAGATCGACGAGGTCGAGCACATACGGCACGCGCTTTTTGATCTCGCGGTTGGAAGCGCCGATCACGCGCATCGCAAACGCGACGTTTTCATACACCGTCATATCCTTGATAAGCCGGTAGTCCTGGAAGATAACGCCGAGCGAGCGGCGCAGCTTGGGCAGGTTCCGCCGTTTCATCGTGCGCAGATCAAAGCCGTTGACCTCGATCTGGCCGCCGGTGGCGCGGATCTCGCCGGTCAGCAGCTTGATGATCGTGGTTTTCCCAGAGCCGGACGGGCCGACAAGGAACACGAACTCACCGTCCTGAATGGTGAGATCAATGTCCCGCAGCGTCTCCGCACGGCTGCCGGGGTATTTCATTTTGACATCCTTGAGAAGTACCATAAATCAATCTCCGCGTCAGAGCCGGGGGATCAGTATTCCCCGTTCTGAGAGTTCAGGTATTTTTTGACCATGAGCGCCACCTTGAAGATGATGGCGTGGTCGAACTCACGCAAATCAAGTCCCGTCAGCTTCTTGATCTTTTCAAGACGGTACACCAGCGTGTTGCGGTGGACAAACAGCTTACGGGAGGTTTCGGACACGTTCAGGTTGTTCTCGAAGAACTTGTTGATCGTGTAGAGCGTTTCCTGATCGAGCGCCTCGATCGGGTTTTTCTTGAACACTTCGCTCAGGAACATTTCACAGAGCGTCGTGGGAAGCTGATAGATGAGACGGCCGATGCCGAGGTTGTCGTAGTGGATGATGGATTTCTCCGTATCGAACACCTTGCCGACCTCGATGGCGACCTGCGCTTCCTTGTACTTGTCCGCGAGAACGCGGAGATGCTTCGCCGTCGTGCCGATGCCGATGACACACTTGAGATTGAGATCGTCGTGCAGCTTTTTCTCGATCTCCTCGGCGATCTCGTAAACTTCCTTGTTGCTGTCCGCGGGACCGGTCAGCTCCTTGATGAGGACGAGATCCGTCTCGTTGATACTGAGGACGAAGTCCTTCTGCCGGTCGGGGAACATGTTGGAAATGGCTTCGAGCGCGGCCATATCGGTGCGCTCCGTCTGGCGGATCAGCAGAACGGCGCGGGGTACGTCCGTAGCAAAGTGCAGCTCTTTGGCGCGGACGTAGATATCTCCCGGCAGGATATTGTCGGAGATGATGTTCTTGACGAAGATCGTCTTGTTGTGCTTTTCCTCGTAATTGATCTTTGCCTCCTGAAAAGCGACCGAGGCAAGGATGCACACGCAGCGCGCCGTGGCGTCATGGCCGTCCACAAAGACGGCATAGTCCAGCCGCGTGCTCAGCCCGCCGACGGGCTTATATGTGCGGAAATTGGACGTGACGATCTGATCGGGATAATCGCCGAAGCCGCCGTGAAAATCATCGAGCTTCGTGCCGATCATGGAAAGCTCGCTGCACGCGGCAACGACTCCCTGATCGTCCACAACGCCGATGCACCGGTCGGTGGCATCCTTCATCTGGATGATGATGCTCTGGAAAATCCTGCTGGACATAACGTCTGCCTCCCCCATCTTTCTATACGAAAATGCTCATCAAAAAACTTAGGGCATTTTTAGATAATTTTCATAATAAATGATTTCTGTGCAAATTTCAATAGCTAATTCTTTACAACTTGTAAATTTTT
>ERZ827512.2446-NODE-2446-length-14925-cov-2.835508_pt1 | contig 14925 bp, 8 predicted proteins | sample MGYA00519916_ERZ827512 | MGnify/ENA primary metagenome ERZ827512 (study PRJEB31778, sample SAMEA3449335) | human gut metagenome | biome: human gut; feature: human-associated habitat; material: faeces | place: United Kingdom | collected 2010/2012 ... | reverse complement strand
GCAAGAGCCCCCCGCCGTTAATCTAGGACGGAGTGCGTCCGCTACGCGGTTTACGCTACTGGACCACGAGCCTCTCCGGCTGCACGCGGACGGCGATGGCCGCCGTCTCGGCGCGGGAGACGTTGTCCGCGGGGCGCAGGACGTCGGTGTCGACGCCCATCACCTCGTGCTCGACGGCCCATGCCATGGCGGTGCGGGCGTAATCCTGCACCTGGTCGCCGTCGGCGTAGGTGCCGAGAGTGGCCTCGACGTCAGCGACGGAGACGTCCTCGCCCTTGAGCTGGGCGTAACGGTACATGACCGTGGCGATCTGCTCGCGGGTGGCGTTGTCGCCGGGGCCGAAGGAGGTGAACTCCGGGCCGTAGCCGGTCATGATTTCGGCGTCGGTCACGAAATTGATGGCCTGGTAAGCCCAGGTCCACGTGTCAGCGACGTCGTCGAAGCCGGGCTGGCCGCTGACGGAGCCGATCTTGCCGCCGGCCATGTTGTACAGCACCTGAGCGATCTCGGCGCGGTTGATGGCGGCGTTCGGCAGGAAGAACCTACCACCCTTGCCGTCGTCCGTGTTGACGTAGCCGGACATGTACTCCAAGCCAGTGGCCTGGTAGACCACGTCGACGAACCAGTCGCTGGCGAGCACGTCGTAGTAGGTGACGCGCTCGATGATGTTGAAGTAGGCCTCGTCGGCGTACTGAGCGGTCGGCGCGGTGTAGTTGACCGCGGCGTCCTCGGTCAGCTCGACGATGGCGATGAAGTCGGAGCCGGGGCCGACGACGTCGGCGGCGTCGACCTCAGGGTACGTGACGGTGCTGCCCTCGGTAACCTTCTGCTTATAGGTCAGCGTGTACAGGGAGGCGTCGAGATCCTTGTAGACGACCTCGCCGGCCTCGTCCACGGTGCCGTCGGTGTACTGGATGGCCGGGGTGATGGCGGAGCCGGTGTAGATGATGCCGGTCTCGCCGCCGAACTCCTGCTGGACGGCACGGTAGCCGGTAATCACGACCTTACCGACCTCGAAGGTGAAGTCCACGCCGGACGTGGGCATGTCGTAGCCGTCGCTCTCGACGACCACGCGGTAGACGCCGGCGTCGACGATGGACTCAACGGCAGCCCACTCGCCGTCCGTGCCCTTCTTCTCGTAGGACACGGTGTAGTCGGTGCCGGCGGTGAGGGTCTCGTCGCCGCACTTGACCGCGACGGCCGGGACGATCGCCTCGCCCGTGTAGGTCGCGGCCTTGACCGCGCTGCCGGTGCCCGGGATGTTCTTGCCGTTGACGGCGACGAAGACGCTGTCAGCCGCGATACGACCGTCGATCACGCGGAAGTTCAGGATGCCGGTGCCGCCCTGGGCGTAGTTCTCGCCCACCTTAACCTTGACGGTGGCGACGTAGTCGCCCGGCTCGGCAAAGGAGGTGACCTCCTGGCCGTCCTTGGTGACGACGACGTCGTAGGCCTCGGCCTTCAGCTCGCTGCCGTCGGGACCGACGGCGATGGACTCGGCGTCGAACGCCTCGCCCTTGGAGGTGTCGAAGACGAGCTTGCTGGCGTTCCAGTCAGCGAAGGTGTTCTTCTTCGCGGTGTCCTCGCCCTCGTTCTTCGTGTAGGAGAAGTCGCTGACAAGGTCGGTCACGACGTCGAACTCGACGGTCTTGGAGCCCGTGACGTTCGCGGCGTCATCGGTCGCCGCGACCTCGACCGCGTAGTGGCCGGCGCCGACGATCTGCGTCGGGGTGCCGGACGCGCCGACGCCCTGGTAGTCGGTGATGGTGTACGTGACGTCCTTGCCGACGCTGAACTGCCAGTCATTGGTCGCCGGGTCGTCATCCTTCACGACGCGGCCGTTGATGTAGGCAACAGAGCCATCAATGGTCTTCGCGGAGCCGCCCCACTGCTGGTCGACGATGCTGACGTCGGCGTTGTTCAGGTCGACCTTGTTCACCGTGATGGTGGTGTACACGGTGTCGGTGTAGCCGGCGCTTTCGTTGCCCGAGAACACGGCCTGGTACGTGCCAGCGTTGTGGGGATACGTCGAAACGTTGTTCTGGGACACAGAGGCGGTGAAATCCGTGTTGGGGTCAAGCGGCTTGCCGTTCACAGCGAGATTGAGGTTGCCGTCTGCGGTGCCGAACTTGATGTCCTCGCCCGTGTACTCGATGCGGGTGTTGGAGATGTCGCTCGGATCGTCGCCGTTGACCACGTAAAGGACGGCGTCCTTGATGCTCGTGGCCTCGGGCTCCTCGATGGTGAACGCCTGCTCCTTGTAAGCGATACCCTGGCCCTGGGCGCCGGCAACGCCGGTCGGCAGCTGAACCTTGCCCTTGAAGACAACCAGGAAGTAATCGCCGGGCTCGGACGGAGCGGCACCAGCCTTGGCGGCGCCGTCGGCCTCGCCGGTCTGGCCTTCGCCAGCACCGAACTCGCCATCGCCGTTGCGAGGAGGTGATATGCGCGCGAAGACCCCCCTTCCGTCGAAGGAAGGGGGGTCTTCGCTCGTGCGCATTGAGGCCGTGCCTGGATTTCCGGTGCAGGACCGAACCTTGGCGGCTCGTGTCCCGGAGGAGACGGCGTGCCGTCTCCGTCCCGCGCCCCGCTCTATGGGTAAGCTGCCGGCGCGGGACCAGACACCTCCCTGCAGGGCCTTCCCGCCGTATGCCGGGGGCCGCTTTCGCGGCCCCCGGCCTTTCGCCTCAGGGCCGAGGCTCGATCACGCTCTCGGCTTTAGAGGAAAACGGCCGCCTTACGGCTGCTGCGAAACGTCGATGTCGACGCTGCCCTCGTAGCTCTCGGGCTGGACGCGGACGGACATCGCGGCCACCTCGGCGCGGACGATGTTGTCCTGCGGGCGCAGGGAGTCGATGTCGACGCCCATGATGCCGTTCTCGATGGCCCACGCCATGGCAGTGCGGGCGTACTCGGAGACCTGGTCGCCGTCGGCGTACTTCTCCAGCGCGGCGGCCTCGTCCTCGACGGTCACGTCCTGGCCGGTGGCCTGGGCGTAGCGGTAGAGGATGGTGGCAACCTGCTCGCGGGTCGCGTTGTCGCCAGGGCCGAACGTGGCGTAGTCCGGGGCGTAGCCGGTGATGACGCCGGCCTTGTTCGCCCAGCTGATGGCGGGCACCGCCCAGCTGAAGCTCATCTCGACGTCAGCGAACGGAGCCTCGAACGTCGTGTCGTCCGCGTCGTACTGGCCGCCGACCATCTTGTAGACCACGCAGGCCATCTCGGCGCGGGTGATGTTGGTCGCCGGCAGGAAGGTGGTGGTGCCGTCGACGCCAGTCATGTAGCCGAGCTTCTTCGCCTGGTAGACCGGGTTGGCGTACCACTCGCCAGCCTTCACGTCGCTGTAGGCGATCGTGTCGACGATGCGGAACTTGAAGGTCTGGTTGACCGCCTCCGCCATGGTCTCCTTGGCCTCGTCGGTCAGCCACACGGTGGCCGTGTAGATGGCGGGCTCCACGACGTCTTCCGCGTCGACGGAGACGCTGTTGTCGGCGTTCGAGTACTTCAGCTCGTACAGGGCCGGGTCGAGAGCCTTCCAGACGGCGTCCTCGCTGGCAGGGTTGTCGGTGGTGTACTCGACAGCCGGGACGACGGCCTCGCCGGTGTACGGCAGGCCCTCGGTGTCGCCCATGTTGATCTGGACGGCACGGTAGCCCTGGATGGCGATCTTGTCCACGCGGACGATGTAGGAGCCCGTGCCGGCAGCGACGTGGTAAGCGCCGTCGGTGATGTGGACCTGGTAGCCGCCGACGCCGAGGATCTCGTCGACCTTGGCGCCGGTGCTGTCGGTGATCTCGACGTTGTAGTCAACGCCGGCGGTCAGGGTCTCGCCCTCGTCGTTCTTCACGACGGTGGTCACGTCGAAGGCCTCGCCCGTGTAGGTCACGTGCAGATCCGTGCCCTGCTGGACGTTCTTGCCGTCAACGATTACGAAGATGTCGCTCGCGGTCGCGATGGTGCCGTTGATGACGGAGAACTTCAGCGTGCCGGTGCCGCCCATGTCGTACTCGTCGCCCGTGGAGACCTTGACGGTGGCGACGTAGTCGCCCGCCTCGGTCCAGTCGTTGGTCTTGACGCCGTCCTTGGTCACGGTCACGGTGTAGCGGTCCTTCGCGACGGCGCCGCCGCCGACGGTGATCTTCTCCGGGTCGAACGCCTCGTCCTTGGAGTTGTCGAACACGAGGCCGGCGGAGTTCCAGTCGGCGAAGGAGTCGGTAACGGTGCCGTTCGTGTAGTCGTAGCCCATGACAACATTGCTGACGACGTCGAACTCGATGCCGGACTTGGAGCCGGTGACGTTGTTCGCGGTGTCCTCGGCGGCAACGCTCGCAGTGTAGTGGCCGACGTTCTTGATGACCTCGGGAACGCCAGCGGCGCCTTCGAACTCGTAGCCGGTGAACTCGTAAGCGAGCTCGTCATCCAGGTCAAGCGTCGTGGCGTCGACGCCATCGATGAGAACCATGCTGCCGGTCAGAGGGCTGTTCGTGACTTGGCGGATGTCCTGGTCGGCGATGGTCACTGTGGCCGTGTCAAGGTCGATCGGGGCGATAACGACCTTCGTGTAAAGAGTGCCCTCGTAGTTCCCTTTGCCGATAATCGTGACATCGTAGGTTCCGGCCTCTTTGATGGTCGGGTTCTGCGGGTCGACGCGCAGCTCGTAGTCCGTATCCTTGACGAGCGGCTTGTCGTCAACCTGGACGTTGAGATAGCCAGCGACGGTGCCGAAGTAGAATTCCTTGCCCGTGTAGACGAACGTCTCGTCGGACACGTCGTTCGGGTCGGCGGTCGCCTGGTAAATCTTCGCACCAAGGATGCTGGTCTTGCCCTTCGGGGCGATGGTGAACTTCTGGTAGTGGGTCACCGGCGTCTCCGTGCTGCCGACGGCCTCCTTGCTCGTGACACCAATCCAGTAGTCACCCGGCTCGACGACGCCCTCGGCGCCGTTTTCGATCTTGGCGCCCGGCGTGCCGGCGTTGTTGCTGTAGTAAGCAACCTCGTATGCCTCGGGGTCGAGTGCGGTGGAGCTGCCCACCTCGGTGACGCTCACAACACCGAAGGCAACGGGCTCGCCCGTGTAGTCGATGACGTACTCGTCGTCTTCGTTGGCTTCCGCGGTGTAGACGTACGTGGCCGCATCCCAGTTCTCCTGGTCGGTCGCAGCCAACGCCGTTCCGGCCGGAACCATCGGTGCGAGACCGATCGCCAGCACGAGAGCCATCAGCACGGACATAACCTTATGCCCGATGCCTTGCGTCGTAACGTTCATAGCCACCTCCTTCGTTGCTCCGGATGAATTTTGCGATTTGAGCATAAAATCACCTTTCTTCCATTCCTCGGGGTCTTTGCCCCCTTACCTCAATGCTCGACATGTCATCCGCAGTCCTCTATTTGCGTATAGAGACACTGCGGCATATTCATGCCATCGTTTAGTATACGCATCGCGCAGCGAATCTCAATGAAAATTTGGCTCTTTGTATCCCATGAATCCGAATTCGTTATTTGTTCACATTCTCAAACACTATATATAGAGGGTTGGTTCCTCTCTGACACAAGCCCGTTCTGAAGCTCGCTAACCTTCTTGCATTCTTTCCTTGCTAGCCCGTCCACTCCTTCCCTCCGTTTGAGTGACTACCTATATATAGGTAGTCACTCACGTTCGCCCATTGCTCGACCTTCGACGCAAAAAGGCCGGCTGAAATTCAGCCGGCCTTCGAATGCTTGGTGCTGTGAGGTTATTAGTCCTCGACGACCTCAGTGATGGCGCCCATCGGGCACTCCTCGACGCAGTCGCCGCAAGCGATGCAGGAGTCCTCGTTCGCAACGGTCACCGTGCCGCCGGCGACCTCCAGGACCTCCTGCGGGCACGCGTCAACGCAGATACCGCAGCCGATGCACTCTTCTTCGTTGATAACCGGATGAGACATGATGAACTCCTTCTTGTCCTCGTCTTGCTGTGGTGAGGGCGGCTGATTGCCAGCCCATTCGCAGGGGTCCTCCTTACCCGTCCTGCGGTGCATAAGCGCAAAATACCATGACCCTGTGATGATGCAAGCGCTGTTTTGCAAATATGCCGCTTGCCGGGGAAATATGCTCATGCAGAGCGTCTCTTCGGTGCTCCAAGCGAAGTCGAGCGGCGTACGAGCCGCCCAAAATGCACGAAGGCCCGTGCTCGGCCGCTTCTGACACGCCAAGCATGAGCCTTCGTCATAGCTCAAGCACGGGCACCCAACCCGCGCAAACGTACGATCTTGCTAACAAATCCTTGGCAGCTGCTCGCCGACGAGCATGTCCAGGATACGGGTGGAGCCGAACGCGGTGCGCAGGAAGACCTTCGGGCCGCGATCGGGCTTGGCCTCCGTCACCTCGCCGATGATGGCGGCATCGGCGCCGTACTGGTTCGCGCGCATGGCGTCGAGCGCCGCTTCGGCCTCGTCGGCCGGCACCACGCAGACCATCTTGCCTTCGTTGGCCACCTGGAACACGTCGTAGCCCAGCATCTCGCACGCACCAAGCACGGCGGGCTTCACGGGCACGGCATCCTCTTCGACCGTGATGTCCACGCTCGCCTGGCTAGCGAACTCATTCAGCGTGGAGGCCAGGCCGCCGCGCGTGGGGTCGCGGAAGGCGCGCGCGTGCGGCGCGGCCTCCAACGTCTCGGCGATCAGGTGGTTGAGCGGGGCGGCGTCGCTTTCAATCTGCGCCTTGAAGCTCAAGGACTCGCGACAGCTCATGATGGTGATGCCATGGTCCCCCAGCGTGCCGGAGAGAATGACCTTGTCGCCCGGCTGGATGAGGCGGCCGGACAGCTCACGCCCTTCCGGCACGAAACCCACGCCCGTGGTGTTGATGTACACGCCGTCGCCATGCCCGCGGTTGACCACCTTCGTGTCGCCCGTGACGATGCGCACGCCCGCTTCCTTCGCGCACGCGGCCACGCTGGCGCAGATGCGGCGCAAATCGTCCATGGGGAACCCTTCTTCGAGCACGAACCCGCAGCTCAGATACTGCGGAATGGCGCCCGCCGTGGCCACGTCGTTCACGGTGCCGCACACGGCCAGGTGCCCGATGTCGCCGCCCGGGAAGAAATGTGGGGTCACCACGAAGCTGTCGGTGGACAGGGCCAGGCGCGCACCTGCGGGCGGAGCGGGCAGCACGGCTGCGTCGTCGCCACGGCGCAGCTCGTCACCGGCGTACGCCTCGAAGAAGACGTCGTCGATGATGCGCTTCATCATGGTGCCGCCACTGCCATGGCCAAGAAGAACGGTCTCGTCGTTCATGGATGCCTCCGTTATGTCTGTGCCCCGGCGCTGGGGCGGTTGCGGTCAGGTTCGCGGGCGTTAGATGTGCTCGCCGGTGGTGGTGAGCACTAAGCGGCCCGTCTTCACGCCTTTCGTGCCCAGGATCTTGTTCGCCACGCTCTGCACCAGGCCCGTCTCGCCCTTGAGGACAACGACTTCCAGGCAGCTATGCGCGTCGAGGTGCACGTGCAGCGTGGAGACGATGTTCTCGAAGAAATCGTGCTGGATGGAATGCAGCTTGTCCTGCAAATCGGCCGCATGGTGATCGTAGACGATGGTGAGCGTGCCCATGACGATCCGCCCGGGCGTGGCGCACTCGTCCTCCACCAGAGCCTCGCGCACCAAATCGCGCACCACTTCGCTGCGGTTCTTGGCCAGCCCACGTCGCGCCACGAGCTCGTCGAAGCGCATGAGCAAATCTTCCGGCATGGCCACCGAGAAGCGCATGAGATCTTGGGGCATGGTGCTCCTTAGGTTAGGGCCGCGGAATACGCGATGTTCGCCATAGCGTGCGGGGGATCCGCCACGGTGCGGGGGGGGGTGCCGCAGCCCACGGCCGATGGTGCTAAACGGGTACTAGACCAAGCTGACGGTCACGTTCTTGGAATTCTCGGCGTCCTCTTCGAGGGCCTCTTTCGCATCGTCGATGGCCGCGCGCACGTCATCGAGCAGCGCCTGGACGGCATGCAGCTTCTCGGACGTGGTGGCGAAGCCGGCGTCGCCCGCCTTGTGGGCCAGCGTGTGGGCCCAGCGGCGCTCCAGTTTCACGTGGTCGTCGATCATGTCCATCATTTCCTCGAACTGGCCGGTGTTCACGCCGTTGGTGCACATGGTGGTGTCCTTTCCCTGTTCAGGCGGTATGCGCCCTGCTCACGTGCGAGCGAGCCGTGTGGGCGGGCGCTCTTTGTTCTGCCTCGTTATAGCACAACGCGAGGCGCCGCAGCGCCTCGCGTGTGAAGAATCTTGTTGAACGTAACACTTGCCGCGTGGCAGGTGTGTGAGTAGGTGTGGGACGCGACGGGAGCGCGAGGGAGACGCGGAAGCCGATTGCGCAGCGTGGGGCGGAAGCGCGGGGCCGATTGCGGGACGTCACGGAAGCGCGCCAAGGACGCGGCCAAGCGCAGCAGCGGTCGCTCTCGCGTGCTACTTCGTGCGCACGCAACTCCGTCCGCACGCCGTGCAGCGCTTACCCCTGCACGATCTCCGCGGCGGCGGCCAGCAGCGCCTCGACCTCGTCCATCGTCTCGGCCTCGGCGTAGATGCGCACGAGCGGCTCAGTGCCGGAGGGGCGCATCATGACCCAGGCGTCGCCTTCCAGGCAGAACTTCACGCCGTCGCGGCGATCGGTCGACAGCACCTGCTTGCCGGCAATCTGCTCCGCCTCGTACTTCGGCACAATCTCGTTACGGAAGCGGGCCATCTGCTCCTCGGTGATGCGCAGGCCGTCGCGGCGGAACTCCATGCGACCGATCTGGGCGAACATGTCGTCCAGCAGCTGGCCGAGGCTCTTGCCGCGCTGCGCCATGGTCTCGCACAGCAGCAGCGCCATGAGCAGGCCGTCGCGCTCCATGACGTGCGTGGGAATACCGATGCCGCCGGACTCCTCGCCGCCGATCATGACATCGCCCTTCTCCATCTCGGCGTAAATCCACTTGAAGCCGACCGGGGTGCTGGTAAGCTCCAAGCCCAGGCGCTTGCACTGGCGGGCAAGCAGGGCGGACGCCGTGATGGTGGAGACCACGCGACCGTGCTGTCCCTTGTCCTCCGCCAAATGCGACACAAGCAGCGTGATGATGCGGTGCGGGTTCACGAAGTTGCCGTGCTCGTCCACCGCGCTGATGCGGTCGGCGTCGCCGTCGTTGATGAAGCCGGCGTCGTAGCCCAGCTCCTTCACCTTCGCCAGGCAGCGATCGACCCACGGCTGGATGGGCTCAGGATGCAGGCCGTCGAAGGTGGGGTCCTCGTCGTTGTTGATCTCGCAGACCTCCACGCCCAAATCGCGCAGCAGGCCGGCCAGGTAGTGGCGGCCGGCGCCGTAGAGCGGGTCCACCACCACGCGCAGGCCGGCAGCGCGGATGGCCTCCGCGTCCACACGCTCCTTGAGCGCGGCCAGGTACGGGGTGACCAGGTCAACCGTCTGGAATTCGCCGCGGGCGACGGGCGCCTCAGGCAGCAGGGCGGCTTCCACGCGGTCGGTGAACTCGGCCGGCGAAGCGCCGCCGTCCACCATGCGCAGCTTCACGCCCAGGTACTCGGCCGGGTTGTGGCTGCTCGTGAGCATGATGCCGCCCACCGCGTCATCATCCTGCGCGACAGACCAGCACAGGCAGGGCGTGGGGCAGTAGTCCTGCGTCAGCTTCACCGTGAACCCGTGCGCGGCGGCCACTTCGGCGGCCAGCTCGGCGTAGCGGTGCGCGTCCTGACGGCAGTCATGGCCGACGATCAGGGTGTTCTTGCCCGCCAGCTGCGGATTGGCATCGCGGTCTTCCTTGAACACGCGCGCGGCGGCGTCCACCGTACGCGCCAGCGTTTCCTCCGTGAAGTCCTCGCCAATGATGGCGCGCCATCCGTCCGTGCCGAAATGAATGTCAGCCATGATGTGCCTTTCTCGTCCGGCGCGGCCTTTCCACCGCGGCCTGCCCTCCGCCGCCTGCGCGGTTTGTTCAAACGTCGGTATTATACCGCGCCGCGCACGCCAGAACGCAAAGGCCGCCTCAGAACGGCGGCCTTTGCATAGACAAGAAGGAGAGGTTGCCCAGCGTTTGGGGGAGTGCGGGCTTTCTTTTACCTGACATTATGGTAGTTTGAATATTATTTGTAGTCAAGAATAATATTCGACAGCGTTTACGTGGAGCTGCCTACGGGGTTTTCTTTCGCTCCCTGCTCTTTTCTTACTCGCTACGCAGCGCCACGACAGGGTCCTTGCGGCTGGCAATGCTTGACGGCAGCAGGCCCGCCACGAACGTGAGGAACATGCTGATAGCCACCAGGATGATTGCCGCGCTCACGGGCAGGATGGCCACGTTCGGCACGTCGAAGAGCGCATAGACGATGGCGTTCGCCGGTATGCAGCCCAGCGCCGTCACGCCGATGCCAATCACGCCGGCCACGAAGCCCACAATGAGCGTCTCGGCGTTGAACACGCGGCCGATGTCTCCCTTGCTTGCGCCGATGGCGCGCAGAATGCCGATTTCCTTGTTGCGCTCGAGCACGCTGATGTAGGTGATGACGCCGATCATGATGGACGACACCACGAGCGAGATGGCCACGAACGCCACGAGCACGTAAGTGATCATGTCCACGATGGTGGTGACCGACGACATGAGCGCGCCCACGATATCGGTGTAGGTGACCACCTGGTCCTCTTTGCCCTCGTCCTCCATGCGCTGGTTGTAATCGTCGAGGATCTGGACGACCTGCTCCTTGCTTTCGAAGTCCTTCGGGTAGATGTCGATGCCCGAAGGCTCGTTGAAGTCGGCGTAGCCTAGGTCGCGCAGGTTGCCCGCGTAAGAGCTCTCCTCGGTGGTCATGAGCGACATCATGAGCTCGGTCAGCTCCTCCTGGTCCATGTTCATCTGGAACGCATCGGCGAAGGCGTCCTCGTCGATGCTCATGGCGGACGCCATGTTCTGGGACAGCTGGCTCATGGAACGCTGCAGGGCGGACGTGATCTGCGCCTCAAGCTGGCTCGTCACGTTGCCCATGACCTGCATGAGGGCCGTCTGCATATAACTTTGCAGCGCGTTCGTGAGCGAGGTCTGCAGCGACTCCGAGATGGCGGTCTGCAGTGCGGGCACCAGCTGCTCGGCTACCTTCGCCTGAATCTGCGGCGCCAGCTGCTCCTGCACCGCCGTCTGGATGCCCTCCTCCATACCGGTCAGGTCGATGGAGTCCGTAATAGCCTGACTGAGCTGTTGCTGCACCGCTTCGGTGGCCATGTACTCCTCGAAGGCCTGCGACACGTTAGTCGTGGTGGTGCCGCCACCTTGCCACCATGGGTAGAACCCTTCGATAACGCCGACCATGGCAGTGCTCAACACCTCGGGCTTCACCATGTCGGCGGCGTTCAGGCCGCTATCAAGCGAAAGCGACAGATCGCTGAAGTCCATATTGAGCGCGTTCAAATCGATGCTCGGGCTCAGGTTGATGGAAGCTGCATCGAACGCTGGCAGCGAGGCCGCATCGAAATTGAGCGCCGAGGTGTCCAGCTGCAGGCCTGAGAGGTCCATCTGGAGCTTGCTCTGGTCGATGGTGAAGGCCGCCTGAATCTTCTCGCCGTCGATGGTGAACAGCGAGCTCATATCGAACTCGTCATCCTGCTCTTGCTCTTCCTCCACGAACGACTTCCCCGTGAGCACGTTCACGCTCGGGTCCGCCAGCTGGTCTTTGACGACCTGCGTCTGCGCGGCCTCGTCCACCAAATGCTCCACGAGCGCCGGCGTGTAGTAAACGCCCATGGTGAGCGAGGTGATGTTCGCATCGGATTTCGGCTGAACGATGCCCACAATGTGCAAATCCTCGCCGTTGTCCACGAGATTCGCCATGTACGCCTCGTCGCTAGACTTGTCGACCCACACGTTGTACTGGTCGTCATGCTGGTAGTAGTCCGCCGCGTTCACGAGCTTGAACGAGACGTCCAGCATGTCCTGGTAGTCGAAGGAGAGGCGGTCTTCAGGAACCGTGACCTCTTCCTCGTTGGCGAACTGGCGCACCATGTCCTCAAGCTCCGTGGAATCGCGCAGGCCGAGCGTGTAGAGCAAGAAATCGCTCACGTCGCCGTTCGACGTGAGCACCAGCAAACACTCGTTGTAGCTTTCGGGCCAGTGGCCGGCCACCACGTCGTACTGGTTCTCCACCAGCCCGGTGTCGGAGGGCAGCTCGTAGAACATATCCGTGGTCATCATGGACGACATCATGCTGTTGCTCGTGACGGTGGAACCGATGCCGAGCACGCTGAGCGAAGAGTCCGGGTTCACCTGGCGCACGCCATCGGATGTGTCCGAACTGAAAATCTGCGGCGTGACGTTGTAGCTGTATTCGATGGAGTTCACGTACTCGCCGATGCCGGAATCCGGGCTATCAAGGAAGCTCTTGAGCGAAGCAAGGTCGTTGCTGCCGATGCTGCCGAACATGCTCGAGACCATCTTCGCCTCGTGGATGGGCTTGTCGGCTTCGGCGTCATGCGCGCCGCCTTCGGAGCCTGCGCCGTCGCCCGAAGCATCGGAGGAACCGTCGTCCGCCATGCCCATGCCGGCGGTCATCATGCTCGTCATGTCGAAGCCCTGGTCTTCGATGGTCAGCGGGTATTCGGAGAGCGTGTCCTCCTCGACAGTGGCGATATAGGTGTTCACGCCGTTCGCAAGCGAGAGAATGGCTGCGATGCCGATGATGCCGATGGAGCCAGCGAACGCCGTGAGCAGCGTGCGGCCTTTCTTCGTCATGAGGTTGTTGAGCGAAAGCGAAAGCGCCGTGAGAAAGCCCATGCGCGTCTTGCCGCTCTTGCGGCCTTCAGGCGCAGAGCTCTGGCGCGCTTGCAGGCCGGAGGCGAGCTCGGCGTCGCTCGGCGGGTTCGTGTCCTCCTGGACGACGCCGTCCAGGAGGCGCACCGTGCGCGTGGCGTACCGTTCGGCAAGCTCCGGGTTATGGGTGACCATGACCACCAGGCGGTCTTTCGCCACCTGGCGCAAGATGTCCATGACCTGCACCGACGTTGCGGTGTCAAGCGCGCCGGTGGGCTCGTCAGCCAGGATGATGTCCGGGTCATTCACGAGCGCGCGGGCGATGGCCACACGCTGCATCTGGCCGCCGGACATCTGACTAGGCTTCTTGCGCAGCTGATCGCCCAGGCCCACGTCCTGCAGCGCCTTCACGGCGCGTTGACGGCGTTCGGCCTTCGACACGCCCGAAAGCGTGAGCGCCAGTTCCACGTTCGAAAGCACGGTCTGGTGCGGGATAAGATTGTAGCTTTGGAAGACGAAGCCAACGCTGTGGTTGCGATAGGCGTCCCAGTCCTTGTCCTTGTACTGTTTGGTGGAGACGCCGTTGATGACAAGATCGCCTGCCGTGTACTGGTCCAGGCCGCCAATGATGTTGAGCAGCGTGGTCTTGCCGCAGCCCGACTGTCCGAGGATTGCCACGAACTCGCTTTCGCGGAAGCTCACGCTCACGCCTTTGAGCGCGTGCACCGTCTCGTTGCCAGACACGTAGTCTTTCGTGATGTTCTTCAGCTCGAGCATGCTCGCCTTTCGCCGGGCGGCCCTGGCCGCACAAACCTAAACCGCATCAGTATAGGCGCACCGTTGGGGAAATACCTAAGCGAGCAGGCATGACGTCATCGAAGTGTCATGCCCGCTCGCTTGAAGCTTGCAAAGGTTTTAGGTGACGCAGCGATAGGGGGCTTACGCCTCGGGTGCCGCCTCGTAGCCGGACGCGCCGCTGTCCTCGGTGTAGCCCGAACCGCCCGAATAATCGGATGACGTGCCGTCCGATCCGTCAGCGTACCCACCGGAGCTGCCGTCCGCGTAATCAGAGCCGTCTGAGTACGTTGATCCTCCGCCGTACGAATCGGAATACCCCGATCCGCCGCTGTAGTCACTGTATCCGCTGTAATCGCTGTAACCGTACCCGCTGTATCCGTCCGAGTCGTAGTCAGAGTACCCTGAGTCGACGTACCCGCCCGAAGAGGTGCCGTATCCACCGCTCGTACCATCCTCATACGTGACGCTGCTGCCTCCCATGAGGTCGAGCTGCTCCTGACGGATATCGGCCTGGGTGCCCACCATGTTGACGGTGGATGGGTCGCCGCCGGATTCCACGACGGCCATCATCTCCTCCAGCTGCGTTTGATACGTAAGCACGTAAGACACGCCGCCGACCATGGCTGTGGTGGAGGGCACCATGCTCGAATACATGGTGATGTTACCGTCCTGGAAGCGCAGAGCCAGGTCGATGATCTCCGTGGACGAGAAGTCCGTGGTCACGCACTCGGCCGCCTTCTGGATAACGTTCGGCAGCTCTGTCGGCGAGATGGAGAGAACCTTGTTGATGAGTGCTTCCACAAGCAAGCGCTGGTTGGAAGCGCGCGTGAAGTCGCCGTCCGCGTACGCGCGACTGCGGGCGAACACGAGAGCCGCTTCGCCGTCGAGCGTTTGCGGGCCCGCTTCGATCACGATATTGCCTGCATCCGGATCGTTGATGCGCTCGGGCACGTCCACTTCCACGCCGCCCACTGCGTCGATGAGGCCAATGAGGTTCTCAAAGTTCACTTCCGCGTAGTGCGAGATCTTCACGTCGCACAGCTCGTTCGCCTCGGTGATAGCGGAGGCAGGTCCGTTGTACGCGTACGCGGCGTTGAACTTCTCCGTGTTGCCGTTGATTTCGATCATGGTATCGCGCGGGATGGAGACCATGCTCACGATGTTCTGCACCGGGTCCACGTACACAAGGATGTTCGTGTCAGAACGCTGGCCCATGGAGGCGTCGTCAGCGCGCGCGTCCGAGCCGATGAGCAGCATGTAGAACGGCTTGTCGAAGTTCGCGGTGGGCTGGGTCACTTGAGCGACGGCGTTGCGCTGCTCGTCGGTCAAATTGCCTTGCAGGGTCTTGTCCACGTTGCCAATGAACCAGG
>ERZ827512.2444-NODE-2444-length-14929-cov-3.726906_pt1 | contig 14929 bp, 11 predicted proteins | sample MGYA00519916_ERZ827512 | MGnify/ENA primary metagenome ERZ827512 (study PRJEB31778, sample SAMEA3449335) | human gut metagenome | biome: human gut; feature: human-associated habitat; material: faeces | place: United Kingdom | collected 2010/2012 ... | reverse complement strand
TGAAATATTCCTGGAAAAAAAGCCGGGAAAAAGATATGCTGACCTGGCTGTATGATGAAGACCGCTGGCCATCCGGAGCAGGCGGCGGGCTGGTAACAAGAGACCACAAATACAGAATCCGTTTTCTGCTTTTTACTCCGGAGTGCCAGGATGGAAAGGAAATCGGAAACAGTGAACTTCGTTCTTCCGGACAGGCGATCCGAAGCAATGAGCGCACATTCCTTGGAAGATATCAGGTACGGCTGGAGGATGGTTACCTTGCAGAGTATGAAAAGATCGATGAGGATGCACCGCTGAAAGAGGGATTTCAGGAATGGTTTGCCTATCTTGAAGTATCCGGGGACAATCCCTGGTTTAACAATGAGGCATATCTGAACACTTTGGATAAAGAGGCGGTAAAACGTTTTATCCAGGTAACTCATGAGAAGTATTATGAAAATCTGGGAGAGGAGTTCGGGAAAACCATTCCTGCTATTTTTACAGACGAGCCACAGTTTTCCCATAAACAGTGCCTGAATTTTGCAGATGAGCGGGTGGATGTGACCATTCCATATACCGATGATCTGGAAGAAACTTTCCAGACTGCATATGGACACAGCCTTCTTAAGCATCTTCCGGAGCTGTTCTGGGAGCTTCCGGGAGAAGCGGTTTCCAGAATCCGTTATGAATATCATGATCACATTGCGGAGCGTTTTGCAGATGCTTTTGCGGATACGGTGGGAAACTGGTGTAAGGAACATGGCATTGCCCTGACCGGACATATGATGGAAGAGCCCACACTGCGCAGTCAGACTGCAGCACTGGGCGAGGCGATGCGTGCGTACAGAAGCTTTGAACTGCCCGGTATCGACATGCTGTGTGACAACCATGAATACACGACGGCAAAGCAGGCACAGTCTGCATCTCATCAGTTTGGGCGTGAAGGCGTAATGAGCGAGCTTTATGGTGTAACGAGCTGGAGCTTTGATTTCAGACGCCATAAGCTGCAGGGAGACTGGCAGGCGGCGCTGGGCATTACACTGCGTGTGCCGCATCTGTCCTGGGTTTCTATGAAGGGGGAGGCAAAGCGTGATTATCCGGCGAGCATCAATTATCAGTCGCCGTGGTGTAAGGAATATAAAACAGTTGAAGATCATTTTGCAAGAGTAAACACAGCCATGACACGTGGGAAGGCAGCTGTGCGTGTCGGCGTCATCCATCCAATCGAAAGCTACTGGCTTCACTGGGGACCGGAGTCCCAGACCGGATCGATCCGGGAGCAGATGGAGGAACGGTTCCAGAATGTGACCCGCTGGCTGTTGTTTGGCAGCTGTGACTTTGACTTTCTGGATGAATCGCTTCTGCCTGATTTGTGTACGGAAGCAGGAAACCCGCTGAAGGTCGGTGCAATGTCCTATGATGCTGTTATCATTCCCGGCTGTGAAACGCTGCGCAGTACGACAATAGAACGTTTGAAAACCTTTGCAAGAGCGGGCGGTAAGCTGATCCTGATGGGAGAAGCACCGACTATGACCGATGCAGTGCCCGGTAACGATGGTGCAGAGCTTGCAGCGCTTTCCAGACAGATCGTCTTTGAAAAAGCGGCGCTTTTGGAAGCGGTTGAGCCGTATCGCACACTGCGCCTGGAAAATGAGATGGGAAGCCTGACAAACCATTACATCTATCAGCTGCGCATAGATCAGGACTGCAGCTGGCTGTTTATTGCAGTGGGAGAGCCTGCGGGAAATCCGGATTTTGTGAAAAAGGATCCTGTGAACATCGTGTTAAACGGCAGGTTCACGGTGAAAGAATACGATACCATGACCGGAAGAATCCGGGATGTGAAGACGGCAAAAAGAGGGGCGCAGACGGTTGTAAATCATATCTTTTATAACCAGAGCAGCTTGCTGTTAAAGCTGATGCCGCTGGGCGAGGCGAGCGGCAGCGTGCAGGCGACTGATGCGAACGATGCAACACAAGCAGCTGGCGTGCCTGGCGCGATGCAGGCGGTATCTGGCGCATCCGGCACGGCAGAAAGCTGCGCAGCATGTGTCGATTCTGCTTTAGCTGCAGCCCTCCGGGAACAGCTCCTTGCGTCCGGCGCAGCGCCGAAAGCCCTTCCGAATCGTGTTGCTGTTACTTTAAGTGAGCCAAACGTTCTTCTTTTGGATCGTGCGGAATTTTGTATGGACGACGGAGCATATCAGCCTGCACAGGAGCTGTTGCGGGCAGACAATGTCCTGCGCAGTCAGCTCGGTTTCCCGGCGCGCGGCGGAGAAGTTGCCCAGCCATGGGTATTGCCGGAGGAAAAGACGGAACATTTTGCGACCCTTCGCTTTACGATAGAAAGTGAAGTGGAAGTACCGGTACGTTTGGCGCTGGAGGAAGCGGAGCATGTATCTGTAAAACTGAATGGGAAAACAGTGAACGAAAAGGTATCCGGCTGGTATACGGACCACTGCATTGGGACGATTGAAATCGGCACACTTCAGAAAGGCACAAATATAGTGGAAGCGACAGTTCCTTTCACGCACAGAATTGGTCTGGAATGGTGCTATCTGCTGGGTGATTTTGGCGTGCGTATCGAAGGCAGAGTCGGTGTTGTGACAGCACCTGTCAGAACGTTAAGCTTTGGGAATATCGTACCCCAGGGACTTCCCTTTTATGGTGGGAATATTACCTATCATCTGCCGGTATCGATCGGAGCAAATGGCGCTGTTGTACATATTCCTCATTATCGTGGCGCACTCGTTGCAGTTGAAAAGGATGGAAAACGGTTGGGTGAAACGACATTTGCACCTTATGATCTGGAAGTTGGACAGGCTGGTTCGATCGATCTGGTGTTGTTTGGAAACCGCGTCAATACCTTTGGCGCAGTCCATATGGTTGGAGAGGATGACAGATTCCTGAATCCCGGCAGCTGGCGCACACAGGATGATGGCTGGTCGGAGGAATATGTGCTGCAGAAGGTCGGTATTTTGTCTGCACCGGTGATTGTGCCGGATAGATAGAAATAAGTAACAGAGTGTATGTTATGCGAACATTCCATTGTCTGGAATAATTTTATCGGAATAATAACAGCCGCACGGTGGCATCCGGGAACAGGGATTGCTGCGTGCGGCTATTATTATAGAAAAACAGAACATATATTTGGCGTGCGAGGGACGCTTATTGGACAGTAAAAAGAGTATAATAAAACCATCGAAAAAACGATCAGGAATTTTTAGAAGCGGATGTCAGAAAAGGGATCGTAACAGAAAACTGTCGGAAAAAATGAGGAGAAGCATATGGACTATTTTGCACATATTGATGGGGGACGAAAACAGAGTGTTTTGGAGCATTCGGATGGGGTTGCAAGACTTGCTGGAATGTTTGCCGGAGAATTTGGAAAATATGAATGGGGATATTGCAGTGGTCTGCTGCATGATATTGGAAAGTACAGCCTCAGGTTCCAGAGAAGACTTCAAAAAGGAGATGTTCAGGTAGATCATTCAACGGCTGGAGCACAACTTTGTACGGCGAAAGGAGGATACTACTCATTTCTAAATTATTGTATTGCAGGGCATCATGCGGGCTTGCCAGATTGCGGAAGTAATACGGACAATGGCGGAGAATCTACGCTGAGCGGCCGCCTGAAGAAAAAGGTAGAGGATTATCAGGCTTATCAGACTGAGATTGAGGTTCCGCAACTTCATTCGGCGCCAATTGATCCAAAAGCTGTGCCGAACCCTTATTTTTCATTAAGTTTTTTTATGCGAATGATTTATTCCTGTCTGGTAGATGCTGATTTTCTGGATACGGAAGCTTTTATGAAGCAGGGAAAGACAGAACGAGATCCCGGCATGAGAATAGAAGAACTGTACAGAAAGTTAGATAAATATCTTGAGAATGAAGGATGGCTGGAAAATAAAAAAAACGATACGATCGACGGCAGACGCAGTGAGATTTTGCGACATTGTATACATATGGGAACTCAGAAAAAGGGAATGTTTCGTCTGACTGTTCCGACCGGTGGAGGAAAAACAATTGCCTCGCTGGCGTTTGCACTTCGGCATGCGGCAGCGCATCAGATGAAGCGGATTATTTATGTCATTCCATATACCAATATTATCGAACAGAATGCGCAGGTATTTCGGGAGATTCTGGGAGAGGAAAATGTGTTGGAAAGCCATTGCAACATTGATTATACCAGTTCGGAAGAGCTCAGACCGATGCAGCTTGCTTCGGAAAACTGGGACAAGCCGGTGGTTGTTACGACCAATGTACAGTTTTTTGAATCTCTCTTTGCATCGAAATCTTCAAAATGCCGGAAGCTTCATAATATTGCAAACAGTGTGATCATTTTCGACGAAGCACAGATGATACCGCCGGAGCATCTGAAGCCTTGTCTTGCGGTTATAGAGGAACTGGCAGCGCAATATAGTTCATCTGTTGTGCTTTGTACAGCAACGCAGCCAACATTTCAGAATTTTTTCCAGAGAAATTGGGAGCCGGTTGAGCTTTGTCCATGTATGGAAGAGCAATTTCGCTTTTTCAAGAGAACGAGATTTGAAGATATCGGAACGGTGACAGAAGAAGAGCTGGAGGAAAAACTTTTAAAAGAAACACAGGCGTTGTGTATTGTCAATACGAAGAAACGAGCGCAGAGAGTTTATAATGCGATCAAAGGGGACGGAGTCTTTCATCTGTCGACAACAATGTATCCAAAGCATCGGAAACGGGTGTTAGAGCAGATTAGGAAAAGATTGGAAGATGGTAAAAAGTGTATTTTAATTTCAACGAGTTTAGTGGAAGCTGGAGTGGATCTGGATTTTCGATCTGTATATAGACAGCTTGCGGGAATGGATTCTATGATTCAGGCGGCAGGACGCGGAAATCGAAATGGAGATCGTTCCATAGAGGAGAGTCCGGTATATATTTTCGGAATGGAAGGAAAAGAGTTTGTTCCCGGTCAGCAGATGCAGATTGATACGTCCAAAGCGCTTTTACTGGATGGATATCAGCCGGAAGACCTTGCGACAGTAGATCAGTATTTCCAGATGTTGTATCAATTAAAACAGGATGAAATGGATAAGGACGGTGTGATGCGCTGCTTCGAAAATCAGAATTATCAGTTTGCGTCAGCTGCTAAAAAGTTTCATCTGATTGAAGAGAATACCGTAACAGTGTTTGTAAAAAGAGAGCAGGAAGCGGCGAAGTTATTGGGACAGATTCGAAACCAGGGGTATTCCCGCACTTTGATGCGACAGGCAGGACAGTATTGTATCAATATTTATGACAGGGATTTTGAAAAATTAAACGGACAGGGAGCGTTGCGTCCGGTGTCCGGAGATATAGAAGATTTCTATGAATTGGTTTCGGAAGAATTGTATACAGAAGAAATGGGATTAAAAATGGATATTGAAGAAGGCATCGGAGTGTTCTGGTAATTGTTTTAGCAAGTGCTGCAGGCGGGAGGCTAGAGGATAAAAGCATACGGAACAGAAGAGAGATAATCAACTTCTGTTCCGCATCGCTTGGTTCACATGGTGTGAAAAAATATTTTTTCAATCCCCAATTCCGTGTCATTGTAAATGGCGGGAAAAGACGATATTTATTATATAATAGTTATTCCATATAATCCAGTGTAAATATTTTTATAGAAACTTCAATATATTTTCCCACACTTAATTAAAAACGTTGTTGCATTATATAAAACAGTGTAGTATAGTGGAAATATAAAGAAAAGGACAGTGAGAAAAACGATAGTTTTTATAAAAAGGGGAACAGAGATGGTCTTATATCATGGGAGTAAAGAAATCGTGGAATATCCTGAAATTCGAAAAGCACGATTTCAAAAAGATTTCTATTTTGGATTTTACTGCACACTTTATGCAGAGCAGGCGAAGCGTTGGGCAACCAGATACGGTGATGGGTACATCAATAAATATGAATATGTACCAAGCAGTACTTTGAATTGTTTGTATTTTGAAGAGATGACGGAAGAATGGCTGGATTTTATTGTGGCATGTCGTAGAGGAATTCCACACAAATATGATATTGTGGAAGGACCGATGGCAGATGATACGATTTACAATTATATCCAGAACTATCTGGATGGCAAAATTTCGAGAGCCGCATTTTGGGAACTGGCAAAGTTTAAATATCCGACGCATCAAATCAGTTTTCATACGATTTCAGCGCTGGATACATTGACATTTGTAGGAAGCGAGGCCGTGTATGGGAACAAAAAATAATAATGATTTATTTTATATATGCAGCTTGATCGAATACATCGGAAGGAAAACGAAACAGCCTCGGAAAAAAGTAGCAGATTATCTGGGAAGAAAGCATATTCATCGGATTTACGAACATGCAGATGTATTTCATTGTGAACCAATTGAAAAGGTGGCAGAAGAATTGATTGAAGAATGCAATATTCCGAAGGGCAGCTTTGATAATGTGGGAGCATGCAGATATACAGTACCGGATTATTGGGATATCGGAGAAGTGTATGAACGGCTGATTGAAGATTCTTATTCTGATCAGGATATGGAGAAAGGGCTTTGGCAGGTATATCATTCCTGGATAGATTCCAGCATTTCTGATTATAATACGGATTTTTACTATCAATCGAGAGACTATCTGGCAGCCTGCTATCAGGATGGTTCGATATTATAGATGAAAAGGGGTGATAAAATGGGCATGGGTGTAAAAGTTAGAGTATGGGGACCATATGCGCTCTTCTCAAGACCAGAGATGAAAGTGGAACGGTGTTCTTACGATGTAATGACGCCATCTGCTGCAAGAGGAATTCTGGAAGCGATTTACTGGCATCCGGGGCTTCGATGGGTGATCGACAAAATTCAGGTAAACAAACCAATCCGGTTTACCAGCGTTCGGAGAAATGAAGTGAAAAGCAAAATTTCTGCCAGTAATGTGCTTCAGGCATATAACGGAGCGGATAAGGAATTGTATCTGAGCACAAAAGAGGAAATTGTACAGCGGGCATCTTTATTGCTGTGTGATGTGGAATATGTTATTGAAGCACATTTTGAAATGACGGAACAGGCAAATGAAACAGACAATCCCGGTAAGTTCAAGGATATTATGATGCGTCGTTTAAAGCGCGGAGAATGCTATCACATGCCGTATTTTGGATGCCGGGAATTCCCGGCGCATTTCGAATTGTGTGAAGAGGAAACTACATCCTGTTATGCTGTTGTTCCGGAAAAGGATCTCGGTTTTGTGCTCTACGACATGGATTACTCTGATCCGAACGATATTCAGCCGATGTTCTTTCGGGCGGTGATGAGAAACGGTGTTCTTGATCTGAGAGACTGTGAGGTGATTCGGTGATTTTACAGGCGCTTGTAAAGGAATATGAAAGTCTGGCAGAGCAGGGGAAAGTATCGCAGCCGGGGTGGTGTCAGGCAAAGGTTTCCTATGAAATCAATTTGTATGCGGATGGACGAATCAAACAAATTATCTGCTTGAAGCAGGAAAAAGAAATTGGGAAAAAGAAGGTTTTAATTCCCAAAACGATGAAAGTACCGCAGATGGTCACCCGATCTTCTGGAATAGCGGCAAATTTTCTGTGTGATAACTCAAAATATCTGTTAGGAATTGATGCAGAAGGGACTTCTGGGCGGATAATGGATTGTTTTCTGGCAGCAAAGGAAAGACACCTCTCTGTTTTGGAAGGAACAGATGGCATAATGGCGCAGGCAGTCGGCCTTTTTTTTAAAAACTGGAACCCGGAAAGCGTTCAGGAATGTCCGGAGTTGAAAGAGCAATGGGAAGGAATTACAGATGGCGGGAATCTTGTTTTTGGAATGAACGAATTCTATGCACAGGATGATCCGGAAATACAGAAAATGTGGAACGCAAGTCAGTCTGCGACAGAGGAGGAAACATCAGGCATTTGTCTTGTAACCGGAAATTATGGTCCGATTTCCAGAATTCACAGATCCATTAAAGGGGTTCCGGGGGCACAGTCGAGCGGCGCAGCACTGGTGTCTTTTAATGCACCGGCATTTGAATCTTACGGAAAAGAACAAAGCTACAATGCGCCGGTTGGAAAGTATGCAGAGTTTGCGTATACGACAGCTTTAAATTACCTGCTGGGACAGGAAGAATACCGATTTCAGCTTGGTGATACAAGAGTGGTATTCTGGGCAGAAAGTGGAGAAGAGGCATATCAGGATTTTTTTGCTTCTTTTCTGGAACCCAAACCGGATAATGAGGAGATGCTGAAAGCTGTTTTTGCAGGATTGAAAAAACAGAAATATCTCGATCTGGATCAGTTTGAATTGAATCCAAATCAAAAGTTTTATATCCTTGGACTTGCACCAAATGCTGCTCGTTTAGCGGTTCGTTTCTTTTATGAAGATTCTTTTGGAAATATTTTGAAGCATCTTGCAGAACATTATCAGCGAATTGAAATTGTAAAACCGGTATGGGAACAGAATAGTTATCTTGGAATCCGAGACATGCTTGCGGAAACGGTGAATCAGAAAGCAAAGGATAAAAATCCGATTTCGAATATGGCGTCTATGGTGCTGCAGGCAATCCTTGCAGGAAACCGTTATCCGGCAAGTTTGTATACAGATACGATGATTCGTATCAGGGCGGAGCAGGGAAACGTCACCTGGAAAAAAGCTGCGATCCTCAAGGCTTATTTGATTCAAAACTACCATTTGGAAAAGGGGGAACATTATATGGGACTAAATGAGGGATGTAAGGAAGAGGCATACGTTTTAGGAAGGCTGTTTGCTATGTTGGAAGCAATTCAGATGGACGCCAATCCGGGAATTAAAGCAACAATCCGGGATCGGTATTTTAACTCTGCGTGTGCGACACCGGCAATTGTTTTTCCGATATTGTTCAAATTAAAAAACAGCCATATCAAAAAGCTGGAACGGGATAATCCGAGTGCAAAAATATATTACGAAAAGCAGATTATGGAAATTATGGGGAAACTCGGAGAAAAAATGCCGAACCGTTTGACACTGGAAGAGCAGGGACAATTTGATCTGGGATATTATCATCAGATGCAGAAAAAATATGAAAAACGGGAGGAAAAGTAAATGAGTGAGACAATCAAAAACAGATATGAGTTTGTAGTATTGTTTGATGTGGAAAATGGGAATCCGAACGGAGATCCTGATGCAGGAAATATGCCGCGTATTGATCCGGAAAGTGGTCTCGGTCTTGTGACAGATGTTTGTCTGAAACGAAAGATCAGAAATTATGTGGAAACAGTAAAAGAGGAGGAGCCGGGGTTCCAGATTTATATCCGTGAAGACGTACCGTTGAACCGAAGCGATAGAACCGCATGCGAGAGCCTTGGAATCCATGAAACAGATGAAAAAAAAGTGACGGAAGGATTAAAAAAGCTGAAAAAGAACGATCCGGATGCAGATCTGAAAATTCGGGATTATATGTGCCAGAATTTTTATGATATCAGAACTTTTGGCGCGGTTATGACAACATTTGTGAAAGCATCGCTGAATTGCGGGCAGGTAAGGGGGCCTGTGCAGATTGGCTTTGCCAGAAGCATTGATCCGATTATCAGTCAGGAAGTAACGATTACGAGAGTTGCGATTACGACAGAAAAAGACGCGGAAAATAAGAGCACGGAAATGGGCAGAAAAAGCATTGTGCCCTATGGATTATATCGTGCAGAGGGATATGTTTCTGCAAATCTTGCCAGAAAGGTAACCGGATTTTCTGAGGAAGATCTGGAGCTTTTATGGGAGGCGATTATCAACATGTTTGAAAATGATCATTCTGCAGCAAGAGGAAAGATGGCGGTTCGGGAACTGATTATTTTCAAACACAGCAAGGAGCTGGGAGATTGTCCCGCATATAAGTTATTTGATGCAGTGGAAGTAAAGAAAAACGACGATATTATTTATCCCAGAAACTATAAAGATTATACAGTTAAAATTCATCAGGATCAGATACCGGAATCTGTTGAAGTGACAAGAAGAGCATAGTAATCAGGAAGCAGAAAAAGGCACACTTTGTTTGAAATGCGTTGAAAAAGAGGTGTCGTATAATGGAATATGCGGAAGACGATTATTTGATGATATCCGGTATCCAGCATTTTAAATTTTGCAGGAGACAATGGGCATTGATTCATGTGGAACAGCAATGGGCAGAAAATGAACATACTGTCATTGGAGAGCTGATGCACAAAAAGGCGCATGATCCATATCTGACGGAAAAGCGGAAAGATTTGCTTGTGGTAAGGGCATTGCCGGTCAGTTCCAGAACGATGGGAGTCAGTGGCGAATGCGATATTGTAGAATTTCGGAAATGTGAAGATGGAGTGAAACTGCACGGACACAGGGGATTTTACAGTATTTATCCGATAGAGTATAAAAAAGGGAAACCAAAACATTCAGAGGAGGATATCTTACAGCTGACAGCGCAGGCAATGTGTTTGGAAGAAATGTTTTCGACAACAGTAACGGAAGGGGCAATTTTTTACGGAGAAACCAGAAGACGTGAAGTAGTTGCAATTACGGAAGAACTGAAAAATGAGGTTTGTCAGACATTTGAGGAAATGCATCAATATTATGACAGACGGTATACGCCGAAAGTAAAATACAGCAAAGCATGCGCTTCCTGTTCTCTGAAGGAAATATGCCTTCCAAAGCTCGAAAAAGCAGGATCGGTAAAGGAATATCTGAAACGGGCGCTGGAGGAGGAACCGGGATGAAAAAACTGCTCAATACATTGTACGTTACTTCGGAAAACAGCTACCTTGGATTGGATGGAGAAAATATTGTTGTTTTTGAAGAACAGAAGGAGATTGGAAGGCTACCGTTGCATAATCTGGAGGGAATTGTTTCTTTTGGTTACAGAGGGACAAGCCCAGCGCTTATGGGCGCTTGTGTAGACCGAAATATTTCCTTGTGTTACCTTACACCACAGGGGAAATTCTTAGCCCGGGTGACTGGAAAAGTAAGAGGAAATGTTATTTTACGAAAACAGCAGTATGATACAGGAAAAGATGAGGAAAAGAGCCTTACAATTGCAAAAACTTGTATTCTTGGAAAAGTATACAATTCGCGCTGGGTTCTGGAACGGACAGTCCGGGATCATGCAATGCAGATTGATGCGGAAAAGGTAAAAGCAGCATCAATGCAATTAAAAGCTTCTCTGGAGCGGATTCAAAACTGTACATCCAAGGATCAGTTAAGAGGATATGAAGGGGAAGCTGCCAGCATTTATTTTGGTGTATTCAATGAATTGATTCTGCAGCAGAAAAAGGATTTTCAGTTTCAGGGACGAACAAAACGTCCTCCAATGGATACGGTTAATGCGATGCTTTCTTTTGCCTATACACTTTTGACGAATCAGATCATGTCTGCTCTGGAATGTGTTGGCTTAGATCCCTGTGTCGGATATCTGCATACAGAACGTCCGGGAAGAAGTTCACTGGCATTGGATATGGTTGAAGAACTTCGCTCTGTAATGGCAGATCGGTTTGTATTATCTCTTATTAATAAGAAGATTATTAGCGGAAAAAACTTTACAAAAAAAGAAAATGGTGCAGTTTTGATGGATGATGAGCTGCGGAAAAAGTTTTTGACAGAATGGCAAAATAGAAAAAAGGAAGTTATTACACATCCGTATCTTAGGGAAAAAGTGGAGTGGGGAATGGTTCCCTATGTGCAGGCAATGCTCCTTGCCCGATATTTACGCGGAGACCTGGACGAATATCCTGTTTTTCTCTGGAAATGAGGTGACAAATGCTTGTACTGATCACATATGATGTGAACACAGAAACAGCAGCTGGTAAAACAAGACTGCGGAAGGTTGCTAAACAATGCGTCAACTATGGAAGAAGGGTTCAGAATTCTGTATTTGAATGCATTTTGGATAACGCTCAGTGCATCGCACTGAAAGCACTTCTGACAGATATTATCGACAGTAAAGTAGACAGTCTGCGCTTTTATTATCTTGGTAATAAATACGAGACGAAAGTGGAGCATGTCGGGGTCGAAAAAGGTATTGCTGCCGATCAGGTCCTGCTCCTCTAAAAACTGGTGCGAACAGGAAGTGCATATGAATTCTTATGGAGATTCGCACCTGAAAAATTATGAAATAACATTTATTAATTTATTTTTTTAAAACAGGAGCTATATTTTATTGGTGAGATGAAATAAAAATAGCCGTACTGTAAGCGAAAAGATGTTAATAAATGCTGTCGCTCCCTTCGCGGGAGCGTGGATTGAAATCAGCAGGTAGGTGTAGCTCCCGGACTTTGTTCCCGTCGCTCCCTTCGCGGGAGCGTGGATTGAAATACAAAAAGGGGCAGGCTGAGAACGTCTGCCCCTGTCGCTCCCTTCGCGGGAGCGTGGATTGAAATATGTCATCGTTTGCTGTGACCTGCAGGTCTCCGGGTCGCTCCCTTCGCGGGAGCGTGGATTGAAATACATCGACATTTCCACTGATTCCCGGCCAGGAGCCGTCGCTCCCTTCGCGGGAGCGTGGATTGAAATGTCAGAATCGGGATGCAGCGCGGAATCCTGCCGAGTCGCTCCCTTCGCGGGAGCGTGGATTGAAATAGACAGAATCTGATCGACATAGATCAGCTGATCGGTCGCTCCCTTCGCGGGAGCGTGGATTGAAATATGCAGGAACCGGGAAACACAGAAAACGCACGCGGTCGCTCCCTTCGCGGGAGCGTGGATTGAAATGGGAAAATAGCAGTCACAAGCTTTATTGTGGCGGGTCGCTCCCTTCGCGGGAGCGTGGATTGAAATAGCATAAACGGTGATTTTATCACACGGCTGGCGGTCGCTCCCTTCGCGGGAGCGTGGATTGAAATTTCCGGGCGATTGACGACGCAGCCGACGCATGCAAGTCGCTCCCTTCGCGGGAGCGTGGATTGAAATATTTTGTGTCGGTTGTGGATCGTGTCTGCTGTGATAGTCGCTCCCTTCGCGGGAGCGTGGATTGAAATACCGCATTTTCAAAGGGGCTGTCTTATGAGCGCCGTCGCTCCCTTCGCGGGAGCGTGGATTGAAATATGTTTAACAACGGGGTGCTACTAAAAGGGAATACTGTCGCTCCCTTCGCGGGAGCGTGGATTGAAATCGTTGTCTATTGTCGGAACGCCCGGAAGCCCGTTGTCGCTCCCTTCGCGGGAGCGTGGATTGAAATGGTCCCCATCACTCCCGGTTCCCATACGTTGTTGTCGCTCCCTTCGCGGGAGCGTGGATTGAAATACCTTTTTCTTTTCCTTAATCGAATCCATCGCAGTCGCTCCCTTCGCGGGAGCGTGGATTGAAATGACAAATACAGCTCAGGTATTTGAGGTTAAATCGTCGCTCCCTTCGCGGGAGCGTGGATTGAAATTGGGTACTTAGACTCCTGGTCTAAAATCTGCTGGATGTCGCTCCCTTCGCGGGAGCGTGGATTGAAATGTGTGCAACAAACCAGGCGGATCTTATTCCTTTGCGTCGCTCCCTTCGCGGGAGCGTGGATTGAAATCTAAGTGCAACGCCTTTGTGTTCGGTGCTATTTGGTCGCTCCCTTCGCGGGAGCGTGGATTGAAATGCGTGCGGCGAGGAGGTTATCGACTACCCGACCGTGGTCACTCCCTTCGCGGGAGCGTGGATTGAAATTCAGACAATTGTAGACGATACGGTAAGAGCGAAGTCGCTCCCTTCGCGGGAGCGTGGATTGAAATGTATAGTGAAGACAGCTGGCACAATGCGCTTGAGTCGCCCCCTTCGCGGGAGCGTGGATTGAAATCAGGTATACGTTGGTAAAGAAGCTCAGCAGGTCGCGTCGCTCCCTTCGCGGGAGCGTGGATTGAAATCGCCCAGTCCCCCGCTTTTTCCTCGGCAGACAAAGTCGCTCCCTTCGCGGGAGCGTGGATTGAAATTCTCAAGGAGCCGATGCGCATCTTCCCGGGAAGCTCGTCGCTCCCTTCGCGGGAGCGCGGATTAAAATGTTAAAATTTATATAAGAGAATATTCGCAAAAGAGAATATAAATGATCGGAAAACCACATCATCTAAAAATTTACATAAATGCATAAAAATCCTCCGAAAATTTCGGAATCCTTTTTGATGAAAGTATGGTATAGTAAAAACGTATTTCACAAAAAGGAGAGAGACTGAAAATGGAACATAACAAAAGAAGTAGCTTTTCCGGTAAACTCGGATATGTCCTGTCAGCTGCGGGAGCATCTGTCGGGCTGGGAAATATCTGGAGATTTCCGTACCTGGCAGCAAAGTACGGAGGCGGCATTTTCCTGCTGATTTATATTTTGCTGGCGTTGACCTTCGGCTATACCATGATTGTAGCGGAAACCGCGATTGGGCGCATGACGAAAAAAAGCCCGGTGGGAGCCTTTTCCTCTTTCGGCAAATCGAAATGGCTGTCTGCAGGCGGCTGGATCAACGCGATCATTCCTGTGCTGATCGTACCGTATTATTCCGTAATCGGTGGCTGGGTCATCAAATATCTGGTTGAATATGTCAAAGGAAACGGTCAGAAGCTGGCAGCAGACGGCTATTTTTCCGATTTTATTTCAAACGGAACATCTACGGAAATCTGCTTTGCTGTATTTGCGCTGTTTACGCTGGCGATCATTTATGCGGGCGTGCGCAATGGAATCGAGCGCGTGTCGAAATTCATGATGCCGATACTGATCGTGCTATCCGTGATTATTGCAGTGTATTCGGTGACGCGTCCGGGCGCACTGGAAGGTGTGAAATATTTTCTGGTACCGAATGTGAAAAATTTTTCCTGGATGACGGTGGTTGCGGCGATGGGACAGATGTTTTATTCCCTGTCGATTGCTATGGGAATTTTGATCACGTTTGGATCCTACATGAAAAAAGACGTTTCAATTGAAGATTCGACGAGAAATGTAGAAGTATTCGATACAGCCATCGCAATTATGGCGGGACTGATGATCATTCCGGCAGTATTTGCCTTTT
>ERZ827512.2438-NODE-2438-length-14949-cov-3.912448_pt1 | contig 14949 bp, 13 predicted proteins | sample MGYA00519916_ERZ827512 | MGnify/ENA primary metagenome ERZ827512 (study PRJEB31778, sample SAMEA3449335) | human gut metagenome | biome: human gut; feature: human-associated habitat; material: faeces | place: United Kingdom | collected 2010/2012 ... | reverse complement strand
CGGTGGACTTCCCGCCCGCGCTGCTTGCGCGTCTCGCGCCGGACAAGCGCGCCGGCGCGGCGGAGCTTTTGGCGCAGGACCCGCGGCCGGGCTACCACGCCGACCCCGCGCGCGTCTACCGCATCGCCTACGCGGGCAAGGATATGCATTTCACGGTCGCCGACGGCGTTCTGACGGTGACCGATGTGACGGAAATCAACAACGACAGATAAAAAAGAGGAGTAAGCAAGCTATGGGCGGATTTTTTGGGGTCGCCTCCAAGAGCGACTGTGTATTTGATTTGTTTTTCGGGACGGACTACCACTCCCACCTTGGCACCAAGCGCGGCGGGATGGTCGTCTACGGCAAGGACGGGTTCGAGCGCGCCATCCACAACATCGAGAACGCGCCGTTCCGCACCAAATTCGAGCATGACGTGGACGAGATGAAGGGCAATCTGGGCATCGGCTGCATATCCGACACCGAGCCGCAGCCGCTCATCGTGCGGTCTCACCTGGGCAATTTCGCCATCAGCACGGTCGGGCGCATCAACAACATCGACGAGTTGGTCAAGGAGGCGTTCACCAACGGGACGACGCACTTTCTGGAAATGAGCGGCGGCGACATCAACCCCACCGAACTGACGGCCGCGCTCATCAACCGGCGCGACTCGATCCCCGAGGGCATCCGCTACGCGCAGAGCGTCATCGACGGCTCGATGTCGATGCTCCTGCTCACGCCGGAGGGCATCTACGCCGCCCGCGACCGGCTGGGCCGCACGCCGGTCATCATCGGCCGCAAAAAGGGCGCCTACTGCGCGTCGTTTGAGTCGTTCGCCTATCTCAATCTGGGCTATGAGGACTGCCGCGAGCTGGGGCCGGGCGAGGTGGTGTTTCTCACCCCCGAATCGGTCGAAACTATCCTGCCGCCGGCGGAAAAAATGAAAATCTGCACCTTCCTGTGGGTGTATTTCGGCTACCCCTCCTCCACCTACGAGAAGATGAACGTGGAAAAGATGCGCTACAACTGCGGCGACATGCTCGCGCGCCGCGACAGCGTCGAGGCGGACAGCGTGGCCGGCGTCCCCGACTCGGGCACGGCGCATGCCATCGGCTACGCCAACCGCTCGGGCATCCCCTTCTCGCGCCCGTTCATCAAGTACACGCCCACCTGGCCGCGCTCGTTTATGCCCTCCAACCAGACGAAGCGAAACCTCATCGCGCGGATGAAGCTGATCCCCGTGGATACGCTCATCCGCGGAAAGCGGCTGATCCTGATCGACGACTCGATCGTGCGCGGCACGCAGCTTCGCGAGACGACGGAGTTCCTCTACCACAGCGGCGCGAAGGAGGTCCACATCCGTCCGGCCTGCCCGCCGCTGCTGTTCGGCTGCAAATACCTCAATTTCTCGCGCTCGACTTCGGATATGGATTTGATCACGCGCCGCGTGATCGCCTCGCTGGAGGGCGGCGACGGCGGGAAAAACCTCGCCGCCTACGCCGACCCCGATTCCCCGCAGTATGCGGAAATGATCGAATGCATCCGCCGCGAGCTGAAATTCACCTCGCTCAAATACCACCGTCTGGACGATATGCTGGCCGCCGCGGGCGGGGACCCCTGCCGCTTCTGCACCTACTGCTGGACGGGCAGGGAAGAATGATCTGCCGCGCCGTCGCGCCGGAGGAGCTCGAGCGCACGCTGTTCGCGGGCTTCGTCCGGCGGCAGGAGGTCAACCTCTGCTACCGGCGCGAGCATGGCCGCTGGGTCGTGCGCGCCGACCCGTTCATCGACGACTGGAGCGAGGACGACTACCGCTTCCTGCTCGAATGCCTGCATAACACGCTGCAAACCGGCGGCGCGCTGTTCGGCGTGTTCGACGGCGGCACGCTCAAGGGCTTCGCATCGGTCGAATCGCGGCCGATGGGTACGCGCGGGCAATACCGCGAACTGTCCTCCCTGCACGTCTCCGCCGAATGCCGTCGGCGCGGGCTGGGCCGCGTCCTGTTCGCGAAGGCCGCCGGCTGGGCGCGCGCGCAGGGCGCCGAGAAGCTCTACATTTCGTCGCATTCCGCGCTGGAAACGCAGCGGTTCTACCGCGCGCTCGGCTGCACAGACGCCCTCGAGCCGGACGCCGCGCACACCGCGCGCGAGCCGTTCGACTGCCAGCTCGAATACAGGCTGTAAAGGAGAAAGACTGCCATGACCGAGGAAGAGAAGATTTTTGCGGGCAAGCTGTATTGCCCCGCCGACCCCGACCTGCGCGCACGCAAGCTGCGCGCGCACAACCTATGCACGCGCTACAACGCCGCGTTTGAGGACGACGCCGCGCAGCGCAGCGAAATCCTGCGCGCGCTGTTCGCCTCGCTGGGCGCGGACAGCTTTTTGCAGGGGCCGATCTACATCCACTACGGCTGCCACACGACCATCGGCGAGCGCTTCTTCGGCAACTTCAACCTGACCGTGCAGGACGACGCGCCCGTTGTCATCGGGGACGACTGCTGCTTCGGCCCCGGCGCGACGATCGTCACGCCGCTTCACCCGCTGCTCCCCGACGAGCGCAGGCTGCTCAAGCTGCCGGACGGCAGCGAAAAGCGCGTCTGCTACGCCAAGCCGGTGAAAATCGGCAGCAACTGCTGGTTCGGCGCGAACGTGACGGTCTGCCCGGGCGTGACGATCGGCGACAACTGCGTCATCGGCGCGGGCAGCGTGGTCACGCGCGACATCCCGCCCGACAGTCTGGCCGCCGGCGTACCCTGCCGCGTGCTTCGCGCCATCACCGAAGCCGACCGAATGGCGAACCGGCCCGAGCTGTTCTGAGGCCCGCGCCGCCCCCCGCCGCCGTCCCTGTTCCGAAACGCCTCCCAACAGGCGCGGCGGCAGCTTCGGCTCAAACGACACAGCCCACGGCAGAAGCCGGCGGCGAACGAGGTTCGGCCGCCGGCTTTTTGTCCGCCGCATACCAATGAATCGTTGACAGCACAACAAGGAATTGTTTGTTGCTTTTGCGAAAAAAGTCTGCTATCCTATATCCACAGATCTGTAATACAATCGAGAGGAGCTATCCTTTATGAATCTGAAAATCGGGGCCGCAATCAAAGACCTGCGGACCCGGCGCGGGGTCACGCAGGAGCAGCTTTCCGTCTTTTTGGGCGTGACGCCTCAGGCGGTGTCGCGCTGGGAGGCCGGAAACGGCTATCCCGACATCGAGCTGCTGCCCGCCATCGCCGGCTTCTTTTCCGTCAGCACCGACGCGCTGCTCGGCTTGGACGTCAACGAGCGGGAAGCGCGGCGCAGAGAGATTCTGCTTGCCATTCAAGAGCAGTCCGAGACCGGCGGCGACAGCGCGGAGACGCTGCAGGCGGCCAGACGCTACGCCGCCGAGTTTCCGGCCGACGAACGCATACGAATGAACGTGGCCGACGTACTCTGCCGCCTGCATATGTGGGAGGACCGGCCCGACATGGATGCGCTCGAGGAAGCGGAAAAGCTGTATCTGACGCTGGCTGATACAACGCAGGACGATGCATTCCGCTGCGAGGTGCTCGAATCGCTCGCCGGACTGTACGCCGTCGGGCTTCGGGATCCGTTCCGACTGGAGCGCACGCTGCGCAGGCTGCCGACCATGAAATACAGCCGCGAGTCCGTCGCTTCGTCGCTGTCCCGTTACGGGAAGAACGATCCCGCGCCCGCACAGGAATATATCGAGATGCTGACCGCCTCGCTCGGAAGCGCCCTGGAGCAATATATCGTCCGGACGCTGCCGAACGACCCGCCGCATTGGGATGAAAAGGTGCGGATGCTCGAGGGCGTCCTTGCGCTGTACCGCTTCATATTCGGCGACGAGCCGGTGTACTACAATGCGAACGTAGCCTGTCTATACCGCATCATCGCCACCTATCGGGTCGCGCAGGGACGGCACGACGACGCGCTGGATTCGCTGGAGCGCATGTGCGCGCACTTACAGGCGGACAGCCGCGTCAAGGCCGGCGACAAATTCGCCTCGCCGTTTGTCAGCGAGATGGCCTGTCCGGAGCAGGTGCAGCCGTTCGGCCCGTTCCATGCGCACATCATACACAACAACGCGTGGTACGTCCTGCACAACAAGCTGCCGCAGGCGCGGTACGACCCCATTCGGGAAACGCCGCGCTTTGGCAAAATCGTCGAGGCGCTGACCGCCGTCGCCAAATAAAAAACGCGCCGTAAAGCGGGCTTGCCCGCTTTACGGCGCTTCCTTTTTCGCGCGCATACGCGCCCCCTGCGGAGCGAATCATATGCGTATAAATTGCATCCGCTTGACGAGCGTTCCCGCGGCGTCTCCGCGGTCGGAGACAGTCTGCAAATGCAGATAGCAGAGCCCGTTGGGCGCGTTCCCCTGCATCGGCAGCCTGTATTCGGCGCCGCCGGCGCGGACGACCGCTTCCCCCGCCGCCGTGTCGAAGCGCAGGTAGACGTCGGTGTAGCCGTCGCCCGCCGTATCGGACGCGTGCAGGACGCAGGTAAACTGCGCGTACCGCTCGACCGTCAGGTCGATGGGGTTCATCCAATGGTCCAGCAGCGAAAGCCGCAGTCCGGCGCCCCGAACAGAAAGCGCGACATGCACCTCCCCGCAAAAGGCCGCCGGAAAGTTCCAGACGGCGCCCTGCGCGTTGCTGAGCAGGCGGTCGTCGTCCGTGTTTTTCAGCAGCAGCGCCTCGGTGTGGTCGCCCGACGGGTCAGGGACGGGCACGGCGCCGTTGGTGCGGTTCCACGCGCAATGGCCCGTGAAGCCGCGGAAGCCGCCGCTGACGCTCCGCAAATACACCTGCGTGGACAGCGCGCCGAGGCCGCAGCGGAAGTCCTCCGCGCGGTCGGTTTCATACAGCCAGTCGACGTCGAACAGGATCAGCCGCCGGACGTTCGCATGCTGCCCGACCTGCACGAGCACCTTATGCATGGGCAGCTCCAGCGCCTGAAACTGGTGGACGCTTTTGTCGCGGCCGCTGGCGTTCGAGCCGCTGCTGCGGAAATCGCAGGTATTGCGCAGGCTGTTCAGGTTCAGCTCGCGGAAGCCGAACCAGCTTTTTCCGTCGTCCTCGGAGACGGCGACACAGTTGGCGTCGCGGTTCGTGAAAACGTCCTCCCAGACGCCGCGCTTTTCGTCCTCGGACAGCGGCGGCCAGACGTCGTCCTTCGCCTGCTCCGGCAGCGGACGGGTGTTGTTGAAGAAAAAGAGGATGCGGCCGTCGGCGAGGCGGAGCAGGTGCGGATTGGTCAGCGTGGAATGGAAGGCCGTCGGCGCCGGCCGGCTCCAGCTCTCGCCGTGGTCGTCGGAATAGGACACATAGTGGTAATCGGTCGAGGTGCGCAGCATCGCCATCAGGCGGCCGTCGTTCAGTTCCAGCACGGCGGGCTCGACGCCGCTGTTTTCCCACCGCGGCCCCTGATGCGGCGGCGCCGTTACGAAGCGGTCGGCGGGCGGAAGCTCGCGCATACGCCAGCTTTCGCCGTCGTCGTCCGAGAGGAAAACCGCGCTGTGGCCGCAATAATCGGCGGCGAGCAGCCAGCGCCGGACCGAACGCAGCGCGAGCGGCAGGCGATACGGGACGCAGCCCGTCCCGACAGGCACGACCCGATAGTCTATACAGCCGCAGCCGCCGGCGTCGGAAATGCGCATCCACACGCGCTGCCCGTCGCGGAACGGGGACAGCCAGCGCTCGGAATACGGGCTCTTGACCGACGCGCCCATCGCGTCGGGGTCGGCCCGATGCAGCTTCCACGACAGGCCGCAGTCGCGCGAGGCGAGATAAACGGTCTCCGCCGGACCGTCGGGCGAGGCCGACTGCGGGCGGCGGCCGTAGCTGCGCAGCTCGCCGTCCGCCGTCACACACAGGGAGCAGAAGGCGTCCTCGGGCGGGGCGGCGACCTCCGTCGGCGCGTAGATTTCACGCAGAAAGGCGCTGTCCTCTGCGGACAGCGCCGCGAATCGGGACTCGATTTCCGATTTTTGAGCATACATAAAAATTCTCCTTCCGCCGCGCTGCGGCGGCGTACATACGGCGTACATACGACATGCAATACGGATGAAATGCAGCGCCGGCGACGGCGCCCGATTCCCCTGCCCCGGGGCTGCATTCGGCGGTGCGGCGAAAGATGCGGTGGAAAACGCCCGCTTCCCTGCGGCTTTGCCGTATGCGATTCGGCTGTGCCTCCGGGGGCTACGTTTATATATAGCACAATCGACGCGCCCTGTCAAGTCCGGCGCGCAAAAAAAGCCCGCCGCGTTTTCTGCGGCGGGCCATTGCCCGTTTACGGTATTCCTTCTATCGCGGCCGCTGCCCTCAGCGCAGCCACAGATAAGCGATCATAAACAGCGCGGCGACGCAGAGCATCACGCCCAGCGCGACGGGCAGCATCACAGCGAGCGCGCCTTTGATCATCGCGCGGCGCTCGCGCGGGGTGATGTTCAGCTCGCGCAGCTTTTGCCGCTCGGCCTCATGCGCGTCGTGCTTCGGGCGATACCACTTAAAGCCCTCGACGTTCATATCGGCGATCGTGCGGCCGTCGTCCTCGGGCGGTCTCTTTTTCGGGTCGGCCATAGGCGTTCACTCCTGCGGATACAGATGGCAGGCCACGCTGTGCCCGGGCTCGTATTCACGGAACACCGGCGCCTTTTCGCGGCAGATCTGCTTACACTCGGGACAGCGGGTGCAGAATTTGCAGCCCTTCGGCGGGTTGGAGGGGGACGGGAGGTCGCCCTGCAGGATGGTGCGGTTCATCTTCACCGTCGGGTCGGGCATCGGCACGGCGGAGAGCAGCGCGCGGGTATAGGGATGCATCGGGTTTGCAAAAATCTGCTTCTTTTCGCCCAGCTCGACGATGTTGCCGAGGTACATCACGCCGACGCGGTGCGAGATATGCTCGACGACCGAGAGGTCGTGCGAGATGAAGAGGTAGGAGAAGCCGAACTTCTCCTGAAAGTCGGTCAGCAGGTTGATGATCTGCGCCTGCACCGAGACGTCCAGCGCGCTGACCGGCTCGTCACAGACGATGAAATCGGGCTTGAGCGCCAGCGCGCGGGCGATGCAGATGCGCTGCCGCTGGCCGCCGGAAAACTCGTGCGGATAGCGGTCGTAATAATGCCGCTGCAAACCGCAGTTCTGCATAACCTCCAGAATATAATCCTGAAATTCGTTCTTGGGTACGATTTTGTGCGTTTTAACCGCTTCGCCGATGATCGAGCCGACCGGCATACGCGGGCTGAGGCTGGAATAGGGGTCCTGAAAGATGATCTGCATCTGCGGACGCATCCGGCGCAGCTCGCGCTTGGAAACGGTGGCCAGATCCAGTCCCTTGAACAGCACCTGCCCGCCCGTGACCTCGTGCAGACGGAGGATGGTGCGGCCGACGGTCGTCTTGCCGCAGCCCGACTCGCCGACAAGGCCGAGGGTGGTGCCCTTTTCGATGGTGAACGAGACGTCGTCCACCGCCTTGAGGAACGCGTTCGGCTTGCCGAAAAAGGTTTTGCCGACGGGGAAATATTTCTTGAGGTTTTTGACCTCCAGACACAGGTTGTTTTCCATCGGTCAATCACCCGCCTTCCTAACGTTTTCGAGCCAGCAGGCCACATAGTGCGTATCGCTGTACCGGCGCAGGCAGGGATATTCCCCGGCGCACTCGTGGACGCGCATCTCACAGCGATCCCGGAAATAACAGTAGTTCGGCAGGTTGATCGGATTCGGCACCTGCCCGGGGATGCTGTAAAGCCGCTCCTCGGTCTTCCCGACGACGGGCTTGCTTTTCATCAGGCCGATGGTGTACGGATGCTTGGGGTCGAGGAAAATTTCCTGCACCGTCCCCTTTTCGATGATGCGGCCGGCGTACATCACGACGACGTAGTCCGCCATCTCCGCGACGACGCCGAGGTCGTGCGTGATGAGCATAATGCTGCCGTTGATTCTGGCGCGCACCTCGCGCAGCAGGTCGAGAATCTGCGCCTGAATGGTGACGTCCAGCGCGGTCGTCGGCTCGTCGGCGATGATGAGCTTGGGGTTGCAGGCCAGCGCCATCGCAATCATCACGCGCTGCCGCATACCGCCGGACAGCTCGTGCGGATAGCACTTATACACCTCCGCCGCGCGCGCGATGCCGACGAGGTCGAGCATTTCGATGGACTTTTCCTTCGCCTGCTGCTTATCGAAGCCCAGATGCAGGGCCGAGACCTCGTCTAATTGGTTTCCGATGGTAAAAATCGGATTCAGGCTCGTCATCGGCTCCTGAAAGATCATCGTGATGTCCTTGCCGCGGATTTTGCGCATCGCCTCGGTCGGCATTTTTGCGACGTTGTAGGCTTTGTCGCCCGCGTTGTAGCGGATTTCGCCCGCGGTAATCTGCCCCTGCGGCGCCTGCACGAGCTGCATCAGCGACAGCGAGGTGACGCTCTTGCCGCAGCCCGACTCGCCCACGACGCAGACGGTACTGCCGCGCGGGATGTCGAAGCTGACGCCGTCGACCGCCTTGACCACGCCCGCGTCGGTATAGAAATAGGTGTGCAGGTTATCGAACTCAACGATATTTTTCGGATCGTGCATCTGCGTCAGATACTCGGATTCCTTCACGTTTTTGCGCGCCTTGAGCGCCTCAAAATGCTTCATCGCGCGGCGGTTTTCCTTGGCGATGGCGCGTTCCTCCGCGCGGGTGAGCGTATATTTTTGTTTCTGCTTAACGTCTTTTTCCTTCCGCATAACGCACTACCTCTTCATTTTCGGGTCGAACGCGTCGCGCAGACCATCGCCGACAAAGTTGAACGCGAGGACGGCCAGCACGATCAGCACGCCGGGCGCAATCCACAGATTCGGGTAGTAGGACAAAATCTCCTGCCCGCCGTTGGCCGGCGACGCCATGGAAATCATACTGCCCCAAGCGGCCAGCGGGTACTGCACGCCGAGGCCGAGGTACGAAAGGGTGGATTCATACAGGATGATCGAGCCGAGACCGAGCGTCATCGAGACGATGAGCTGCGGCATCACGTTCGGAATCAGGTGCCGGAAAATCTTGCTGAACGAGGAGATGCCCGTCGCCTCCGCGGCAGTCATATATTCCTGCTCACGCAGATAGAGAATCTGTCCGCGCACCAGACGCGCCGTGCCCGACCAGCCGAACACGGTGAGAATGCCCATCAGCCAGTAAATCCGCGCGTCGGCGCTGATGGAGGGGATGGCCTTGATGAGCTGCGAGGAAATCAGCAGAATCGGCATACCCGGCAGGCAGATGAAGACGTCGACCACGCGCATAATGACCATATCGACCCAGCCGCCGAAGAAGCCGGCCAGACCGCCGAAGATGACGCCGAGCAGCGTCTCCAGAAAGACGACGAGGAACGCCAGCGTCAGCGACACGCGGCCGCCGTACATCAAACGGACAAGCACGTCCATACGGTTGCTGTCGGTGCCGAGCGGATGCTCAGACGACGGCGGCGCCTTATCGGTGGCGGTGCCTTCGGTCACGTCGTACAGCTCGTACGTCTCCCCGTCCGCGCCGGTGAAGGTCTCGCGGGCGGACATCTTGACGGTGCGTTCGATATAAAACGTCTGGTTCTCCGCATAGGGGACAAACAGCGGGCCGACAAAGCTGAACAGGAACAGCAGCACGATGATCGTCAAGCCGACGATCGAAAGGCGGCTGCGGAAGAAGCGCTTGAAGACCAAACGCATCGGGGAGAGGACCTTTACGCTGTCGTGAAGGCTCTCGCCGGCAAATTCATCGGTTTCCATATTGGAAACGTTCTTGTTTTCGTCCATGAGCTGCGCTCCCCTCCTTCTACTTGATCTTGACGCGAGGATCGACGACGATATACAGCAGGTCGGACAGCAGGATACCGAACACCGTCAGCACCGCGATGAACATATTGTAGCCCATCACGAACGGGATGTCGGCCTGCACGACCGCCTTATACGCCACATAGCCGATGCCGTCGAGCGCGAACACGCTTTCGGTGATCATCGCGCCGCCGAACAGGCTGGGGATGATGCCCGCGACCATCGTCACGAGCGGAATGAGCGTGTTGCGGAACGCATGCTTATAAATGACGGTATGCTCAGACAAGCCCTTGGCGCGCGCGGTGCGGATATACTCGGAGTTCATCACCTCGAGCATATTCGTGCGGGTGTAGCGCATCATACCGCCGATGGAGAGGATGACGAGCGTAATCATCGGCAGCACGAGGTGCTTGCAGAGGTCCACGAACGCCGGCCAGCCGGTGAGAATCTGGGTCGCGTCCCGCAGCCCCATCAGCGGCAGCCAGCCCAGCTCGATGGAGAACACGCGCATCAGCAGCGCGCCGAGGAAGAAGGACGGCAGGGATATGCCCATCATCGCCAGCACCGTGACGGTATAGTCGGCGACGCCGTACTGCTTGGTCGCCGCGTAAATGCCCAGCGGGATGGAAATGATGATCTGGAAGAACAGCGCCACAAAGGAGATGCCGAACGAGATCCACATATACTTGGAAATGACCTGCGCCACCGGCTGTCCATAAATAAACGAAATGCCCAGATCGCCCTTCAGGAGGTTCCAGAGCCACTCGAAGTAGCCCTTAACCAGCCCGCCGAACGACGAGTCGCCTATGCCGTACAGCTCTTTCATCCGCTGCACGTCCTCCTGCGTCAGCAGGCCCTGCTGGACCTGCGCCGCCGTCTGGTTGTCGATATAGTCGGCGGGCATATTGCGCACGAGGAAGTAGATGATGATTGAGGTGCCGAAGAGTATGAGGATCGCCAACAGGATCCGCTTGATGATATATTTTGCCATCTTCGCTGTCTCTCCCTGAAAAAAATGGATGATGAACGCCGCCGGAAGCGCGTCCTATGCCAAGCGACGGCGCAGCCTTCGGAAACGCCGGCGTTCATCATCCATTTTTTATTTTCTCAAGCCTGTCCCCGCAGAAACGGGGATGCCCGCATGGGAGCAGCCGTCGCTGCCCCCATGCGGCGCAATGCATTATCGGGATATAAGGAAATCTTACTTCATGCTGACGTTCCAGATTTCCGAGAGCGGCCCCTTGTACGGGGTGATGTTCTGGAAGAACGAGGTATCGTCGAGCACGCTGCTGTCGTACGCGTACATATTCTTGCGCTGGTAGGTCGGGATTTCCACGGCCATCTCCATCACCAGATCGCACGCCTCGGCATAAATCGGCTTGCGCTCCGCCACGTTGAGCGAGGTGCGGCCCTGATCGATCAGCTCGTTAAGCTTCTTAAGGATTTCCTTCTCCTCGTCGCTGCCGTCGGTGTACTTATAGTACAGGCCGTAGGATTTGGGCGAGCCGGCCGTGTTCTTGGCCGGGTCGGAGTAATAGACCTGGAACATATCCGGGTCGATGGTCGCCTGCCATGCGGCGGCCCAAACGGCGATGGTATCCGACTCCAGCTCGTTGAGCACGTTGGCGTTGACGTCGATGACGACCTCCACGCCGATCTTGGCCAGCGTGGTCTGCGCCTCGGTGAACACGGCGCCGGCCGGATGGTTGGCGGCGTCCGCCGGAAGCGTGAAGGTGAAGGTGACCTTGCTGCCGTCCTTGTTGACGATCTTGCCGTCAACTTCCTTATAGTTGTCGGACATCAGGAACATTTCCTTCGACTTTTCGCCGGTGCCGTCGAAGGGATACATATCCTCCGCGCCCTGCGGATACGCCCACGAAACCTTCGACATCGGGCGGTAGATGACCTCCGCCAGACCGCCGGAGTAGGACTCGAGCGTCAGTTCGACGTTCATCGCATACGCAAGCGCTCTTCTGGCGTACAGGTCGGGGATGAGCTTGGCGTTCATACCGATGTAGCCGTAGCCGAGGTTATCGACGAGCACATAGCTGATGTTCGTGCCGGAGAGCTTGTTGATGGCCTCGGTGCTGGCCGACGGGTCGGAGAAGTGCACCTCGCCGTTCTGGAGGTTGTCGATTTCCGAGCCCTGCGTGATGGTCTTATAGCGGAGATACTTGATGTTCGGCGCGCCGAGCATAAAGCTGTCGTTCGCCACAAAGTAAACGATGCCGTCGGAATAGAACTTAGAGGAATCGGTCGTCACCGCGCCGGTGCTGTCGCAGGGGACATACGGGCCGGCGCCCATCGGGACGACGTTCTTTTTAATATGCTCCTGGAATTCGGTGCTGTTGAACTCCACGCCGAAGTTCTCCTTGCCGTCCGCCGCAGCGGTCAGCTCGGGCGTGGAGTAGTAGTGCATCGGCACAACCTGAATCGAAAAATTCCAAATCGCCTTGGGGTCGACACCGTTGATGACGACGGTCAGTCTCTCGCGGGTGACGCCGTCGGTCTCGACCGTGTCGAGCGTGATGCCGGAGATGGATTTCACCGTGCCCTTGTTCTCTTCCAGATACGCGGCGGCGATTTCCTTCTTCAGCGCGGCGGCAAGCTGGCTGACGCCGTCCTCGGTATCGGTGACGACGTCGTAGCCGTACCCCTCGTCATACTCGGCGATGGTCATATTCGCCTGCGTGTAAGCATAGGCAAGATCGACGCACTCGGCCTCGGTATAGCTGTCGAGCTTGGCAACGTCGACGTTGCTGCCCTCGGCGGCTGTCCAAGCGCCGTCGGCGTATTCAATCAGCCCCATATAGCTGAGAATCATCGTCTTGGCATACTTATCCGCATAATCGTCGGGCTGCGCAAGACCGAAATCGGCGGGAGAATAGCCCGAAGAAACCAGCACGCTGCTGTCAGCGGCAATACATTCCTTGAGCAGCTCCCAAGCAAGCGCCGTGTCCGCCTCGGTGCCGGTGCCGTCGATGACGGCCTGCACGCGCTCCTGCGCGGCCTCGGCGAACTCGGCGTCCTTGTCCGCGGCAGCGTCATCGCCGAGCACCTGATTGCGGTAAGAGGTCAGGCCCTGAATGTTCATCGAGTACAGAGTGCCCGAGCCGCTGTACGCGGGGTCCAGATACTCATAGATCGAGAAGAGCAGGTCCTTGCCGGTGACGGGCGTGCCGTCGGCAAAGGTCAGGCCGTTCTTGAGGATGAATTCGTAGGTGGACGTGGACTGGTCCTCCGCCACCGTCATCGTGTAGGAGAGCGCATAGGTCTTTTCGTTCAGACCCGCTACCGGCTCGGCGTTCTCGTTCGAGGTGATGAGCTCGAGCTGCGTCATCGCAACGATGTCCGTGTCGTAGGCGCTCGTCGCGTAAAACGGGTTGAACTTGCCGTCGGGCTGCAGCGTGCTGATGACCAGCGGCGTGGTGGCATTGTTGCCGGTTCTCGACGACGCGTCGCGTCTGTCCGCGGGTACGTCAGCGGCCCCCCCCGATCCGGCGCCGGACGACGTGTTGGACGGATCTGCCTCCGTCTTCGCGCAGGCCGCAGCGGCGACCAGCAGCGTAAGGCAGAGCAAAAGCGCCAAAATTCTCTTGACTGCTTTCATACATTTACCTCCTGAAAAAGATTTTCAGTTTCTCTATCAATAAGCGGCGTTTTCAGCCGTTTACTGTCAGCTTGCCCTCGGCGACCTGCAGGCCCGACGTATCGAGCGCGTCGAACGTGCAGTCCTCAAACGTACAGCTCCCGTCGTCAAACGCGGCGGCGGCAGCGAACACGGACACGTCCAGCTCCGCGGTAGAGACGGCGGACACGCCGCGCACCGCACAGCCGGTAAAGACGGTGTCCTTCGCGCGGCCGCCGAACGCGCCCACGCAGACGGCCACGTTGGTGCCGGAACTGATTTCAAGCGTCACGTTTTCCAGCGTGATGTTCTCGAACCGCGCGCCGTCCAGCGAACCGAAAAGGCCGAAGGATTTTTCCGGCGCGGTCGCCGCCGCGATGCCGCCGACGCGGTTCGAGGCTTTGACCGTCAGGTTCCGAATCGCATACCCGGCGGACACAAACTCGCCGGTAAACACGGCGGGGTTGCCGTCGGCGTCCTTCAAGCCGGTCCAGTCGACGCCGGACATGTCGATGTCATTGGCGAGGATGTATTTCCCCGAAAAATCGGTGATTTTGGAAAGCGCGTCCGCGCCCTTGATGCGGGTGTAATCGCCCTCGATGAATTTGCAGTAAATCGGAATGACGTTGCTGCCGCTCTGCTCCATCAGCTCCGCGATGGTGGGCGAGCCGGCGTCCCAGCGGGCCTGCACGGTGCATTCGGCGTCATAATAGTAGTCCAGCAGCGACCAGCCGGCCTTTTTCGGCTCGGTCGTGGTCGGACGCGAAAGCTGCGCGGAATCGTCGCTGTTCGTCCAAGTCAGCAGCGTCTCGGACGGGTCGTCCGCATCGACGAATTGAATGGTCGGCGGGTCGGACCAGTGCGCGTACAGCGTGAGCGTGTGGAGGGTAACGTCCTCCTGCTCGACGGGGGTGGTGTTGGACTCGTTCAGGCGGTCGTTCTCAAAGTCCCAGCGGTACTGCTCGTCGAATACATAGACGGGGTTTTCCTCCGTGCCGGTGTTCTCCACCTGCGTATACCAGCCGAGCACGACCTTGTTGCCGTTGACCGGCTCGATGAGCATGCCCGATTTGCCCTCCGGCTTTTTTACCAGAGAATTCTCTTTATAATACGCCGTGCGCGTGCCGAGCGTGTTGATCGTGCCGCCGAGCGCGTTATACGTTACCTCGTAAACAAAATCGGGATTCGCGACCCACGGGTCGGTATACGAATCCGAACCGACGCTGCAGCCCGCCAACGCGGGCAGGAACGCCGCCGCGAGCGCAAGAAGAAGCGCGGCCTGTTTTATCCATCTGTTCATAACGACCCCTGCCTTATCCGGAAGGCCCCGCGTCGACAAAATGCGCGGGGCTTGCCATTTCTCAACGCATTGCATACACGTTTTTAGATATTTTAGCACAATCGGTAACGCTTGTCAATTTCCATTTGAAATTTGAGCGTTTGCGCAGGATTTTCTGCGCTTGTATGTATATATTTTGTACAAATTGCGCGTGAAAAAGAGAAGAAATGACGTGCGACAGCCATCCGACGCGTCCGACGCTGCAAGCG
>ERZ827512.2431-NODE-2431-length-14975-cov-2.682976_pt1 | contig 14975 bp, 17 predicted proteins | sample MGYA00519916_ERZ827512 | MGnify/ENA primary metagenome ERZ827512 (study PRJEB31778, sample SAMEA3449335) | human gut metagenome | biome: human gut; feature: human-associated habitat; material: faeces | place: United Kingdom | collected 2010/2012 ... | reverse complement strand
GTTCAGTACCATTGTGATTACTTATCTTTTTAGTTATATCTTTTTCCTCATTTAGTAGAAAAGCAGAAATTTCTTGCATTCCAAGACATACTCCTAGTATAGGAATATTGTTTTCCTTTGCATATTTGATTAGTTTAATGTCTTCTTTGTACCAACCATCTCCACCTGGTAAATAAAAGCCATCATATTTAGAATACTTGTCTTCTTCTTTTGGACTAAATATTTCATAATTAATTTGTTCTTTTTCAAACGGAATAAGTTTAAATTCATCACTTCGATAAGCTATTCCTATTAACATTTTTTCATATACACCTCAATATATAGTATAAAAAAAGAAGGAAATTAATTCCTCCTAATATAACTTAGCACCTGCTGGTATATGTCCATCCACCATTAATAGATGTAACTTTTCTTCATTTTCTTCAGTATGAACAGCACTTAAAAGCATTCCACAAGAATCTATTCCCATCATTGTACGTGGAGGTAAGTTAGTAATTGCTACTAAGGTTTTACCAATTAATTCTTCTGGTTCATAATATGCATGAATTCCACTAAGAATAGTTCTATCAGTACCAGTTCCATCATCTAAAGTAAATTGTAATAATTTTTTACTTTTTGGAACAGCAACACAATCTTTAACTTTTACTGCACGAAAATCACTTTTACTAAATGTGTCAAAATCAACATAATCAGTAAATAATGGTTCTATTTCTACTTTAGAAAAGTCTATTACTTCTTTTTTAGGTTCAACTACTATATCTTTTTTTACTGTTTCAGTACCATTTAATGGTTTCATGGTTGGGAATAAGATTACATCTCTAATTGATTCAGATTCTGTAAATAACATTACTAATCTATCTATTCCATAACCAACTCCTCCTGCTGGAGGCATTCCATATTCTAAAGCTTCAACGAAGTCCATATCTATATCATTAGCTTCATCATTTCCTAAATCTTTTTCTTTTAATTGCTCTTCAAATCTTTCTAATTGGTCGATTGGGTCATTTAACTCAGTATAAGCATTAGCAAATTCACGACCAGCAATAAATAATTCAAATCTATCAACAAATCTAGGGTCTTCAACATTTCTCTTTGTAAGTGGTGATATTTCTACTGGATGTCCATATAAGAAAGTTGGTTGAATTAGTGTTTCTTCTACATGTTTTTCAAAGAATAGGTTGATTATGTGACCTACTGTTTTTTCATGCTCTTCAACTACTATTTGATGTTCTCTAGCTAATTCTAGAGCTTCATCAAGTGTCATTTCTTGTTTGAAGTCTATTCCTGTCTTTTCTTTTATGGCATCCACCATACTTATTCTCTTCCAAGGTCCTTCTAGATTAATTTCATAACCATACCAGTTATAAGTCATTTTACCCATTACTTCTTTAGCAATAGTTTGATACATATTTTCCGTTAAATTCATCATACCTTCTAAATCACTATATGCTAAGTAAGCTTCCATTAAGGTAAATTCTGGATTGTGTTTTAAATCCATTCCTTCATTTCTAAATACTCTTCCTATTTCATAAACAGCTTCCATTCCACCTACTAATAGTCTTTTTAATGGTAACTCTAAAGCTATTCTTAAATACATATCTAAGTCTTGAGCATTATGATGAGTAATAAATGGTTTAGCACTTGCTCCTGTAAGTAATGTTGATAAAACTGGAGTTTCTACTTCTGTAAATCCTTGTTTATCCATATAATTTTGAATACATCTAATAATTTTTGGACGTAAGAAAGCTACTCTTCTTGAATCATCATTCATTATTAAATCAACGTAGCGTCTTCTATAACGTTCCTCTTTATCTGTAAGACCATGGAATTTTTCAGGAAGTGGTTTTAATGCTTTAACTAGTGGAGTATATTCTAAGCATTTTATAGTTACTTCTCCAGTTCTTGTTTTCATTATCTTTCCACGTATTCCTACTATATCTCCAAGGTCAGCAGTTTTAAATAAACTGTATTTCTCTTCACCAATGTCATTAATTGATATATAAATTTGAATAAGTCCTGTTTTATCTTTAATAGTACAAAAAGAAGCTTTTCCCATCTTTCTAATAAACATTATTCTTCCTGCTACTATGGCTTCATCTGTAATATTTTCAAATGCATCATGTTCTACATCTTTATATTTTTCTTTGATTTCCTGTGCATAAGCATTTCTTTGAAAACTATGACCAAATGGATCTAAGCCTAATTCTCTTAATTTTTCTGCTTTTTCACGTCTAACAACTTCTTGTTCTGTTAATTCTCGCATAATTCTTCCTCCTCTTTATTTTCTACGGTATTAGTATAAACAACTATTGTTCCTACTAGCTTATCATGAAGTCCTTGTTTTTCTTTCGTAAATGCAATAAGAAAAAAGCTAACTAATAATATACTATATTGTACAAGATTTAGCAAACTATTAGTTGCTAGATATGTATCTTTATCAAGAAATAGTATTGTACAAAATCCTATGATACTTACTAAGGTTCCTTGTAATATCATAGTTCTAAATAATAAATCATTCATTGTTAATTGGTCATCGTTTTTCTTTTTGATTTTAATCTTCATCATCTTCTTACCAATCGTTTGTCCATCATTTTTATATACATATAAAACATAATACAAAAGTGATATTGCTATTCCTACTAATGTGGCTATTCCTGTTTGCTTGGCTATATCGTAACTAATATCTACAAGTTGATTTACATATTCTTCCATAGTTATTTTCTGACTCGTATAGTTTTCGATAATTTTTGTTTGTTGGTCATATAGTTTATCAATAGTACCATTTGTTGGAATAAATGTTGTCACTAAGGTAGTTAAAGCTGATACTAAAAACAAATCTATCATAAATGCTACAAATCTTTGTGAAAATAAGGCTTTTACTTCTTTCTTTTCTTTCATACAAAGTTCCTCCTAAATACTTCTAACATATGTAGTATATCACAAAGACTAGTCATTTGATAAATATTATTTTTTAACTGATTACTGCCTTCTACTCCTTTTAAATACCAACATGATTTCTAATTTCTAAAACTGCTACTTTCTCATTCTTTAATTCACTTAGTAGTTTTAAGTGTTTTATACACATATCTATTCTTTCTACAGGTGTTACTTCTTTGAAATATTTCTTTCCGTCAAGTAATGCTACAGTATCTCTTATCAGCCACGGATTGCCTAATACTCCTCGTCCAATCATTATAGCGTCACAACCAGTTTCTTCTAACATTTTCTTTGCTAATTCTTTAGTAGTTATATCGCCATTACCTATTACAGGTATTGATACATTTTCTTTAACTTGTTTTATTATGTTCCAATCAGCTTTACCACTATATCCTTGTTTTCTAGTTCTTGGATGAACGCATATAGCACTTGCTCCTGCCTCTTCACATATCTTAGCTATTTCTACAGCATTAATAGAATCACTATCCCAGCCACTCCTAATTTTAACAGTAACAGGGCATTTAACACTTTTAACTACTGCTGTGACTATTTCTTTTACTTTTTCGGGATTTTTAAGTAGGGCACTCCCTGCTTGAGCTCTAACTGCTACTTTCGGTACAGGACATCCCATATTTATATCAATTATATCAGGATGCATATTTTCTTCTATGTATTTTGCTGCTGTTACAAAACTATCTACGTCACTGCCAAATATTTGCTGGGTAATTGGTCGTTCTTCTTCACTCATATACAACATATCAATAGTTTTTTGATTATCATAGCAAATGGCTTTATCACTTACCATTTCAGCATAGATTAAACCACAACCCATCTCTTTTACGATTCTTCGATAAGCACTATTACAAATGCCTGCCATAGGTGCTAATACTACTTGGTTAGCTAGTTCTACATCTCTTATTTTCCACTTCATAATTTTCCCCTTTATATTAATTTTTTAATCTTACTTTTCTTATTCCTATTCTCATTCTTAGTTTTCAATAATAATCTAGTCATATATAAATTTTCTAACAATGTATTTTCTAGTCTTATATTATTTTTTTTTCGAACTTTACTTATAGCATTGTTTGTTAAAAAGGTTAAACAATCATAGAATGAGTAATCATCAATATCTTTTTCTGATAATTCTAAAGTTTCTATGTCATCTATAGCAGTATCTATTGGTATAATATGTCCCTTATTATATCTATTATTATACTCATTTACATCCTTTTCTAAATCCATAATACTACTTTTATTTAGAAATCTTCCAGTACCTTCTTCTTTATCATAGAACGGGTTAAGTTTAAGTATTTTATCATTATTACAATAATCCGCTAGAGCTAGTCCATAAATCGTTTCAAATACTAGATGGTCTCCACTTTTAACTTTGTCAGCAATATCTGCTACTTTCTTTATTACTTTATCTACTATAGATTTGTCTTCTTTGGTAGTCTCTACTAATTCTTTAGCCATATAAGCATTAGTTATTAATAGACTACTAATTGAATCACCTTTATCTTTTAAAGTTAGTGAATACATCAAAATAGTAGAAATAGTAGTTATTCCATCTTCTCTTAATAGTTTATAAACTTTTTCTGATGTTCTTTCTTGTTTCAATTCATCAAATTTGTTAAGTGACTGCAATAAGAAACTTTTAGAATTCTCAAAGACTGTCATTAAATCTTTTGAATCAACTTTATAAAAGAAACCAAACACTATTTTTCCTAACTCCTCCAAATTATCATTTGAATCAATACTTTTATAACAGTAACTATATAAATATCTATAATATTTATTTTTTAAATACTTACTATTTCTACCATATAGTTTATCCGATGATGATATTATCTCTTTTAAATAATCTATTGTTTCTTTATCATAATTTTCTTCATGGAACTCTCTTGGATTAGTCTTAAGAATTATTAATATTTCTTCAATAATTTTATAATTCATCAAATTCCCCCCTTTTAAAGTTTTATTTTTTATATAATTTCTTAACTTTTACTATGAATTCGCTTTTTCTACTTTTTGGTTCTAATATTTTTTTAGATGTTGCTAAAGACTTTAATAAATAATTTTCTACAGTAATTTTATTTTCTCCACTAATTTTATCTAGAGCAGTAGCAGTTAACGCTGTTACACTTTCATACAATGAGTAATCTTCTTCTTTCTTTGGTGATGCTTTTATGACTTCTATATCGTCTATTACTTCATTTATAGGTTGAGCAACAGATCTATATCTCATAATATATTGTTTAGCATTTTCTTCTAATTCTTCAGTAGTTATCTTTCCCTTGATAATTCTTCTATCATCACTTTCTTTATCATAGATAGTTTTAAATACCATTTCACCAGTACAGAAATCTGCTAATATTTTACCATATAAGGCAGTTGTAAAAGGTTCATCTTCCATTTTTACACTGCTTACTAATTCATTAAATCTTTTTACTGTTTTTTCTAAATTTAATTTGTTTGAATCTTTGGACTTTAATTGAGTTACCATATAAGCATTTATACCCAATAATCCACCTAATATACTTATTTCTTTTACGGCTGCTAAAGCATACATTAAAACTGTAGAAAATGTGGCTACGCCATTATCTCTTAAAATAGTCTCCATAGATTCAATATTTCCACCTTCTGTTTCCCTATATTCATCTATCTGATTAAAAGAATCTTTTATAAATTTTGTAGCATTATTAAAAACAGTATTTATATCTTCTGGATTTGCTTTATAAAAGAATCCAAAGGCTACCTTTTTTAAATAATTAATATTTTTTAATTCATCTTTTTCTGCATTACTATAAAAATATTCTTCCAAGTACCAAGCATATTTATTTCTTAAATAATCACTATCTTTACTTCCATATAACTTATCAGATGATCTAATTATCTTTTTTAGATATCCTAAAGTTTCTTTATCATAATTATCTTCATCAAATTCTAAAGGATTAGTTTTTAATTTTTTTAATACTCTAAATATTTTTTCATCCTTCATTTTATCACCTTTTATTTATTTTGTTTTTTCAATAAGTCTCTTATTTCTTCTAAAAGTACTATCTGTTCATCTTTCTTTGGTTTTTCTTCTTCTTTTTTATGTCCTAACTTCTTGTCGGCTTTTTCTTTTATACTATTAAGTATCTGCAACATAGTAAAGATACAAAGTGCTATTATTAAAAAATCAACGACACTTTGAATAAAAGAACCATACTTAATAGAAGCATCTCCTACTTTAATACTTAATGAACTAAAATCAAGTCCACCTAAAATAACTCCTACTAATGGCATAATAATATCATTTACTAAACTACTAACTATTTTTCCAAAAGCTCCACCGATAATGACACCAATAGCCATATCTACAACTGAACCTCTACTTATAAATTTTTTAAATTCATCTGCTTCTTTTTTTAGATTTTTATTTACTTTTTTATCCATTTTATCCTCCTTTTTCACTCATCGTGAAATTTCACACATATTATACTAAAAAAAGAACTATTTCTCAAGTTCTTTTATAATTTCTTCCTTATCCATCTTTGAATAACCTTTAATACCTTTTTCTTTAGCTATTTCTTTAAGTTTAGTTAAACTCATTTTTTCATAAGTTGTTTCTTCTTCCTCACTAGGCATTTTACCATTTTCTACTAAGTAATCAATTTGTTCCTTAGTTAATGTTTCATATTCTAATAAAGTTGTTGCTAATAGTTCTAATAAATCACGGTTATCGTTAATTATTTGTGTAGCTTTCTTATAGCATTCATCAATGATTTTTCTCATTTCTGTATCTATTTCATGTGCTACTTCATTAGAGAAGTTTCTTGATTTATTATAATCTCTTCCAAGGAAGACGCTTCCTTCTTGTTGTTCTAATTGCATTGGTCCTAAATCGCTCATTCCATATTCAGTAACCATTGCTCTTGCAATCTTTGTAGCTTTTGAAAAATCATTTTCTGCTCCAGTAGTAATTTCTTTACTACCTCTTCAGCAACACGTCCTGCTAATAAACCTGTTATTTGCTCTAATAAATCAGTCTTAGTAGAACACATTTTTTCTTCACTAGGAATCATCATATTATAACCGCCAGCGGAACCACGTGGAATAATTGTTACCTTTTGAACATCATTTGCTCCTTTTAGTTTAATTCCTACGACAGCATGTCCAGATTCGTGATATGCTACTAATTTACGGTCATTTTCACTACGTGTCTTACTAGATTTAGCAGGTCCCATTAATACCCTGTCACTAGCTTCATCTATTTCACTCATTGTAATTGCTTCTTTATTTCTTCTAACAGCAAGTAACGCAGCTTCATTTAATAAGTTTTCTAAGTCAGCTCCTGAATAACCTGGAGTTCTTTTAGCAAGAGCTGGAATATTTACTCCATCTGCTAAAACTTTATTTCTAGCGTGAACTTTAAGAATCTCTTCTCTTCCTTTAACGTCAGGTAAGTTAACAGTTACTTGTCTATCAAATCTTCCTGGTCTAAGTAAAGCTGGATCTAAAACATCAGGTCTATTAGTTGCAGCAATTATGATAATACCTTCATTTTCACCAAAACCATCCATTTCTGTAAGTAATTGGTTTAAAGTTTGTTCTCTTTCATCATGTCCGCCGCCGATACCACTACCACGTTGACGACCAACTGCATCTATTTCATCAATAAAGATTAAACAAGGAGCTGTTCTTTTAGCTTGTTGAAACATATCTCTAACACGACTAGCACCTACACCAACAAATAGTTCTACAAAGTCAGAACCACTAATATAGTAAAAAGGAACATTTGCTTCACCAGCTACTGCTCTCGCTAGTAATGTTTTACCTGTGCCTGGAGGACCATATAGTAATACTCCTTTAGGAATTCTTGCACCAAGTTTCTGGAATTTCTTAGGATTTTTCAAGAAATCAATTAATTCTTTTACTTCTTCTTTTTCTTCTTTTAAACCAGCAACATCTTTAAATGTTACTTTATTTTTATCACTTGATAATTTAGCTTTACTCTTTCCAAAATCAAATGAGCCATTCTTTCCACCCATTTGTTTATTTAAGAACCAAAAACCAATGGCAAGTACTAATAACATAGGTAAATAATTAGCTACAATAATTAATAATGAATTTGATTCTGGATCAGCTACAGCAGTAAATTCAAAGTTATATTTATCACTTGCAGTAACTAACTTCTTCATTACTTGTTCTGATAATGGAAGTCTTACATAAAAAGTTTCGTTTTCTTTATAATTTTTTAATTTACCACGTACTTCATAAATACTAGCTCTTTCTCTTGGTTTAACTTCTAGTTCAGTTACTTCACTAGAATCTAATGATTTCATAAATTCACTATAAGTTAAGTTATTAACTTTTTGATTAGCAATAGTAACAAAATAGAAAACGCCAAGCATGATAAGTAGTAAAAATACATAAGGAAGTAATCCTTGTCTTACTTTTTTATTTTGTGTCATATCAATATCTCCTTTAACTATTCATATTTCAGTATTATATCATAGAATTCATCTTTTTTCTTATCGTATTTAGTTTTTTTGATACCTGGTATAAAGACTATTTGGTTTTTGCTATCAACTACTACTGGCCATAAATCTCTATCTTTTAATGGTATTTTGCAATCTATAAATATCTTCTTTAATTTTCTATGTCCACCATTTTTAATTACTAATGTATCACCATATTCTCTAGTCCTAACTCTTAATGGTAAAGTTAAATCTTTACTTGATAATCTTGTAATATTATTACTATTGCCCGATTCTTCTTCTACTACTTTTAAAGTATGTCCATTAGGGAGTTTAGCATAATTTGATAATTCTATTTCGTATGTATCTATTATTTCTGTATTTCTATCAAATTCTATAGTATTATAACTCTTTCTAATAACTACATCATTTGGAAAATTAAGTTTAACATTAGCTCTTTTGGAAGTAATTATTTTAAATATAGCATCTAGATGTTTATCAGATATTAAAACTAAGTCATCCTGATAATATTTTTTTAATAATTCTTCTAAAACTAATTTTTGAATTATTTTATCTAATTCATTAAATGGTTCGATAAATAATTTATCATTTCTTACTACTTTGGTCAAGGCTTTTTGAACCTCTTTATTTAGGTACTCTGATACTTCTTCTAAGGTAGTATGAAATTTAATAAATTTCTGTTCTACTTTACTATCTTCTTTCTTTAGAAATGGCAATACTTCTTTACGATAACGGTTTCTTGTATAAACTGAACTGTTATTTGAAGCATCTATAGCATAAGGTATTTTATATTTATGGTCATAATCTAATAATTTAGCTTTAGTTGTTTCAAAGAATGGTCTATAAATCGTATAGGTATCCATATCTACTATTTTCTTGAAACCGGAATAACCATAAATATTAGAGCCTCTTACTATTCGCATTAAAATAGTTTCCATTAAATCATCTGCATGATGAGCTGTCATTAAGTATTTTGCTTGATATTTATTAACTACTTCTTCAAAGAAATTATATCTTATATTTCTTGCTTCATTATGAAAATTATCATCACCATAATTTTTTATACGCATATATTCAAATACAACATCATGTTTAGCACAATATTCTTCTAGTAAAACTTTTTCTTCTTCACTTTCTTTTCTCTTTCCATGATTAACGTGGGCACAAATTAGTTTTATGTTTATTTTTTTTCTAAGCATTAATAATGTATGAAATAATGCCATAGAATCTGGTCCATAACTACATCCAAATACTATTACATCACCATCTTTTATTTTTATATCTTTATATAGTAATTCTACATCCATTTTTCCACCTCAATAAAAAGAATACCTATTTATCTTCAGGTATTCTAAGAATATATTCTCCATCTTTTGAATAATAATACTTTTCTCTTGCATACCTTGCTACATAATCTGCATCTTGTAATTTTAAAACGTCGGCTTTTAGTTCACTTTCTTTATCCTTTAAACTAGCAAGTTCTTTAGTAAGTTCTTTCTTTTCTTTATATTTACTATAGATACTAACCCAGTATTTTCCTACAGTATAGGTTGTGAACAATATCATAGCAAGAGAAAAAACACATAGAAAAAAGGGACCCATCTTCTTTTTTTTCTTCTTTTTAGCCATAATATCACCCACTTTTCCTGATAATATTATAGACTTTTTTTCTAAGTTTTGCAAATTAACTAATGGCTTTTTTGAAAGTTTGACATTATTTTCTGTATTTTCCTATAAGTAAGTAAATAACCTAAAAAAATTAGTAAATAAAAAAGTGGATGAATCATTGCATTATTTATCTTTTTCATTGATATAAAATATAATAATGCCATATCTAAGGAGAAAAGAATGTTACCGATTATTTTTATTATTTTTTTACTTTGAAATAGAAATTTATAGTTAAGAGTAATAAGAAACGATAATAGTACTCCATATAGTCCTGAAAAAAAAATGGATATGATTTGTGTTTTTAAACTCATTATTTAAATAATCTTTGAAAGATACTACTTCCATCTTTATCTTTCTTAGAATTATCTTCTATATAGGTAAATCCATTAACATAACCTTTGATGGATACATTTCCTGATATAGTGTCTAATTTTATAAGTTCTAAGCCATCACCTTTCACTACTAAAAATCCCATAGTGGTTTCTATCAAAAACTCTTCTTTATCAAAGTTTTCAATTTTTTTTACTCCCGTTATTAAAAGGTTTTTTCTTTCTGTTAAAGTTATACTGTGGTTATAGTTACTTATTATTGTCTCTTTAGTTTCCATCTATTCTCCTCCTATTATAGAGTATGAATTAAAAAATGGTAAAAGAACAAAAAAAGAAGAACTAGTCTTCTTATAATTACTATTCTTCAGAATCCAAAGTATTTTGGTAAGCTTCTAGAATTTTATCTTGAAACATTGCTCTTACTTCAGGATTGATTGGATGAGCTATATCACGATATCCTCCTGTAGGAGTTTTTCTACTTGGCATTGCAATAAACAAACCATTTTCTCCTTCAATGATTCTAATATCATGAACTGCAAAACTATCATCCAATAAGACAGATGCAATTCCTCTCATACGAGAGCCTTCTTTGTCAACTTTTCGTACAGTGACTGATGTAATTTCCATATATCTTCCTCCTTTTAAAGCACTGACACTTTATACTTTAATTCTATCTTATCTTTTTTGTAATTGCAAGAAGTTTATAGGTACTTGACAGCAAACACGTCAACTGATTATTTCAACACTTTCTGTTATTAAGTCACTATAACTAAATGACTTGATTTTATTTTCTTCACCTTCCAATCTAACTAAAAATATTGAAGGATAAAGTTCAATTATTTCTCCATTGAATTCTTCTATTTGGTTTCTACTTCCATTAACTTTAAAGTGTAAAATAGTACCTTCTTTTTCTTTTACTTTACTTCTCATACTATCTAGGTTCATCTTGGATACCCCACATACATAGTACCGTTAGTGATAATTCCGCCCATACCAGCACTTCCATAATGAGTTTTATCTATAAGTGGTATCAAATCAATGGCTTTATTTACAGGAGAAAGAGCTACACAAGAAGCCACTATTGCCGGATCTAAGGCATGAATATTTATTCTTTTAGGACTTGAGGCAAAGTTACTTCCTGCCTTTATTAATTCCTCATAGTTTGATTGACAAGCTCCTGCAATTATTATCAATTTATCTTGATTTTTTTCATACATTCTCGCTTTTTTTATAGCATTAACAAAGTTTTCTGAGTTTTGATAATTTTCTATTTTACTTTTATCTTTCGCATGTTTTTTTAAGAAATCATGTCCTGTTATTACTACTATATCTGGTTTATATTTTTCTAATGTGTCTGTTATCACATCTTCTATTTCACTTTCTTTAACCTTTATACCATAAGCTTCTAAATGCATATCTTTATAAAAGTTGATACATCTATCTAAATAAAATTTATCAGAATCAAATTGAACTATTTTACCAGGTAAATAGAAATATTCGTTTCTATCTAGTGAGATTAAACTTTCTACCTTTTCAATATCTACTCTATCTGTTTCTTTTTTAACTGAAACTTTAGTTAAATCAGTTAACTCACTATCTGCATAAAGCCTAACATCTACCCCTCTTAGATAAGCTATATCATCTTCTATATCGATTATTTGAAAGACTAAGTCATTATTATAAGATTGCCTAGTTACATAGTCACCTAACTTAAAATTCATCTAATCACCCAGTAAAGTTTATGCAAGAATAGTTTAAATTATTTATAAAGTTTATTCGCTATATCCACAAATATTTTATAATCTAACTGTTCTGCTCTTACACTTAAATCTAGATTATACTTTTCTAAGACTTCACTAACTAATTTTAAATCATATTTTTTTAAGTTATTTCTTAGTGTTTTTCTTTTAAATTGAAAGCTATCATGAACTATTTGTTGAAAAAATTCTTCATTCATTAGTTTTTCTTTCGTTTCCTTTGGTTTAAATGATACTACTACGCTATCCACATTTGGTTTAGGAATAAATTCTTCTCTACTTACTAAAAATTCTTTTTTTGTATCAAAGTAATATCTTAATAAAACAGTTAATGCACCATATTCTTTTTTTCCTGGCGGAGAAGTAAATCTTTCTCCTACCTCTTTTTGTACCATCATCACAATTTTGATAAAATAAAGACCAGAATTTATTAGTTTAAAAAGTATTGGTGTAGTTATATAATAAGGAACATTACTTACAAAATATAAATTTTTATATTGATAATTGGCTAAGTCTTCTTTAATATCTTGTTGCAAAAAGTCTTCAAAATAGATAGAGATATTATCTGCTCCTCCTAAGTTTCTTATTAATATGTCTTCTAGAGTTTTATCTATTTCATAACATAATACTTCGCCTTTATCTTTTAGATATTTAGTTAAGGCTCCTGCTCCTGGTCCTACTTCAATTATCAAAGATTCATCTTTAATATCTGCTGCTTCTACAATTTTTGCTAATACCTTTTCATTTTTTAAAAAGTTTTGACCAAATTTTTTCTTAAATTGAAATTTTTCATTCATATTAAAACCTCTTTCTCAATGTTGTTATTATATCATAGATATTTTGTTAAATTTTATAACTTTAACGCATAAAAAAAGAAAAGTTTATTTTTTCAACTCTTCCTTAGTTGGTTTAATCATAAATAATATATTAGAAACTGATAAACCATATAGCATTATTTTCATATAAGATATAAATGTATTGAAATAGTTAAAATCAATTCCATAACCGTATTTTTCATTAAGTACCATATTTTTATCAGCGAATGCTCTATAGCCTACTACTATTATTGTAGTAAAAATTATACATGCTGTTAAGTTATAAAATATGTTATTATTAACCCCTTCCTGTTTAAATACAAGGTTAATTATAAATAATAAGAAGATAATTAAGAATGGAATAAATTCTGGCAGTAATGTTGCAAAGCTTTTTTCTAGTCTAACATTCATTCTTACCATTATAAATAAGGTAATTGCAAATGCACCTAATAGTAAAATATATTTCAATACTGCAAACATAATATTTAATATTTTCTTCATATTAACCTCCTATTACTTCGTTATGATACCAATCTGAAAGCTCTACTAAAAGGTCTAACGTATTTTGATAATTTGTATTAATCGAATTATAACTATCTTTAGCTAAGAAGAAAATACTTGATCTACTTATATCATTTGTAAAATAATAATTATCGGCATTTTCTAGACTTGAAGTAATATAACCATTACTTGATAATTGTTCATTAATAGTTGTTTTTATAAACGGTCTTATATTTTTTAAGCTTTCAATATTAAAACTATTATCTTCATCAATAAAGGTATTTAATTGCATTACAACACAGTCATTTAAAATATTATTTTGATAAAATTTTCCTAGTTTATAAACATCTCTTAATTCTACAGTTTGTTTGCTAGCTAATTCTTTATACTCATCACTTTCAAACACTTTAACACAATTATTTAATTTAATTTGAATACTATTCATATCATATATATTGTTTCTTCCATGATAAGCATTTTGTTGATATGAATTTATATTAGTTTTTATTGTTTCTAGTTTTTCTTTTGTTTTTTGTTCATTAGCAACTACTTCACTGCTAACATCAATTTTTGTACTCAATTCTTTGTAATGATAGAAATTTAAAAATAATAGAAAGAAAGAAAAACCAAAAACTAAACCAGTTAGTGCGTAAGCAAATATATTTATATATTCCAATAACATTTTTTTCATCAATTATTCTCCTTTACTATTATGTTAACCTTATAAGCATAGCTTTTATTTTCCCAAGTACCATCTTTAACTGAGTCGGCTATATATACTTTAAGTTCGTAATTATTAGTTTTTCCCGCCATTACATCTCTCTCATCTAATAGGCCATTCTTTAACTGTGATAAATTTCCTTTTTTTATCACCTTACTGTTAAGTAATAATTCATAATTTAGTTGACTTTTAGAAAGTTTATCTCCTTGAGCACTTACTTCTTCAAAAACTACTTTATAAGAGCTTTTAAAATCATTAATATTATTTATACTAAATTTATAATTTGGAACAGATTGTGCTTCACTTTCTGTCATTGGTACCAAGTTTTCATTCAAAGATACAACATCTTGTTCCTTTTGAACTTGTAATGTATTTATCTTTCCTATGTCTCCATAATAGAAAACTTTAAACCACAAAAATGATGTGCAGGTTACAAAAACAATAAGAAGAAACCCTCCCAAGGCAAGAAATATCTTTTTTGTCATTATTTATATCTTCTCCTTTCTGTTTTTGAATTACTCTCTATTTTTTTATTTTTTTTCTTTGAATGAATTGTTCTTGTATCTTTTATTCGTTTAGAGGAATCAGTATTTTCTTTTTTATATTTTTCTTTTTTTAGTTCTTCCTTCTCCTCACTTATTTTATTTTCCTCCTTCTTGTTGTTTGGGTCGTTCTTTATTGTTTTTACTATTTTAATGATATCTGCTCCAATGATTCCAACTGTAGGAACAATGATTAATAATATCCAGCCGACTACACTACTA
>ERZ827512.2428-NODE-2428-length-14985-cov-3.664434_pt1 | contig 14985 bp, 10 predicted proteins | sample MGYA00519916_ERZ827512 | MGnify/ENA primary metagenome ERZ827512 (study PRJEB31778, sample SAMEA3449335) | human gut metagenome | biome: human gut; feature: human-associated habitat; material: faeces | place: United Kingdom | collected 2010/2012 ... | reverse complement strand
GTGATCCCCCCCCAGGTGTTCGGCGACGCCCGCGGTTACTTTATGGAGACTTATAACTACAACGATTACAAGGAAGCCGGCATCGATCAGGTTTTCGTACAGGACAACCAGTCCGCATCCAAAAAAGGCGTTCTGCGGGGGCTTCATTTCCAGATCAATTACCCCCAGGACAAACTGGTGAGAGCGATTCGCGGCGAAGTGTTTGACGTTGCAGTTGACTTACGTCCCGGCTCCAAAACCTATGGTCAGTGGTACGGTGTGCTGCTTTCCGAAGAGAACAAAAAGCAGTTCTTTATCCCCAAGAATTTCGCACACGGCTTTGTAGTGCTGTCGGATTATGCAGAATTTGCCTATAAGTGCACCGACTTCTATCATCCCAACGACGAAGGCGGTCTGGCATGGAACGATCCCCAGATTGGCGTAGAATGGCCGATTCCGGAAGGAATGGAACTGACCTTGTCTGACAAAGATAAAAAGTGGGGCTCTTTTGCCGAATTTACAGAAAGCAGAAATAAATGAAGAGACTGAATAAAAAAACAGGAATCGCCATATTCACTGCGGTGATGGCGATTCTTGCCGTTATTATCCTTGTTTATCATAATCCCCTTGCCAATCCGCAGGATGAGCTGCTGAAAAAAGTGATTGCCTGCGTGCTGATCGTGGCGGCGGTCATTGCCTTTATCCGGTTATACGATAAGATCACGGTACTGCCGGTGGAATTATACCAGAACCGCAGGCTGATCTGGAAACTGGCAAAGAGCGATTTCAAAAAGCGCTACGCAGGCTCTTATATGGGAGCGTTCTGGGCGATGGTGCAGCCGGTCATCACAGTTGCGATGTACTGGGTTGTTTTCGTGATTATTTTCCCGAACCGGACTGGTTATGCCTCCGGAGGCGTAGAAGGTGTTCCGTATATCCTGTTTCTGACAGCGGGACTGGTGCCCTGGTTTTATTTTTCCGAAGCCCTGACCAGCGCAATGGTATCGCTGCTGGAATATAATTACCTGGTAAAAAAAGTCGTATTCAAAATCAGTATCCTGCCGATTATCAAGATTATTGCAGCGACATTTATTCATGCGTTTTTCGTGCTGGTTTTACTGATCGTGGCAGCATTAAATGGTTATTATCCGAGCCTGTATACACTGCAGGTATTTTATTACAGCTTCTGCATGTTCGTTTTTGTACTGGCACTCAGTTATACGACCTGCTCGGTTGTCATCTTTTTCAGGGATCTGCAGTCCATTGTCAATATCTTTCTGCAGGTCGGTATGTGGGCAACTCCGGTGCTGTGGAATATCAATGATTTTCCGATGAAGCTTCAGATGATCGTGAAAATCAATCCGCTTGTATACATTGTGGAGGGCTACAGAAGCGCTGTATACGGAAAACAGTGGTTCTGGGAGGATTTTTACTCCACGGTTTATTTCTGGATTATCACAGTGGTGCTGTTTGGCATTGGCGCGCTGATTTTCAAGAAACTCAAGATTCATTTTGCGGATATCATGTAAAGGAAAACTGGTTATGGAACAAAAAGAACTGGCAATTCATGTGGACAGGGTGAGCAAAGTATACAAGCTGTACCGCAGAAGCCGGGATCGTCTGATCGAATCCCTGGGACTGACAAAAAAGAAACTTTCCACGCCGCATTACGCATTAAAGGATGTCAGTCTGGACATTTATAAAGGAGAGACTGTCGGCATTATTGGCACGAACGGCTCCGGCAAATCGACGATTTTAAAGATTATCACCGGCGTATTACATGAGACGAGCGGCACTGTGCAGGTAAACGGCAGAATTTCCGCCTTGCTGGAGCTGGGCGCAGGCTTTAACATGGAATACAACGGCATCGAAAATATTTATCTGAATGGAACGATGATCGGTTTTTCTGAAAAAGAAATTGATGAAAAGCTGCAGGATATCCTGGATTTTGCGGATATCGGGGACTATGTGTACCAGCCGGTAAAGACCTATTCCAGCGGTATGTTTGTCCGACTGGCATTTGCAGTTGCCATCAATATCGACCCGGAAATCCTGATCGTCGATGAGGCGCTTTCGGTTGGCGACGTATTTTTCCAGGCAAAATGCTATCGAAAATTCGAGGAATTCAAGAAAAAAGGCAAGACGATCCTGTTCGTCAGCCACGATCTGAGCGCGATCAGCAAATACTGCGACCGTGCGATTCTGTTAAATCAGGGCGTAAAGCTCGGAGAAGGCTCGCCCAAAGACATGATCGACGCCTACAAGCAGGTGCTGGTGGGACAGTACGAAACGCCTAAGGCTGGCGTGGATGTACCTGACGGCGGACGGGGATGTTCGGGCGGCGCTTGACAAACAGAAAAAGAAGCAGGAAGCGGCGCGCATGGGCGTCAACCCGGAGACACTGGAATACGGCACGAAGCAGGCGGAAATTGTTTCGTATTACATTACGGACAAAAACGACGTGCAGACGACCGCAATTTTAAAGGGCGACGAATTCACGATGCATATGAAGGTGAAAATCGGTCAGGATCTTCCGGCGCCGATCTTTGCTTTTTCCATCAAAAACATCAAGGGCGTGGAGATCACGGGAACGAACACGATGTTTGAAAAGACGTTTCTGGAGAGCGTAAAGGCGGGTCAGGTGCTGGAAATTACATTCCGCCAGAAGATGCGCCTGCAGGGCGGTGACTATCTCATATCCCTGGGTGTGACAGGCTATGAAAAAGATACGTTTAAAGTGTATCATCGTCTTTATGACGTGCTGAATATTACGGTCGTGTCCGACAAGGATACGGTGGGCTATTTTGATATGGAATCTCAGGTTGAGGTGAAGGAGATTTAACACATGCAGACAGGCAGGACAGAGAAGATCGGGAATGTTGTGCTGGATTATTCCCATTATCCGGAACAGGATTTTTACTGCGACGGAGCGTCGGAGGATGCACTTTTGGAGCTGGTAAAAACAATCCCGCCCCGGGAATATCCCCAGGAAATCTATAAAGCGGCGAGCTGGGAGGTGCTTTACCACCTTTCCGACCTGCGGGAAAATATCGTCGGATGGCTGCCTGTTGACAAAAGCATGAAGGTGCTGGAAATCGGTTCCGGCTGCGGCGCGATTACGGGAAGCCTCGCACAGAAGGCAGGCAGCGTAACCTGCGTCGACCTTTCGAAAAAACGCAGCTTGATCAACGCTTACCGCCATCAGGACTGTGACAACGTGACGATCCATGTGGGCAACTTTTCGGACATCGAGCCGGATCTGCCGACGGATTATGATTTTGTCTGTCTGATCGGCGTGTTCGAATACGGGCAGAGCTATATCGGCGGAAAAACCCCCTTTCACGATTTCTACCGGATTATCAAAAAACATGTGAAATCCGATGGACATATCGTGATTGCGATAGAGAATAAGCTTGGTTTAAAATATTGGGCGGGGTGCCGGGAAGACCACGTCGGCACGTTTTTTTCAGGCCTGGAGGATTACCCCCAGGGCGGTGCGGCTCGCACCTTTTCCCGGAGCGGTCTGGAAAAAATCCTGAAAGAATGCGGTGAGACGGAATATCATTTCTACTACCCTTATCCGGATTATAAATTTATGACGACGCTGTACTCCGACCGGTATCTGCCGAAAGTCGGAGAACTATCTAATAACCTACGAAATTTCGACCGCGACCGGATGCTGCTGTTCGATGAAAAAAAGGTGTTCGACATGCTCATCCGCGAGGGACTGTTTGGACAGTACAGCAATTCGTTCCTCGTGATGACAGGGCCCATGACGGATATTGTATACAGCCGTTTTTCCAACGACAGGGCGGAGCATCTGAGCATCCGCACGGATATTCTGGAAAAGGACGGAAAACACACTGTTCGGAAATATCCGGCAACCTCAGCTGCTGCGGCACATATTGAAGCCCTGGCAGAGAATGAAAGCATCTTCACAGAACGGTTTAAAGACAGTACCCTGTCAGTTAACCGTCTGGAACTGAAACGGACTGCGGACGGATTGCCCTTTGCGGAAATCGAATATCTCGAAAATAGCCGGACATTGGAAGAGCTGCTGGATGAGTGCTTACAGAACAATGACGAAGCCGGTTTTGATAAGCTGTTTGACCGTTACTGCAAAATCGCAGCGTGGAAAGCGGAGGGGACGAAGCAGGATTATGACCTGACCTTCCCGAATATCTGCGTACAGGGTGATATCTGGACGATGATCGATTACGAGTGGACGACAGACAAGCTGACGCCGCAGCAGATCATCAGCCGGGCATTGAACTGCTATGGTCAGGAGGATCCGGTTCGGATGGAGCATCCGATTGTGAAAAAGCATCTGGAAGCCCTCGGCATCGGCAAAGAGCAGATGCGGGAGCTTTCGGAAAAAGAGCTGGCGTTCCAGCGCTTTGTCCTGCAGGAAAAGGACGGGCGGAGCCGGACGGCTCTTGGGCAGCTTCGGCATCTGATCGGCAACCGTGCTGTGCCGTATCAGGAATTTTTCGCCCGGGCGGACCGCAAAAAGGTGCAGGTATTTGAAGACTTCGGCGCAGGATATACACCGGAGCATTCTTATTATCAATATGATGCGTATGAGGCGGACGATCTGATCAACGCCAGGATCATCTGCAAAGCAGGTACAAAAGCGATTCGCTTAGATCCTGCGGAGCTGCCGTGTCTGGTACAGATTCATGGAATCGAGTGGCGCGGAAAAGCGCTGACGCGGGCACAGCTGGATCAGTGCCTGTCGACGAACGGACAGGTGCTTGCAGATACCCCGTCCCATGTTCCGACGGTACTGTTTGAAACAGGAGATCCGAACATCAGCGTTCGGCTGGATTGTCTGGACAACGAGGCGACGGATGGCGAAGCGCTGATCATCCGGGCACAGATCGCATGGCTGTCGGCGGAAATGCTGCAGGATATTCAGGCGCGCCTGGCGGCAGCGGCAAGGAGGAAAGGTTTTTGGTTTCAAAGATAAAAGAAGCAATTCAGGATAATCTGGTAAAGAGAAGATACCGCTGGTATCAGGAGCAGATTCAGAAACAAACGCTCACCTATGACGAGTGGATTCGGGAAAAGGAAGCCCAGGAGGACGAGACACTGCGCGCAGAGAACAGGGCAGAGCACGCGGAGGTGATCTCCTACGATGAGTGCCGTGCGGATTTTGATGTGCGTCGGTATGCCAACGGCGCGACGCCGGCGGACGTCCTGATTTTCCACGCGCCGGACGCAAGCCCGGACACGAGAGGTATTTCACATGTGCTCAGCTGGTTTAAAGCCCATCCCGAAACGGTGATCGCCTACGCGGACGAGGATGAAATCGACGAAGCCGGCAAGCGCAAAAATCCCTGGCTGAAGCCGGACTGGTCGCCGGATACGCTGATGTCCTGCTTTTATTTCGGCGGATTCTTTGCGGTGCGCAGACAGGCGATGGAGAACTGTCCGTGGCTGGCAGATGAGAACCCACTGCGCAACCTTTATGACCTGGTGCTGCGCCTGACGGAAATCGAGAATGGAACTGCACATATCGACAGCGTGCTGTTTCATCATGAAAAAATCGAAGTCTGGGGTATGGAAGAGACGTATGATGATCTGAAAAAGGCGGCATATGTAAGAAGAGGCTGGCCTCTTACGCCCTCCGGGAAGGTTTCGATCATCATCCCGACCAAGGATCATCCCCATATTTTATCGAATTGCATTCATTCTGTCCTGGAAAGTGGAAACTACCGGGATTTTGAGATCATCGTTGTGGATAACGGAAGCAATGAACAAAACCGTGCAAGAATTGAACGGATGCGCGACATGTTGAACGAGGATTTCCGGTTCGTTTATCACTATGAACCGATGGAGTTCAATTTTTCCAAAATGTGCAACCTTGGCGTGTCCCTGGCGACCGGCGATTACATCCTGTTATTGAATGACGATATCGAAATTACGCAGGACAACTGGCTGGAAAAGCTGATGGAAAAGGCGGTTCTGCCGCACGTCGGCGCGGTGGGCGCAAAGCTGATCTACCCGGGCACGGAGATCATTCAGCACGCGGGCATCACCAACATTCATCTGGGACCTGCACACAAGCTGCAGTTCCGCTCCGATGCGCTGGAATTTTATTTCGGGCGCAACCGCATGGCGATGGATGTCCTGGGTGTAACCGGAGCCTGCCTGCTGGTGAAAAAAAGCATTTACGATCAGGCGCAAGGACTGTCCGAGAACCTGCGTGTCGCGTTCAACGACGTGGAATTCTGCTATCATGTATATGAAATGGGCTATTACAACGTGGTACGCAACGATGTGACGCTGACGCATCATGAATCCTTAAGCCGCGGTGCGGACGACAGCACGGAAAAGCTGCGCCGCCTGCATCAGGAACTGAATTTGCTCTATGAACTGCACCCGTCCCTATACGGAACCGACCCGTTTTATCACAGATATCTGGTAAAGGATGTGCTGGATGCGGAATTTTATACGGGCTGCCGTTATGATTTTGACAAAAGAGTGGAAAAAGTTTCCCCTGAGAAGATCGAGGGTGTTCTGGAACCGCAGTGGCATAATGAGGTGCTGCGCATCGGTGTGGAGTTCGCCGGGGACATGGGACGCTGGCAAAGGGGCACTGCAGGAGCAGGAACTGGCGACTGGATGATCCAGGGCTGGACGTGGGCACTGCAGGTTGACAACTGCCGGTACGATTTTTCCCTGCTCTTAAAGAAGGTGGAGACCGGCTATATTGCGCCCGGCTCCAGTACGGAAGCGATTCCTGAGGATCGGGGCGAGGTCTGGAGGATTCCCTGTACGAGGCAGTTCCGCCCGGATATCGACGAAAATCTGCACGGAATTGTCCATACCGAGCTGCCGGGCGTGTGCGTGACCTTCGATCGGGACAGCCTGCCGGAGGGAGACTACCTGATCGGCTTTTTGTGGGAAGATACCTGCTCGCGGCAGAAGCTTTACCGCTTCAGTCCGGAAATGCTTACAGTGAGGAAATAATAAAATCATGGAAGAAAAAAAGGACTATCAGGACGCTTACGAGAAAGAACATTATAAAGCCGTTTATCTGGCAAACCGGGTCGCTGAGCTGGAGGATCAGGTGGACGATCTGCAGTTCAAATTGAACCGCATCAAAAACAATCCGATCTGGAAAGCGTCCGGCCCTGCCAGAAAGTGCATGCATTTTGTGATCCGCCAGAAGGACCGTTTGAAAAATTGCGGCAGCCTGTCGGGCGTGATTGCAAAGGTGCGCTATAAATCCTGGGAAAAGAAGGCGATGACCCATTACGGCACCCAGAGCTTCCCATCCGCAGAGGAAAGACAGAAGCAGGAGGCGGCTGTCTTTGAACGGATGCCCAAGATCAGTATTCTTGTTCCGCTGTGGAACACGCCGGAAAGCTTTTTAACCGAGATGATCGGCTCCGTCCAGTGGCAGACCTACAAAAACTGGGAGCTGTGTCTGGCGGACGGTTCGGACGATGCGCACGCCTATGTCGGTGAATACTGCAAAAGGCTGGCGGCGCAGGATTCGAGAATCGTTTATCAGAAGCTTGCCAAAAACGAGGGCATTTCGGGCAACACGAACGAATGCTATAAGCTTGCATCCGGCGAGTTTATCGGGCTGTTTGACCACGACGATATTCTGCATCCCTGCGCACTTTACGAGTATGTAAAGGCGATCAACGAAAAGGATGCGGACTTTATTTACTGTGATGAGGCGACGTTTAAGAGCCCGGACATCAACAAGATGATCACGATGCACTTCAAGCCGGATTATGCGATCGACAACCTGCGCGCGAACAACTATATTTGTCATTTCAGCGTATTTTCCAGAGAGCTGTTGGATGGCACGGAGCTGTTTCGGACAAAATTTGACGGCAGCCAGGATCATGACATGATTCTGCGCCTGACGGACAATGCGAAGCATATCGTCCATGTGCCGAAGCTTCTGTATTATTGGCGCTCCCATGCAGGTAGTGTTGCGGGCAATATCGAGGCAAAGCCTTACGTGGTCGAAGCGGCGAGAGGCGCGGTTGCGGATCATTTGCGCAGACACGGCTTCAAAAACTTTACAATTACGAGCACTCGCGCGTTTGAGACGATTTTTAAAATCAGTTATGAAATTATCGGGGAACCGAAGATTTCTATCATTATTCCGAACAAGGATCATGTGGAAGACCTGCGCCGCTGTATCAGCTCCATTGTGGAAAAATCGACCTGGGAAAACTACGAGATCATTGTCGTGGAGAACAACAGCGAGACGAAGGAGATTTTTTCCTACTATGACGAGCTGCAGAATAATCCGCAGATCCGCGTGGTGACCTTCGAGGGTAAATTTAATTATTCGAAAATCAACAATTTCGGCGTCTCTCTTGCGACCGGAGACTATGTGCTGTTGTTAAACAATGATACGCAGGTAATTACGATCAACTGGATGGAAGAGCTTCTGATGTATGCGCAGCGCCCGGATGTCGGCGCAGTCGGCGGAAAGCTTTACTATGGGGATAAAACGATCCAGCATGCGGGCGTCGTGATCGGGCTTGGCGCGCATCGGACGGCAGGACATGTGCATTACCGCCAGAAACGGGAAAATTTAGGATACATGGGACGTCTGTGCTATGCGCAGGACATGACGGCAGTAACCGGAGCATGTCTTTTGGTGAAAAAATCGCTCTATGAGCAGGTCGGCGGTCTGGACGAGAGCTTTGAAATTTCATTAAACGATGTGGACTTCTGTTTGAAGCTGCGCAAGGCTGGTTATCTGAACGTCTTTACGCCCTTTGCCGAGCTGTATCACTTCGAATCGATTTCGAGAGGATTAGACGATCAGGGAGAAAAAGCAAAACGGTATAACGAAGAGTCCGAACGCTTCCGCAACAAATGGAAAGCCGAGCTGGAAGCCGGAGATCCTTATTTCAACCCGAATTTTTCGTTAGATAAATCTGACTTTTCTTTACGGGTCTGAAAAAATAGTGTATACTGACTTAAAGAAGATGCACTGCAGCCAAGGGAAGACTGACAGGCAGGGACGTAAGAGACGGCAGGCATCAGAAAAGATGGAGGTAGCAAAAGCGATGAATTACATGGATCAGTACAAATTCTGGCTGGAGGATTCCTACTTTGATGAAGGAACCAAGGAAGAGCTCCGTAAAATTGCAGATAATCAGGCGGAGATTGAAGATCGTTTTTACAAGGATCTGGCGTTTGGTACCGGCGGTCTGCGCGGTGTGATCGGAGCCGGAACCAACCGGATGAATATTTATACTGTCAGAAAAGCAACACAGGGTCTGGCAAACTACATTTTAAAGCAGGGCGGCGCTGACAAGGGCGTTGCAATTGCATATGACAGCCGTTATTATTCTCCCGAATTTGCAGATGAGGCTGCACTGTGCATGGCTGCAAACGGCATTAAGGCGTATGTATTCGATGAACTCCGTCCGACACCTGAGCTGTCCTTTGCACTGCGTACCTTAGGCTGTATTTCCGGTATCGTTGTAACGGCGAGCCACAATCCTCCGGAATACAACGGCTACAAGGTTTACTGGGAGGACGGTGCACAGGTAACTGCCCCCAAGGATCATGAGATCATCGACGAGGTAGAGCATGTAACCGATTTCCATACGGTAAAAACCATGTCCAAGGACGATGCCATCGAAGCCGGTCTGTATCAGTACATCGGCGAAGAAATCGACGTTGCCTACATGGAAGAGTTAAAGAAACAGATCATTCATCCCGAAATCATCAAAGAGGTAGCGGATGAACTGAAAATCGTGTATACACCGTTCCATGGTACCGGCAACAAGCCCGTCAGAAGAATTCTGGCTGAGCTGGGCTTCAAGCACGTTTATGTTGTTCCCGAACAGGAACGTCCCGATCCTGCATTTACGACGCTGGATTACCCGAACCCTGAAGATCCCAAGGCATTTACCCTGGCATTAAAGCTTGCAAAGAAGGTGGACGCAGACATCGTTCTGGCTACTGACCCGGATGCAGACCGTCTCGGCATTTATGCAAAGGATTCCAAGACCGGCGAGTACATGCCCTTCACCGGCAACATGTCCGGCATGCTGATTGCAGAGTACATTCTGCGCGAGCGCACCGCTACCAACCGGATGCCGGTTGATCCTGTTATGGTATCCACCATCGTTACGACCAACATGGCAGCAGCGATTGCAGCAGATTATAACGTAGAATTAAGAGAAGTCCTGACCGGCTTTAAGTATATCGGCGAGCAGATCAAATGGATGGAGCAGGCTGGGAAAGGCCACTATGTATTCGGTCTGGAAGAGTCCTACGGCTGTCTGGCAGGCACCCATGCAAGAGATAAGGATGCGATTGTTGCAGTAATGTGTCTGTGTGAGACCGCTGCATGGTGCAAGAAGCACGGCATGACCTGCTGGGATCAGATGCTTGCACTGTATGAGAAATATGGCTACTACAAAGAAACCCAGTATGCCATCACCCTGAAGGGAATCGACGGCGCAGCCCAGATCTCCGCAATGATGGATAAGCTTCGCAGCAATCCTCCGAAGAATTTCGGCGACCTGCAGGTTGTAGAGATGCGCGACTACGATAAGGATCAGGTTAAAGATATGGCAACCGGCGCGGTTCGCCCGACCGGACTTCCCAAGTCCAACGTTCTGTACTTTGAACTGACCAACAATTCCTGGTGCTGTGCACGTCCGTCCGGAACCGAGCCCAAGATCAAATTCTATATGGGCGTAAAGGGAACCAGTCTGGAAGATGCACAGGCAAAGGTTGACAAGCTGACCGCTGACCTGAAGGCAATTCTGTAAAAGAAAAAGCCGCAGCACCAGCAGCGTATTTTGCAGCAAAAATGCAGCATGCGCTCTGGCGCAGGGGTTATATCACGAATCAAAAGGACACGGCGCGTGCCCGGTGTCGGAGTTTTCCGGCACTTGGGCACGCGCAGGCGTCTGTAGCAGGAAAAGGAGTTCGACGGATGTCTGTTTTTTCCCTATCCAATCTGAAAAAAACCTGGTATTATCTGCAGAAAAACGGAATCAGAAATGCCGTGTGGGCGGTGTTGGAGCGGATTGGGCAGGAACAGGAGGTCTATACCTGGCAGGAGCCGGACGAAAAGACACTTTCGTTCCAACGGGAGCATTCTGCTTCCTTGCGTATCAGTATCGTCGTTCCGGCATACCGGACGAAAAAAGAGCATCTGGAGGCGATGCTTAATAGCGTGTCGAGGCAGTCGTATCCGCACTGGGAGCTGATTGTAGCGGATGCGGGAGGTACGGCAGAGTCTGTACAGGCCTGGGCAAAAAAGAACGGAATCTGTCTGCGGGAAGCGGCAGATGCATCAAATCTTGCAGAATGGATGGATCAGAGCATCATGCTCTGCACCCTTTCCGAAAACAAAGGAATTTCCGCCAATACGAACGCAGGAATTGAACTTGCGGCGGGAGACGCGGTCGGTCTGCTGGATCACGACGATCTGCTGACTGCGAATGCGCTCTGGGAGATGGCGGATTGTCTGGAAAAAGAAAAAAAGCGCGGAAAACAAAAGCTTGTGCTGTTTTCCGATGAAGATAAATGTGACGGAGCGGCGAGCCGCTTCTATGAGCCGAATTTCAAGCCGGATTTTGACGGGGAATTGCTTTTGACCAACAATTATATCTGTCATTTTACGGTGATCGAAACGGCATTTTTGAAAGAATTAAAGCTGCGCAGCGGATTTGACGGGGCGCAGGATTACGATCTGATGCTGCGGGCGTATGCGGCAGGCGGACAGTTTGTGCATGTGCCGAAGGTGCTGTACCACTGGCGCTGCCATGAAGCGTCTACGGCGTCGAACCCGCAGAGCAAGCGCTACGCTTACGAGGCGGGGCAGCGTGCGCTGGAAGATTATTGTCTTCGAAAAGGCTGGAAGGCGACAGTGAGCGGGCTGAAACATCTTGGCTTTTATCGGGAAGACTATGAAGACAGTGTATTTTGCCAGCGCCCGGAAATCGGGATTTGGGCAAAGCCTCTGCCGGGCGGCAGAGATATTTTTGGCATCCGGCATCCGAAAGGCTTCCTGGTGAGCGGACTGTATGAAAACGACGGTTCGATGCGGTATGCAGGGCTTCGGAAAGGATATTCCGGACCGATGCACCGTGCAGCGCTGCAGCAGAGCGCACCGGCAGCAGACCTGCGCAGCATGGTGGTTTGCAGCGCATTAAAGGAGCGTTACGCGCAGACGATAGCGGAATTAAAAGAAGCCTGTCAGGGGCTTCCGACGGCAGCGCAGGAAACAAAGATCCTTCAAAAGAGTATGGAATTTTGTAAAGAAGCGACAGCGGCAGGGTATGGGATTTTATGGGATCCGCAGGCGTAAGCCGCAGATAGAGCGCACCGCGGCAGGCGGCTTTGTTGCTGCGTAGGCAGGCGATCCGCGCTCTGAGGCTCTCCCTCGCGCGGACGGCAAACACAGGAAACATGAGGAGCAAAATCGGTGGATGAAGACGACCGTGGTAATACCGAACTATAACGGAAAACATTTTCTGCAGGACTGTCTGGATAGCCTGCTTCAGAGCACAGTGGAAATCGCCGTGATCGTTGTGGATAACGGGTCGACGGACGGAAGTGTTTCGTGGATACAGGAGCATTTTCCGCAGGTGAAGCTGATCTGTTTTTCGGAAAATAAGGGTTTTTGTACGGCAGTCAATACCGGAATTGAAGCTGCTGCTACACCGTATGTTTTTCTTTTAAATAACGATACAAAAACCGATCGCTTCTGTCTGGAATGTCTGGAAAGGGCAATGGAAGCGGATGAGAAGATTTTTTCAGTCGGGGCGAAGATGCTTTCGATGAAAGAACCGGAGCTTGTCGATACAGCGGGGGATCTGTACTCGGCATTTGGCTGGGCGTATGCGATTGGCAAAGGAAGGCCTTCTTCCAATTACACAGCGCCAAAGCGCGTTTTTTCCAATTGTGCAGGGGCGGCGCTCTACCGTAAGGCACATTTGGAGCAGATCGGAGGGTTTGACGAGCTTCATTTTGCATACCTGGAAGATGTGGATATCGGATACCGGGCACAGATTTTCGGGCTGAAAAATGTCACAGAGCCAGCTGCAGTCGTCTATCACGCGGGGAGCGGTTCTACCGGTTCGCGGTACAATGCGTTTAAGGTGACGCATTCTTCGAGAAACAATATTTATCTGATCTATAAAAATATGCCGCTGCTGCAGCTGATCCTGAATCTGCCTTTTTTGCTGGCGGGATTTTTGATGAAACAGCTGTTTTTTATGAAAAAAGGATTTGGGGCGACTTACGCAAAAGGAATCCGGGCGGGAATCTGTCTGTCTGCTTCGAAAGAGGGACGCGCGCATAAGGTCCCCTTTGCAGGACGAAATTTTCTGCATTATTGCAATTTGCAGTTACAGCTGTGGGTCAACCTGTTTCGGCGTGTGTAAGCGGTGACTGTGGGCGTACACAAGTGTTACGGTTTGCCTGCGCGATTCGTAAAAATCCTTGTGCTTTGCTGGAAGGTATTGTATACTACATTTTGAATATGGGGACGAGCCGTAATGATAAAGGATAATCAACGTTATTTGAACCGGCTTCATGTTGTTGTAGATGCCGTGGTTACAGCAGCTTCCTATCTGTTGGCCTGGTGGCTGATGTTCGGGAGCCGCTTTGCAGATAAAGAAATAGGTGTACTGGACATGGGCATATATTTTTCCGCCCTTTATTTTGTTGTGCCCGGTTATCTGATCCTTTATTACTGGAACAAATTGTATACGCCGAAGCGTGTACAACGCCCGGAAAATGAAATACTGAATATTATCAGGGCGAATCTGATCGGAATTGTCCTGTTTCTTGCAGGGTTATACCTTGCCAACTCCATCGACCGCGAGCTGCAGCATTTTTCCCGCGGCATGCTGGCATTATTTGCTATCATCAATACGATTTCGGGAATTCTGGTGCGTGCGCTGATCCGTAGAATCCTGCATCTGATGCGCAAACGCGGTTATAATTTGAAGCACATTTTGCTGGTGGGGTATTCTCGTGCGGCGGAAGCCTATATCGACCGGATTATCGCCAATCCCCAGTGGGGCTATATGGTGCGGGGCATTCTGGACGATAATGTGCCGAGAGGCGCGGTTTACAAGGGAGTCAAGGTGCTTGGTTCCATCGATAACCTGCCCTTTATCCTGCCGGAAAACAAACTGGATGAGATCGCTGTGACCCTTGCGCTGCAGGACTACGACCGTCTGGAAGAGATTGTCAATCTCTGCGAAAAATCCGGCGTGCATACGAAGTTTATTCCGGACTATAACAGCCTGATTCCGGGCAAGCCTTATACGGAGGATCTTGGCGGACTGCCGGTCATCAACATCCGTTATGTCCCGCTGAGCAACACATTAAATGCGGTTGCAAAGCGCGCTGTGGATATTGTCGGTTCGCTTTGCGGATTGATAGTGACGTCGCCGCTTCTTTTGATCGTAGCAATTTTGATCCGTGCGACGAGTAAGGGACCAATTATTTTCAGTCAGGAAAGAATCGGACAGCACAATCATGCGTTTAAAATGTACAAATTCCGTACAATGTATGTTCAGGACACCACGGAAGAAAAGAAGGGCTGGACGACGAAAAACGATCCCCGCGTCACAAAGGTGGGGCGGATTCTGCGCAAGACCAGCATTGATGAGCTGCCGCAGCTTTATAATGTGCTGAAAGGGGACATGAGCCTGGTTGGTCCACGCCCGGAACTGCCATATTTTGTAGAAAACTTTCAAAAAAGCGTTCCACTTTATATGGTAAAGCATCAGGTACGTCCGGGAATGACTGGATGGGCGCAGATCAATGGCTACCGGGGAGATACTTCCATTGAGAAGCGGATCGAATATGATCTTTACTATATTGAGAACTGGACCGTTGGGCTGGATATCAAGATCCTGTTCCTGACCTTCTTTAAGGGCTTTGTAAATAAGAATGCTTATTAACAGGCGTAGAAAGGATGACTTATGGCAAAAGAAACGATGAAAAAACCGACCTCCAGAAAAAGTGCTGCACATCACA
>ERZ827512.2426-NODE-2426-length-14992-cov-4.206869_pt1 | contig 14992 bp, 10 predicted proteins | sample MGYA00519916_ERZ827512 | MGnify/ENA primary metagenome ERZ827512 (study PRJEB31778, sample SAMEA3449335) | human gut metagenome | biome: human gut; feature: human-associated habitat; material: faeces | place: United Kingdom | collected 2010/2012 ... | reverse complement strand
TAAAATTGATTGAGATGTTTTACCGAAAACATCCGTTACAACATTTGCAATTTGAATATTAGACATAGTAAGAGAATTTTGAAATCTATTTTTTTCACTAGAACGAATGTTAACTAATTTATTTCTATAACGCATTAAATCTCTTAATTGTCTAATATCTGCTGGAGGCATAAAAGAAGGTTCAACAAGCCCATGTTTAAACATATCTGCAATCCACATTGAATCTTTTTTATCGGTTTTCTTACCTGGTATTGTTCTAACATATTTAGGGTGGGTAATAACACATTTGCATTTTTCTTCTAAAATATTGAATACTGGGATCCAATATTTACCTGTAGATTCCATACAAACATCTAGAGTATCATTAGAAACTAGCCAATCTCTGCATTTTATCAAATCTTCAGTAAAAGTGCTAAATGATTTGGTTTGGTAATCAGTGATATCGTGTTCATTTGTTTTTGCGATAGTTACAACAATAATTTTCTTGTGAACGTCGATGCCTGCACAATTTTTGTTAACAATCTTTAGCATAAACATTTTCCTTTCTAAAATATTTTGTTAAAGGGCTTTGACTGAAAATTCTCAACTAGAAAATACAAGAAATGGTTTTCACATAGATAAGGTTCCGTGCTCAAAAAGGCAACACTCATTTGTACACCAAGAATAATCGACACATATAATTATACGGGTTTAAGATTATATCTTAACACAACTCACCTCGCCGTGCTCTGTAGTATGCCCAATAACAGTTTACTATTATACAATAGAAGTGTTGAAAATTCAATTAATTTATTTTCAATTCAATTTGTGCCTTTCAGAGGACTGAAAGGACGAAAGAAAGGAATGTTAGTTAATTATGAAAACTACTAATTTATCAAAAATAGAAAGAGATACAATGTTAGAAACTGTAAATGAAATAAAGAATAATATTTCTGATTAGGAAATTTTAAGTAATTTATTTATGATGGAGAATGAATTAACAAAAAAAGTATGATCTTATTTTGGAAAAATACAAAGAAAGAGTAGATTAAGGGCTAAAAACTAAAATACCAATCTTTAAAGAATTAAGAGATAAGGAAATAATATGATTTATGTAAAGAATATATGGAGTTCTCTTATGATTATTACGATTTTATAATAGATGAGTGGTTAGATAATAATAATATAAAATTAAATAGATGGTTTCCAAGTAAATTATAAATGCTATAATATTATTAGAAGGTTGTGAATTTTATGAGATTATATACAAATGAAATAGTATTTCGTGGTCATCCTGATAAGGTTTGTGATCAGATTAGTGATGCTTTACTTGATGCTTATTTAAAAGAAGACAAACATTCTAGATGTGGTATAGAGGTTATGGGTGGTAAAGGTAAAATCTTTATTACAGGAGAAGTTACTAGTAAGTCAGATGTTGATGTAGAAGATGTTGTTAAAAGAGTTTTAACCAGTGTTGGTTATGATACTAATTATGAAATTATAAATAATCTAGGTAAGCAAAGTCCTGATATAGCTCTTGGTACCAACGATGAAGTCGGTGGAGCAGGGGACCAAGGTATGATGTTTGGCTATGCTTGTAAAGATACTGAAGAATTACTTCCTACTGCGATGGTAATACTTCAAAGATTTAGTAAATGGTATGATAAAGAAAGAGGTAAATGTCCATATTTAAGAAGTGATGGTAAAGCAGAGATAACTGGTTATTATGATGATAGGATGAAGTTAAGGAAAATAAAATATTTTACTATTTCTTATCAAAATGATGAAAAGCATAGAAACTATACAGATAACTTAATAAAAGAAACTTGTATAAATATATGTAAAGATTATGATATTGAAATAGAGGGGTTTTTAATTAATCCTACAGGTAAATTTGAAGTAGGTGGCTTTGAAGGTGACTCTGGTCTTACAGGAAGAAAGATAGTAGTTGACTCTTATCAATCATTTTGTAAAGTAGGTGGTGGTGCTTTCTCTGGAAAAGATCCTACTAAAGTAGATAGAAGTGCTACTTATAAGGCAAGAGAAATTGCTAAATCTTATCTTAAAAAATATAATTTAGTTTGGTGTGAAGTAGTTATTAGTTATGCAATCGGTATAGATAAACCTCTATCAATATATATAGATAGTGATAAAGGCTATATTGAACCTGATGAATCTTTATATCTTGAGTGTACACCTAAAAACATTATAAAGGACTTAAATTTATTAAATATAAGTTATGAAGAAAAAGCTAGATTTGGACATTTCCAGGACTAGCTTTCTTTTACTATAAATTGGTAATAATTGGAAGGTAGAGGTTATAATTGTCAAATAGTGTTTAAATACTTGACGAATATTATTACCAATGCTAAATTTTATGTAATGAAAATAAAACAGAGGTGTTGATATGGCTTATATTAAGTTTAAAGAGTTATCTAAATATTTTGATTTTAAAGAAGAAATTGCAGTTGATAAGCTATCAGATTATGCAAAAGAATATGTTAGTAGCAAAGAGACTATTATAGGTAGTTATAAGAATAGTAAAGATTATGCTGTTTTTACAGATAAGAAGATGGTTTTATTTGATAGAGACACACTTGCTGTCTACTATAAAAAAATTCATATCTTTCCATATTTTTCTATATCTAGTAGTGCTATTAACTTTAAACCTGGTAAAGTTGAACTATTGTTTAGTTTTGATAGTGGTTATCAGTTACATATAAACTTTATTGATATGAACCATGATAAGAAAGAAAAACTTAAGAGTGTATATAAGATGATGATGAAAACAAAACTTTAAAAATAGCTTTTTCTTTTTATATGATATAGTAATGTGTGACGTAAAAGGCGGTGTTTCTATGAGTGATGAATTATTAAGATATGTTAAACAAAGTGATTTAGATAAAGGTTTAAACTATGATAATAGAAAAGTAAGATATATTGGTAGTTACCAAGATTTAGGATATACTACTAATCGGTTTATTGTTTCATCTGAACATACTTTAAAGTCTTATATAGTTACGATAGAAGTTGATAGTGATGATAATGAGATTTCTGATATAACTTGTAATTGTCCTCAGTTTTCTTTGACAGACTCATGTAAACATGTCGCTGCTGTCTTAACTAAGTTTAAAGGAGAATACTTTTTGTTTGATGAAGAAGAACATAATAGCATCCTTGCATCGACCTTATTAACTGAACTAAAAAGAACTTCTTTTGATAAAAATATTATAAAAAAGGAAGCGAATATTGTTCCTTTTTTAAAGTTTGAATGTTATTATAATTATTATACTTACTATGATAATGAAGCTTATGAATTAAGGTTTAAAGTAGGTTCTAATAAACTTTATATGCTAGGTACTAAAGTTAATACTTTTATAGATAAATATCATAATGGAGGAGAAGTTAAGTTTGGTAAAGAATTTGTTTATAATAATAAAGAATACTACTTTAATAATAAAAGTAAAAGACTTATAAATTTTATAGAACTTGCTTATTCTAGACTTTATAGATATGATTCTTATTTAGTACCTACTAAGACAAGCTTAGATGATTTGTTTTCAATAGTAGATAGTATTTATGTAGAGGCTCCTGGTATTAATAAAGAATTACCTGTTTTAAATTATTTGCCATTTACTTTTAAAATTATTAAAGAGGATGATAATCATACTTTAAAGATAGATTATGATTTAACTAAACTAAAAAAATTATCTAATGATTATAGTTACTTAATAGATAGAAATGGGATTTATAGATTAAATGAAAAAGAGATGATATTTGCTAGAAATATTATGGAAGAAGAAGTAGATAGTTTAACTTTTTCAGATAAGAACTTTAAAGACTTTAAAGATTATATAATTCCTAGTATAAAAGATAAAGTAGAACTTGATGAGTCTGTAGATGATTTAGTTATTGTAAAGACTCCTTCTGTTAAGTTATATTTTGATATTTTAGAATTATATATAGAGTGTAAAATTATTTTTACTTATAAAGACGTTGAAGTTAATTACTTAGATAAAGATAATAGTAATGTTGTAAGAGATAAAGACTTTGAAGAAAGAGTATTCTTAGATCTTACTAAATATGGCTTTGATAGTGAACTTAAACTTTATGATATAGATGAAGTAGGTTACTTTTTGGAAAATGGTATAGATGAGTTAACTGATAATTATGAAGTATTTACTAGTGAGAAGTTAAAAAATACAAACTTGGTTAAGAAAGTAAAAGGTTCTACTAGTTTTAGTATAGGACAAGATAATATCTTAAATTATGAGTTTAAATTAGATAATGTAAGTCCCAGTGAGTTAGATAATATTTTCTTAAACTTAAAAAATAAAAAGAAGTATTATAGATTACAAAGTGGTGATATCTTAGATTTATTAGATCCATCTCTTAGAGAGTTAGAAGAGTTAAAGGAAGATTTAGAGCTTAATGAAGAAGGTGGAGAGATACCTAAGTTTAGAGCTTTGTATTTAGATAGTCTAAGAAGTAAAAATAGATTTATTAAGACTAATAATTTATTTGATGAATTTGTTAGGAATTTTAAAGAATATAAAGATATAGATGTTAACTTTACTAAGAGTGAAGATAAACTACTTAGAGGATATCAAAAAGAGGGGGTTAAATGGCTTTATAACCTTTATAAGTGTAGACTAGGGGGTATTCTTGCTGATGAGATGGGACTTGGTAAGAGCCTCCAGACTATTATTTTTATTAGAAGAGTATTAGAAGAAGATAAGAATGCTAAAATATTAATAGTTTGTCCTACGGCTTTAGTTTATAACTGGGATAATGAATTTAAAAAGTTCAGTAATGATATTAAAAGAAGTATCTTTGTAGGATTAAAGAAAGAACGTCATAAAAAATTAGGATGGTATGAAGGTAATGTTTATATTACTAGTTATGGACTCTTAAGAGAAGATTTAGATATTTATAAAGAGAAGAGCTTTAAAGTTATGGTTATAGATGAAGCCCAAAATATTAAAAACCCAACTACTATGTTGACTAAAGCAGTTAAGAGTATTGATAGTGAGATTAAACTTGCTCTAACAGGAACACCTATTGAAAATTCTATTATAGAGTTATGGAGTATCTTTGATTATATTATGCCTGGTTTTCTTGCTAATAAATCTAAATTTAGTGAGAAATATAAAATAGGAGAAGACTTTGATGATGGTACTAATCTAACTTTAAGTAAGCTTAGAAGTCAGGTTAAGCCATTTATTTTAAGACGTAAGAAAAATGAAGTTTTAAAAGATTTACCAGATAAGATAGAGAATAATATTTATATAGATTTAAGTGATGAAGAAAAGAAGATATATGCTGCTTTAGTTAAGGAGACCAAAAATGAGATGGAAGAGTTAGTAAATGAAGGATTTACTAAGAATAAGATGCAGATACTTACATTATTAACAAGACTTAGACAAGTTTGTATAGACCCTAAGATTATCTTTGATAATTTTAATAAAACATCTTCTAAAATAGAACATTTAACAGATGTCGTTAAAGAAGCTGTGTATAATGGGCATAAAATACTTTTATTTACTAGTTTTAGAACGGCTTTAAATATAGTAAAATCCAATCTTGCTAAAGAGGGTATTACTAGTTATGTTATAGATGGTTCTGTTAGTAGTAAAAAGCGTCAAGAATTAGTGGATAAGTTTAATAAAGATGATACTAATATATTTTTAATTATGTTAAAAAGCGGTGGAACAGGACTTAACCTTACTAGTGCAGATATCGTAATACATTTAGATTTATGGTGGAACCCTCAAGCAGAAAACCAAGCGACAGATAGGGCACATCGTATTGGTCAGAAGAATACTGTTGAAGTTATTAAACTAATTACTAAAGGAACTATTGAAGAAAAGATACTCGATTTACAGGCAAAGAAGAAGATACTTAGTGATAAGTTAATCGAAAATGATGGTGATGAGTATAAGAGCTTTCAGAATTTATCTATTGACGATATTAGAGAACTATTAAAATTTAATAATGAATAGGAGGAAGTTAGTTATGGTAAGTGTTTGCTTTGTATGTCAGGGTAATATTTGTAGAAGTACTATGGCTGAATACGTTTTTAAAGATTTAGTAAAAAAAGAAGGGCTTGATAAGGATTTTTTAATAGAATCACGTGGTGTTATTGCAGATGTTGGTAGTGATATACATCCTGGTACTAAAAAAATGTTAGAATTGCATAATATTCCATACGATAAACATATATCAACACAATTAGTAAAAGAGGATTATGATAAATATGATTATTTTATAGGTATGGATAATTATAATGTTTTATCTATGAAGAGAATATTTAATAACAGTGATAAAGTATATAAATTATTAGATTTCTCTAAATTTAGTAAAGATATAGATGATCCTTGGTATACTCATAATTTTACTATTACTTATGAAGAAATATATAAAGGGTGTTCCGCTTTGTTAGATTTTATAAAAGATAATAATTAAAGGGACTTTTAATAGTTTGAAAAGAAATTATTACTTGGAGGAAGAAGTAAATTAATTATTAAAAAAATAAGCCTTATTTAAATTTAGTTGTTGATAAATAAATGTAAGTTATGATGAAACATAGTAATTATGATATTTTAAAATATTAGCTAGGGCATTTAAATAATTGTTAAAGCATTTTTTGATTTTTATATTTTTTTAGCACTCTTTCTTGACATTTGCTAAGAGTAGTGTTATTCTACTTAATGTAATTAAGAAAGAAGAGTGATTATTTTGAAGAAAAAACAGTTTAAAGCTGAATCTAAAAAATTATTAGATTTAATGATTAATTCTATTTATACAAATAAGGAGATATTTTTAAGGGAGTTAATCTCTAATGCAAGTGATGCTACCCGTAAACTTTATTATGAGTCACTTACTAATAAAAATATTAAAGTTAAGAAAAAAGACTTAGAGATTAGACTTATTCCTAATAGGGATAATCGTACTTTAACTATTGTCGATAATGGTATCGGTATGAATGAGGAAGAACTTGAAAATAATTTAGGTACTATTGCTAAAAGTGGTTCTCTTTTATTTAAAGAAAAAATGACTGATGATAAAGCAACTGCTATTATTGGACAATTTGGTGTAGGTTTTTATTCTAGTTTTATGGTAAGTGATGAAGTAGAGGTTATTAGTAAAGCTTATGATAGTGATAAGGCTTACCGTTGGATATCAAGAGGTGCTGATGGTTTTTCTATTGAAGAGGTTCCTTATGATAAAACTGGTACTAAAATTATTCTTCATTTAAAAGAGAACAATGAAGATAATAATTATGATGAATATTTGGAAGATTATGTTCTTGAAAGATTAGTAAAAAAATATTCTGATTATATCGCATATCCTATTAAGATGGAAGTAGAAACTACTACCGAGAAAGATGGTAAAGAAGAAAAAAAGGTTGAAGATAAGACTTTAAATAGTATGGTTCCAATTTGGAAGAAACAAAAGAGTAGTGTGAAAGCCGAAGACTATAATTCTTTCTATACAGATAAATTTTATGATTATGAAGCACCTTTAAAAGTAATGCGTAGTGAAGTTGAGGGAAGATGCTCTTATACAACACTTTTATTTATACCAAGTCATGCTCCGTATAATTATTACTCTAAAGACTATGAGAAAGGACTTGAACTTTATTCTAAAGGGGTTCTAATCATGGATAAGTGTGCTGATCTTTTACCTGATTACTTTAGTTTTGTTAAGGGTATAGTAGATAGTGAAGATATATCTTTAAATATTTCAAGAGAAACTTTACAAGATAATTATCAAATTAAATCAATTGCAAAATCTCTTGAATCTAAAATAAAAAAAGAACTAGAAAAAATGCTTAAAAATGATAGAGAAAACTATGAAAAGTTTTTTAAGGACTTTGGAATGCAACTCAAAGTAGGTATCTATGAGTCTTATGGTATGGCTAAAGAGACCTTACAAGATTTATTATTATTCTATTCATCTAAAGAGAAAAAGATGGTTACACTTGATGAATATGTTTCTAAAATGAGTGATGATGATAAGACAATTTATTATGCTTGTGGGGAGACTGTAGATAAGATTGATTTATTACCACAGGTTGAAAGTGCTAAGGAAAGGGAAAAGGAAATCTTATATTTAACTGATTATTTAGATGAATTTGTCTTTAAGATAATGATGAGCTATAAAGATAAAAACTTTGTTAATGTTGCAAGTAGTGATGCTGATTTAGAAAGTGTTGAAGAAAAAGAAGAATTAAAAAAGGTTAATCTAGAATATAAAGATATGTTTACTAAAATGCATGATGCCTTAAATAATGGTGTTAATGAAATAGAGTTTACTCATAGATTAAAAAATCATCCTGTATGTTTAACTAGTAAAGGTGATGTATCAGTAGAAATGCAAAAAGTAATGGATGCAATGCCAACTGATACAGGGGTAAAAGCTAATACTGTAATGGAGATTAATGAGGATCATCCTATTGCAGATAAATTGAAATCTTTATATGAAAATAAGGATTATGAGACATTAGAAAAATATAGTAAAATACTATATGCTGAAGCTAGACTTATAGAGGGAATGAGTTTGGATAATCCAACGGAAATAAGTAATTTAATTAGTGAATTACTAGCAAAGTAAGGTTTATGACCTTGCTTTTTTGACTTTTGGTATGCTTTATGGTATAATTTAGCCATCTAAAGGGGGGTATAAATGAATAAGTTTAAGAACTGTGATAGTTTAAAGTCATATTTAAATAATGAATCTAAAAGACTTAATATCAGTATAACTAATATTTATAATACTTTCTTTTCAAGATATTTACTCTATCGTTTAAGTAAAAACGATAAAAGTATGGATATAATAGTTAAAGGAAGTTTTGCTCAAGCGATTCATTTAGGTAAAATAGTTAGGCCAATTACGGATATAGATTTAACGAGTACAATAGACCACCATAACCCTTTAATACTTTTAGTAAATGCTATGTGTGATAAAGTTGATGATAATGATTTTGACTATATTTTAAGAGGGGCTCCTAAAAGAACTAATACGGGTATTATTAAGTTTTCAATTGCTGCTAAATATGGGAAGATTAATCATCCAATAGGTATAGATTATAGAGAAAATCATCCTTGTATATATGAGAAACAGTTAAAATTGGTACCTAAATTGTTTTTAAAGGATGAAGAATATGAAGTAGTAGTGCCTTCTATAGAAGAGACTTTAGCAGAAAAATTATGTATTATTGCTGAATCTACTAAGACTGATGTTTTAAATACAAGAACAAAAGATTTCTATGATATTTATCACTTGCACGGTGGAGATTATGACTTAGATAAGTTTTCTTATTATTTTGAAAAAATGCTTCAAGATAGAGGAAAAGTTAGGGATATTTATAGTCTAAATACTGATTATCTTAATAATGATTTTATAGAAAAGCATGAAAGCGTTTGGAAAAGTAATAAGAGGCATTATGAGTTTTTAGATGATGAAGTTGATTTAAAAGGGGCGGTTTATTATACAAAGAGTACTTTAAAGGAACAGTTTCAAAGAATAAGACAGGGTAAAAATAAGGTTTATAAAATATAGGTTTACTTAAAATGTAAAATAATTTTTACTTTCTTTGTAAAGTGTGATATATATTTATTAGAAATAATATGAGGGTGTAAATTATCTTCTTACACTGGCGCTTTTACTTATTAGTGAGTTTGAGTAAGACTAAAATCTGAAAGGATACATGTAGGGACTTTCGAGACCTACCATATTAGAAAAAGCTCACGTTGTGTGTGCTTTTAATCTTCTAAAATCATTTTTTTATCTTTAAAATAATAATGTTTATTACAGGTACCTTTTAATTTAGGCCTATGGGTTACGATAATTAGAGTTTTATCATTTAAATATTTATTTATCATTTCATAGATTTTTTCCTCTGATAGAATATCTAAATTAGAAGTAGGTTCATCTAAAATATATATTTCTTTATCTAGGAGAATTCCTCTAATAATATTTAATCTTTGTTTTTGACCAGTAGATAGTCTTATACCTTTTTCTCCAACTATGGTATCAAGACCATTTTCTAGACTATTAATCCAGTCAAGAAGTCCAGCTTGGCTTAAATATTCATTTAATTTCTTATCACTTATATTTTTACCTAGTAGGAGATTATCTCTAATAGATAAATCGAATAAATTAGTTTCTTGAGAGATGTAAGCGACATCAGGGGCTTTATTACTTTCTTTACCATTAACTAAATATTTATTATCATATATCTTATAAAATCTACAGAATATATTAAGGAAAGTAGATTTACCTTGACCAGATTCTCCCATAATACTTACTTTATCTTTTTTATTTATTGAAAAGTAAGGAATCTTTATAACATTTTTACTTTTCTTATTATATTTAAACTCTATATCTTTTAAAGTAATATTATTAAAGTTTCTAAACTTAGGTTGTTTGTCTTCCTGGGTTAAAACTTTTTCTATCTGATTATTAGCAGATTTAAATTTATTAAGATGTAGGAAAAGATAACCAACTCCTTTTAATTCTGTATTAAGACCAGTAAACATTGTGGTATAAAAAACAACATAACTAAATACATTCTTACCGTTTTTCATTTGAATAAATAAACTAATTAACAAAATTGCATACATTATAAATATTAAAGCACTTGTTCCATCAAATCTTAAAGAACCAAAGATATTAACTTTCTTTAAAGGTTTTCTTACAACATCAAATTCTTTATTAATTCTTTTAGTCGCAAAATGCAAACCATCATAATTTTTTACTACTTTGACATTTTCTAGAAAATCAACATTAGTAGCATTATATTTAGCATTTTTATTGTTATAATCCTCTTGAGCTAGAACATTAAATTTAGTAATGATTATATTATAAATTACTATAAAGATTATAAATATTATGCAGATAACAAATACTAATTTACTTTGTGTAAAAACTTGTATTAAAAATATAGAGATTGCAATAACAAAGCCATTAATTGTTGTCATGAATTCATTTAATAAATTAATTGTTTCATCACTAACTATGTCTATTTGTTTTTTTAAAAAACCGGTATGAGTATTATTAATTTTTGTAATATTCATATTACATATTCTTCTAAAATAGGCCAGTTGTAAATCTTTCTTTGTTTCTTCTAAAAAATATATTGCTTTTATATTCCAAATAGAATTAAATATTATTTCTAAAGTTTTAAGGGTGATAGTTAAAATAATTAATATTTTAAATTTATTTAAAGTAAATGGTGTAGTTAAACATATAGATATTATAATTGGCATGACATAGATACAGATGTTCTCCATAAAAGCATTAAGAAAATATAAAGAATATCTCTTTTTATTTAAAACTTTAAATGGATACATAATTTCACTTCCTTGGTAATAGTATATCATATGTCGTATTTTTAGTGGTAGTTTTTTCTTTTAAAAACAAATTAACTTTGATATACTTTAAGTATAGCGAAAGGATAGTGATTAAATGAAATATGTTTATGCTTTTAGTGAAGGCAATAAGGATATGAGGGAGTTGTTAGGAGGAAAAGGAGCTAATCTTGCTGAGATGACAAGAATTGGATTACCTGTACCTCGTGGATTTACTGTAACAACTGAAGCTTGCTTAAAATATTATAAAGATAATGAAGAGATTAGTGAAGATATTAAAGAGGAAATCTTTAAAGAACTTACTAATCTTGAAAAGTTAACTGGTAAGCTTATGGGAGATAATAAAAACCCATTACTAGTATCAGTTAGAAGTGGGGCAAGAAGTTCGATGCCAGGAATGATGGATACAATTCTTAATCTTGGTATGAATGATGAGGTTGTAGAAACACTTGCAAAACTTACAAATAACAGGAGATTTGCTTATGACTGTTATCGTCGTTTTATTCAAATGTTTGCCGATGTAGTTATGGGATTCCCTAAGAGTTCTTTTGAATATTTATTTGAAGAAATTAAGAAAGAAAAGAAAGTAGAGCTTGATACTGACTTAACAGCAGACGATCTTGTAGAGGTTGTTGATAGATATAAAGAAGAATATAAAAAACATGCAGGGGAGGAGTTCCCACAAGATGCTAAAGTACAATTAATTGAAGCGGTAAAAGCAGTATTCAGAAGTTGGAATAATGATAGAGCGATTACTTATAGACGTCTTAATGATATTCCAGGAGACTGGGGTACAGCTGTTAATGTTCAAGAGATGGTTTATGGTAATATGGGTGAAACTAGTGGAACAGGTGTGGCATTTACTAGAAATCCTGCTACTGGGGAGGCTAAGTTATATGGGGAATACTTAATCAATGCTCAAGGTGAAGATGTAGTAGCTGGTATTAGAACTCCACAATCTATTGATACTTTAAAAGAAGTAATGCCAGAGTGTTTCAATGAATTTGTTAAGATATGTAAAACCTTAGAGGAACATTATAAAGATATGCAAGATATGGAATTTACTATTGAAAATGGTAAGTTATTTATGCTTCAAACTAGAAGTGGCAAAAGAACAGCAGAAGCAGCACTTAGAATTGCTGTAGAACTTGTTAATGAGGGTAAAATTACTAAGGAAGAAGCTCTTTTAAGAGTAGAGCCTAAACAGTTAGAACAATTATTACATCCTGCTTTTGATAAAGAATCATTAAGTAAAGCGAAAGTTATTGGTAAGGGTTTAGCAGCTTCACCTGGGGCAGCAACTGGACACTTATACTTTAGTGCTGAAGATGTTATGGAAGCTCATAAAAATGGAGTGAAAAATATAATATTAGCAAGGGAAGAAACGTCTCCAGAAGATATTGAAGGTATGAATATCGCTCGTGGTATCTTAACAGTAAGAGGAGGAATGACATCGCACGCTGCAGTTGTCGCTCGTGGTATGGGTACTTGTTGTGTATCAGGTTGTTCTGATGTCGTAGTTGATATTAATAAGAAAACTATAACTACTAAAGATGGTAAAGTCTTTAAAGAAGGTGATTACCTTAGTCTAGATGGTTCAACTGGTAATGTTTATGGAGAAGAGATAAAGACAATTCCTGCATCTATTAGTGGTAACTTTGAAACATTCATGAATTGGGCAGATGATGTAGCAGACCTAGAAGTTAGAACTAATGCTGATAATCCAAGAGATGCTAAAGTTGCCAGAGAATTTGGAGCGAAAGGTATTGGACTTTGTCGTACAGAGCATATGTTCTTTGATAGTGAGAGAATCTTTAACTTTAGAAAGATGATAGTCGCTCCTACTTTAGAAAAACGTGAAGAAGCATTAGGTAAAATTTTGCCTTATCAAAAAGATGACTTTAGGGAATTATTCAAAGTAATGGATGGTTATGAAGTTACAATTAGATTCTTAGATCCACCACTACATGAGTTTTTACCTCATACTGATGATGAGATTAAGGCTCTTGCGAAAGACCTTGGTATGGATTTTAGTGATTTGAAAAATAAGGTAGAATCACTAAAAGAGTTTAATCCAATGATGGGACATCGTGGTTGTCGTCTTGCTGTTACTTATCCTGAAATAGCTGTTATGCAAACAAAAGCTGTTATAATGGCCGCTTTAGAAGTAGAAAAAGAGGGTATTAAAGTAATACCTGAAATTATGATACCTTTAGTAGGGGATGTTAATGAATTAAAATATGTTAAAAATATAGTAGTTGAAACAGCTGATGCTATCATTAAAGATAATAGCAGTGATTTAAAATATAAAGTAGGTACTATGATAGAAATACCAAGAGCAGCACTTCTTGCAGATAAAATAGCAGAAGAAGCAGAGTTCTTTAGTTTTGGTACTAATGATTTAACGCAAATGACTTATGGATTCTCAAGAGATGATGCTTCTAAATTCTTAACTGATTACTATGAAAAGAAAATCTTTACAAGTGATCCTTTCGCAAGTCTAGACCAAGAAGGTGTTGGTAAATTAGTAAAAATGGCTGCTGAACTTGGTAGAAGTACAAGAGGCGATATCAAACTAGGTATCTGTGGAGAACATGGGGGAGATCCTAAGAGTATAGCTTTTTGTCAAAAAGTTGGACTTAATTATGTCTCTTGTAGTCCATTTAGAGTACCTGTGGCAAGACTTGCTGCTGCAAGGGCTAAATTAGAGAATTAATTATGTCTTTATACGATAGAATGCTTAATATTGCTAATATAGACAAAGAATCTATTATTAAACAAGCGATTAAAAAAACTAAAAGTGACTTAACAAATCTTGATTATGAGAGAATGTGTTTAGTATACAGTAGCTATTTATATGAAAACTTAAAATCGTTATCTTGTTTAGCTTATATAATAGATACTAATGATTTGGGTTTTGATTATAAACATAGATTTATCTTAGTACCAGATAATAATTTATATTATTTAGTAGATTTAACTTATAAACAGTTTGGTAAAGATGATATACTAAATAGCTTATATAATAATGGTTATCAGGAAGTTGATGGCGATAAATATAATTACTATGGTTCTTTGTCAAATAGTGTTGGTAGACAATAATTTGATACAAGGAATTGATACTATTGAGGATGATTTTTATCATCCTTTTATAATGCCAGAAATTAAGAAAATTCTAGCGATGAAATGATCATATTTTCTATAACCAAAAGCAATCCTTTTTAGACATTTCACTAAATTGTTTTTACCTTCAATAATTCCATTGTTTATATCATACTTAAATGAATTATGGATATACTTAATATTCTTTTTATATAAATTTAAAGCTTTTTTCATTTTGTTAGAAACATCATTATTTTGATGAAAAACAATATTTTTGAATTTGTTAAAGTCTTTATCGCTTAATGAATTAATAAGCCCCTGATAACATTCATAAGTAGCCTTTAAAGTCTTATCAGTATTAATTAGAAAAGATACAATTTCTTTTTGAGAGATTTCTTTCTTAAAGTGTTTGTCATATTTTTTATCATCAGATAAATCATTCTCATGCTTAAGTATTAACTTCCAAAAGCTTTTAAGCTTTTTATAATTAGGATTAGACTTATAACAAAGACTAATTCTAGTTGAATTAAGGGCAT
>ERZ827512.2425-NODE-2425-length-14996-cov-6.690650_pt1 | contig 14996 bp, 10 predicted proteins | sample MGYA00519916_ERZ827512 | MGnify/ENA primary metagenome ERZ827512 (study PRJEB31778, sample SAMEA3449335) | human gut metagenome | biome: human gut; feature: human-associated habitat; material: faeces | place: United Kingdom | collected 2010/2012 ... | reverse complement strand
TAAAATCTGCCGTCTCACTCACACCTGCTGCCACCATTTTCCACGGGTAGATCGTATCAGCACTGCAAATAACATTCTCACTTCCAGCCACCGGAACAAACCTGAGGCTTTCCGGATCTACTGACACTAATGTCATAGCTATATTCCCTGCTGTCGCATCGCCCACTGCCTGTGCAGCCGCATAGACTTTGCCGTCCTTGCCCTGTCCTAATGCTCCGGCACCTTGTACGGCATAGCTGTTGTCATCCGCCACGTTTCCGATCAGTTCTCCTTCCGCAGAATAGATCCGCACATAACTGCCGTCCTCCTGCATCCGCATCCGCATATATAATCTGCCTTGGGCATCTGTTGCCATACTATCAACGATATTCCATTCCCGCTCTCCTACGGTAAAACTGTTCAGAAGCGTTCCTTCCGGGCTGATATGATAGATTACAGGCAGCCAGCCGTGCTCCGCTCCCGGTACAGCCAGTCCCTTCAGTCCCGCATAGATGCTGCCGTCCGGTGCCGTGCACAGACTGTAGACCTCTCCATTTTCTGCAAAATCTTCAAAAAACGTCTCTGGCGTTCCGCTGCCGTAAGGCAGATATTCCACTCTCGCCTGTCCGTCCGTAGTGAAACCGCCCACATACAGACCGTTCTCTGCCACTGCCGCACAACGGATACTTACGTCTCCCTCATAAGCAATCTGCCATTCCTGCGTTGCCGTATCGGCGCCGAGAACCGTACCACTCGTTCCCTGCTGTGCTGCACGTCCCTGCTGCGCAGCATCCTTTTCCGGCTCTGTCTTTACATACTCATAAGAACCTTCCGCAATCTCCTCGCTGATCTTCGCCAGACTGTACTCTCTCTTTTCCTTAAAATCGATCAGCTCCAGCAGCTGCTCATCCGTAAGCTCCTTCTCCGGCAGGAAAAAGGTACTCCGCTCCGCATAAAAAGCCACGCCTTTCTTGTATTTCTCGGGGCTGTCAATCAGCGTAAGCTCCTTTTTCGGGAAATATCCCTGCTCCAGGTATGCCTGCCTAAGTTCTTCCAGTCTTGCCGTCTCGCTCTCTGTCATCGGTCTGCTGTAAGAGTCCGCAGAGGCATTTGCGTCCTGCAACTGGGCAAAATACTCCTCCAGTTTTTCATGATTCATGCTTTCCATCCGTGCCTGATACATTCCGGATGCCGTCACCGTCGCCGACGCCAGTACCAGACAAGCTGCCGCCAGAATCGCCGCCCGCCGGAAGCTGTAATGGTGTCTGCTGCCTCTGCCGTTTTTCTCCAGATGCTGTAAAATATCATCCACCCTCGCATCCAGATCTTCCGATACCGCCATCTGTTCCTGTTCTGCCATTTTATATAATTTTCTATCTAAAAAATCGCTTTGCATCTCCTGCTCCTTTCCGCTGCTACAACATTGCCCGCAGCTGCTCTTTCGCCCGATGCAGACGGGATTTCACTGTGCCCTGCCTACATTCCAGGATCCTGCTGATCTCCGGGATTGTGCACCTCTCATAGTAAAACAGAACGATCACATCCCGATACCCGCCGTCCAACCGCATTACCGCATCCCACAACTCATGATGTTCATCGTAGAATTCCGGGGACAGATTCTCCTCCCATGCCACCGGACTGGTGCGCTTGTTCTGCCTATAGATTTTTTTCGACTCGTTGGCTGCAATCTGCAGGATCCAGTTACGAAAACTGTCTGCTTTTTTCAATGTGTCTAATTTCTCATAAGCATGCACGATAGCCTCACTGACCGCATCCTCCGCGTCCGCACTGTTTTGCAGAATCGAATATGCCAGTCGGTACATGGGAAGCGTGTCGCTCTTCACATGCTGTGCAAACTCTTCTTTTGTCATGACTGCCAAGGTATCACCTCCTTCTTATCGCCGGCTTCACTATATATGAGTCGCGAATGGATAAAAAGGTTCCCTAAAAATAAGGCACCGGACGGATCCAGTGCCTTGCGATTTCATATTAGTAGAAAAATTCTATTCTGCCCGCAGTCCGTGCAGCATCACGGTATTCTGCCATCCGCCCCCTCCACAGGTTCCGGTATGCAGGATTCCGACACTGCCGCCCGCAGCAGCTGTTCTCGTGTCCACAGTGATTTCCGACGGATATTCCACAGACGCCGGAAGCTCCTTTTCCGTCCACAGATGCGCCCGCAGCCGTCCGTCACGAATTTCTGCCTCGATATGGCACCCTGTCACGAACCCTGCCGTGTAGCAGCGTTCTCCGATTGGTGCCGCAATCCCATCCTCATAATACACCGGGAATACCGCTACGGCATTGGAGGCTTCCGGAGAGCGCAGGATCCGGAGTGCTGGTCCGGTCATCGTCCGCGCATCGAATCCGACGCACACATCCATATATTGTCCGGCACTGCCGAAGCCCTGTCCGGATGTCTTTGCCGGATCCAGATACACTTCCGCCCGCATTTCGCGCGCTTCCTCTGCAAAGGTGTAAAACAGTTTCACGCCCTGTATGGTGGGCATCAGTCCGGCGCCCACACAGCCGTTTCCAGCAGTACGATAGCTCCAGGGAGTCTCCGGCAACTTCTGCTCCCATTTTCTCCACTCAGCAAGCGCCTCTCTGGGCGTATAGAAATCCCTCGTCCACCACTGCGGACGGATCCTGGACTGAAGTTCCGTAGGGAAATCCGTAAAATCGGTCTGCACCCGTCCGGCATCCTCGATTCCTTCCGGTTCCAGCCTCTCGCAAACACACAGTTCTACCGTCTCCCCACAGGCACTGCAGTTCGTCCGTGGAGTGATCCGCACGTAGACCGCCGCTCCAATTGCTTCATTTCCCGGATGATACACACGATTCCCCACTCCGGGGCGGCTGACGGATACGGTTCTGCGCTCACCGTCCTGCTCCAGTTCCCAGCAGATCAGGGAAGCATCCTGTGCTCCTTCCAGCTCCAGTTCATAGTGCAGGATAAACATCCCCTTCTGCCATGTAACACAGGGATCCTGCTGCCATTTCGGTGCTGGGCGGGTCGTCGGAGGGACTATAATCTCTGCCATTGCCGCCAGTCCGGTCTCTGTATGTACGAGCAGTCGGTTCTTCCCAGTACGGACACCGTTATTTTCTCCATACAACGTCAGTTCCTGCCCCTGCCTCTGCAGACGGATCCTGCTCCCATCTTCCGTAATTTCACAAACCAGTTCCGGGTGCTCCTGCGTCTCGCCGCTGAAATATTTTACCCGGGCGGACAGGGTCTGGCTTCGATGTTCTTCGGTTAATTCTACGCTCCCCCGGCTCAATACCAGCTGTACCGGCAGATGCTCTGTCTCTGCTTCCGGCAGGTATTCCCGTTGTCCCAGCGGATCCCAATCGTCCGTTCCCCGTAACAGGTTCCGGACATTGTATTGCACCCCACTTTTCGTCTCTACCAAAAAAGCCCGCAGCCCCTTTTTCCCGGTGAGATCCACGGTATGTTCCGCAGGTCCTATAGGCGTATCGTTTCCATATGCATAGCACATGGTCTCCGACTGGGGATAGCGCGTCCACTGTACCTGCAGTGCCCGGGAGGTTACCATACTTTCCTTACGCAGATCCTCGAACCGGCAGCCGATCACGTACACACATCCCTGCCCCTTCATAAAATACTGGTCTGCGCCGCTTCTGTCCCGATGTCCGCAGATCCGGAACAGGCAATCCAGGAACGCACTTCCCGTAGCATCCGTTGCAGAGATCGGGCATCCCCCGTAGAAGTCAAAATCACAATGCAGATATACCGCATTGCCGTTCAGGGCATCATCGGTGGATTCAAAATGGCAGTTCTCGTACAGACTCCGCTTCGCACCGCAAATGGGATAGAGATTCAGTCTGCTGACGAAACGACAATTTTTCGCATGGAACCGGTCTCCCACCATATCACCCAGCTGCGCCTGTGTGACTGCCTTGCAGCGCTTCGGTCTGTTTTTCGACGGATCTAACGGATACTCCAGATCCACGTTGCAATAGTTTCCGATGGTGAGATTCTCCAGGTACAGTCCGTCCCCTTCAAAGTGCAGCATAGTATAATTGCCGATACAGCCGTGAGACTGTCCCTTGTTCGCCGCGATCACCACATCCTCCGGGTGCTCCGACAGACCGATCAGGGACAGATAATTGCATTTTATTTTCTGCTGATAGGGAAGGAACTCTCCCTCTGTCCCCCGGAAGATTTCCTCATCCTCCGGATCATGCAGCCAGTAGACATCCGGTGCCAGATATACCGTCATCGGAGCTTCCGGCGTTCCGTCCTGCAGTGCCCCGGAGGCAAACAGCTCCTGTAATGAACGGAAGCACCAAGCCGTTCCCGGAGCGGCACTGCCGTCCAACAGCAGATGGCGCGCATCCAGTTTTTCCATCATCGCACTTTTATCTGTCATAATCTATACTCCTCTGTCAGCCCTTGACGGAACCGACCATCATTCCCTTGACGAAATACTTCTGTAAAAACGGATACAGCACCAGGATCGGCACCGTCGCTACTACGATCGTAGCATATTTGATGGATTCGGCGATCAGCTCAGTGTCCGAATCTCCCATTCCCGACAATCCGCTGCTTAAGATCAATATCTGACGGATAACTAACTGCAGCGGCTCCTTGTTGTGATCATCGAGATAGATCATGGCGCTGAACCAGGAATTCCAGTGTCCGACGCCGTAATACAGCACCAGCACCGCCATGGTCGGCTTGGTCAGGGGTACCATGATCCAGCTGAGGATCGTAAAATGGTTGGCACCGTCCAGTCTCGCGGATTCCTCCAGGCTGATATCGATGGACGCCATCGCCGTACGCATGATGATCAGGTTGAAGGTGCTGACCGCGCCCGGCAGTAAAATCGCCAATCTCGTATCATACAGTCCCAGCTGTTGGATATTCAGGAACTGGGGAATCAGTCCGCCCGAAAAATACATGGTAAACATGATCAGCACCGTGATCACCTTTTGTCCCGGAACGTCCTTCCTGGACAGAAAATAAGCGCCCAGTACTGTCATAACAAGGTTGATCAGTGTTCCCGCTACCACATAAAATATGGTATTGGCATAACCGATCCAGATTCTGGAATTGGAAAATACTTTCTTATAAGCCTCTGTCGTAAATCCCAGCGGTTTGAATAATATCCCCGGATGTCCCATTAACAGCGACGCCTTGCTGAAAGATGCACATATCACATACCAGAATGGATAAATACATATTATCATCAGCAGGATCATAAAACAAATATTAAATACATCAAAGATTTTCTCTCCGGCGCTGCGCCTGATTGTTCTGTGCATTGTCTTTGTCTTCATCTGCTCCTCCTTGCCCGATACCTTTTACCACAGACTGGTATCGCTGACCTTCTTGCTGATACGGTTCGCCAGGATGACCAGCAGGAAGTTCACCACCGAGTTAAACAATCCCACCGCCGCGGAGAAGGAATATTGCCTATCTACCAGACCCATGCGGTATACATAGGTGGAGATCACGTCTGCGGTCTCATAAATGCCTTCGTTGTACAGCAGAATGATCTTCTCATAACCGACACTCATCACCTGTCCCAGCCGCATGATCAGCATGATGATGATCGTGGGCAGGATCCCCGGTAGCGTGATATGCAGCATCTGTTTCCATCTGCCGGCTCCGTCGATCTGCGCTGCTTCGTACAGTTCCGTGTCTACTGCGGTTAACGCCGCCAGATATACAATGGAACCCCAGCCTACGCCCTGCCAGATATCACTGATGACATAGATCGGCAGAAAATTATCCGGCTGGCTGAGCAGATTTTCGCCTCCGTAGTCAAAAAATTTCACCAGAATCTGTGTGATGAAGCCCTCCGGCTTCACAAATTCCCGGATCATGGAACAGATGACTACCGTAGAGATAAAATGTGGCATATAAGTGATCGTCTGGGTTACCCGCGCGAACTTTTTGCTCCGCAGCTCATTCATCAAAAGTGCCAGTATAATAGGTGCCGGGAAACCGAACACGATGGTTGCCAGACTGATTTTCAGAGTGTTGCCCAATAATCTCTTAAAATAAATACTCTGGAAAAAGTTCATAAAATGCTGTAAACCTACCCAGGTACTGCCGGAGATTCCTCTCCGCGGGCTGTAATCCATAAATGCGATGATCAGTCCGTACATCGGCTTATAATGGAACAGCAGATAATACAGCAGCACCGGGAGTACGATCAGATACAGCTCCTTCTGCTTCCACATCTTTTTCAATGTCTTCATGGCATTTTCTCCTTATCTCCTGATTTGTGTCTAATTTATGCCTGATAAGACAGACGGTCGAGCTAGAAGACTCCAGTTCGACCGTCCGGGATATTATCTTTCGTTATATCGATCCAGTGCGGACTGATATATTCCGATCATATCGTTCATGCCCATATCATTCAGCTGTTTGATATAGTTGTCCCATTCTGTATCTACATCCAGAACCTGTGTATAGAACTTCGCACTATATTCAGAGATAAAGGTATTCATCTGTGTGCTCAGTACGCTGTACTGCTTACTTTCGTCTTCTTTTAAGGTGATGGGCGGGATCAGCGTGCGCTGGCTCTCATTACCGTCTGCCCAGTCGTGAAGCGCCTGCTTCTGCTCGTCGGTCTCATAATACTGGAAAATGTAATTTGCATCCTGTACGAAGGGTCCGCAGCCATTTGCCAGTCCATTGTAAGTCATAGCGGTGGATACGCTCCATCCGTTGGGGTTGTTCATAATATCATCAGTGTAGGTGGGGATACCGTCTACCATGGTATATGCCTCGCCCTCTTTGCCGTAGTTGATCATGTAATGTCCGGACTGGCTGTAGCAATAGTTTAGAAACTTCGTTGCCAGTTCAGGATTCTTACAGTCTGCTGTGATCACTGCGGAAGCGTTACTGGTGGTCGCATAATCGTAGGAACCGCCGCCGTATAATACGGTGTCACCGCTGTTCATTACAGGGAAAGATGCGGTTGCTATCTTGAAATCCGGATTGTAAGCCTGAGGATCCGCTGCAACACTCTTGATCATGCTTCCGAGGAAGCTTCCGCCTGCTCCTACGGTAACTGCTGCCTGGTCATTCATGATATAGCTCATGGCAGTTTTCTTATCGCAGGTAAGCAGATCTGCATCCAGCAGTCCCTTGTCTACCCAGTCGTTGGCTCTCTTCATAAGTTCCTTATAAGCTTCCTGGGTGTAACCGTTCTTGATCTCTCCGGTCTGATCATCCACATACATTCCTGCACGGATGCCGTAGGCACTGCCCATGAATCTCATCAGATATTCCAGGGACTGTACGACCATGGGTTTCTCGATGCCGTATTCCTTCAGTGCGGTCAGCGCTGCCTCCCAGTCGTCCAGGGTCTCTAACTTGCCTGTATAGCCTGCCTTTTCCAGCAGATCGGCTCGATACATGGGTCCGGTGGTACACTGCAGATAAGTGTTACCGCGAATGAACGGGAAACAGTAGTAATGTCCGTCATCATTTTTTACCTCACGGTCTACCGTAGGATTGTCCTGCAGATACTGCCACAGATCTGCTGCCGCGCCGTAAGGCTGTACATAATCATCCAGGATCGTCAGTACTCCTTCTGCCTCTGCCGCAGCCGGACCGCCGGTGTAATTGTTGGTCCATTCCCATACGATAATATCCGGCAGGGAACCGCTGGCAATCATGGTGGAGAACTCCTCACTGGAGCTTCCCTCTGTGGGCTGGATGAACTCTACTTTAATACCGGTCATCTCCTGCCAGTTTTTCGCCCATAAGGTCTCATTGGCGGATGCTGCTGCATCACTTGCCCAGTACTCCATCCAGACGGTCAGGGTATCACCGGTGTCCTCTACGGGATAGGAGACATAATTACTTCTGGGAATGGTAAGCTCATCGCCTTCTTTTTTATTCAGAGAATCCAGCAGTTCATAGGCAGGTGCTGCAGGCTCCTTGGTTGTTGTCTGTTCTTTTTGTGTCTCATCAGATACACTGTTTTCGGAATTGTCTGTGTTGCCACATCCGGTCAGCGTTGCTGTCATGGTAAGAAGTGCTGCCATTAAAATACTGATTGTCTTCTTTTTCATAGATTGTCCTTCCTGAATTTGATATTCGTTTCCAGTTCAGACTGCGCAGTCTTTTGTGTACGCCTTTATCTTACCTGCCCCGTTTTGCTCCTACAAGTGACAAAAAATTGTGTCCACACAGTTGTCTCAATTTTTGGCAAGTGACAAAAATTAATGTCCATCCTTCCACTGGCTGGGTGTCATGCCCTCACTCTGCTTGAAGCTGCGAAGCAGGGTTCTGACACTGCCGAATCCGGACTTCTCCGCCACCTCATTCAATCCGTCATCGGAAGAACTGAGGATCTCCTTTGCCCGCTGAATCCTCTGTTGGGAAATGTAGGTGGGCAGCTTTTGTCCCTTGACGCTTCGGAATGTCTTCGACATCTGCACGGAGGATATCTGAAAATGCTCTGCGATCGATGTCACATTCAGATTGCAGTCCGCAATATTCTGCTGTATGTACAGCACGATCCGGTTACATAATTCCTCTTCCTCCCGGCTGCCCTCCGCCAGTTCCTTCTGCAGATTCTCGCATACCCGGTGCAGCTTTGCGATGAGTTCCTGTTTTCCATGGCATTCCTGTCCATGGAAAATCGAATACTCCTGAAAATCTTCCGTTCCCTCCATGGCTTTCAGCATAGAACACTGCAGGTCATATTCCAGGTAACGGATGGCTTCCGTGCGGTTGCTGATATTTTTATGCTCATTCTGCTGGTACAGATCGCTTATGATCTCCTCCGCCCGCACAACATTCTGCTGGCGGATCTGCCAGATCAGTTCTCGCTCCGTCTCCAGCGGATAATAATATCCATACTGCGGTTCGACTTTCACATCTTCGTAGAATACCGTATCATCCAGTTCGTAGATCCTCTTCGTCTCCATGGTGTAGATCGCCTGCTGGTAAGCATCCGAGATTCCTTCCCGTCCTCTGCAGATTTCACCTGCCGCTACCGTATAGCGGATATCCATATGCTCATCCATGAACTCCTGAAGCTGGGTCACTGTCTCTAAGGTAATGTCCCGATTCCGTCTGGCATCCTTTTCCGGGAAATTCACGATAATAACCAGCACATCGCTGACGATCATGGGATATACGATGCAGCCGCTGTTCTGAAACAGCTCGTAGCTCACGTTTTCCACGATAAACTGCACGAATTCCAGGTCTTTCTGCTTTTTATGCACCTGGTCCCATTCCTCGCTGCCGTCCCGCTCGATCTCTTCCATATAGAAGAGCAGCGTGGTGAACTGTTCGCCGCACCAGCGGATGCCGCACATTTCTTCCACATAATCCGCATTTTCCGGCAGATTTCCCCTAAGCAGCTTCTCCAGGTATTCCTTTTGGAAAATCAGATTCTGACGCTGCAGTCTGCTGCCTGTCTCCTTCAGGTTCTGCTGCATTTTGTGAAAATAGCCGTCGATCAACTGAAATTCATTGTCTGCCCCGTTTTGCGAAGACTTAATATCCAACCGGTCTAACAGCTTCGCCACCTGGCTGTAATTTCTGCGCAGGAAATAGAGCATCAGCAGGATACCGATTGCCGTGAAGCTGACCAGGATGAGGATTACTCTGCCCTGATAACCTCTTAATTCGTTAAAATAATCCTTTTGGCGGCAAATCAGTATCTTGTAATTGTTACCGCCTTCGTAATAGCGCAGCTGTGCGGTCTGATGCTCCTCCGTCAGTCGGATGCTTCCGGCTTCTTCCGTCATCGCTGCCCGCAGCTGTTCTCTGTCTTCGGCACTCAACACCTCTGCATTCTGGTCAGTGCAAAAAACATCTCCTTCCAGCGCCAGGCACACGCTCTCATCCTGGGAAGGGAACAGGATCCGCTGCAGCTGCGACAGTTCATATACGAAGAAAATGTTGATCTGCGTGCGGTCCCATTTATTGTCCTGTATCGTTCCTGCGAAAAAGACATACTGCCCATTGCCGTACTGCATGGTAATGCCGTCATAGTCTCCCGCTAACAGCCGCTCCCAGTCTTCCCGGGAGATTCCGCCGTACTGACTCTGATAGGCTCTCCAGTAATTCTCCGCCGTATTCGCGGAATCGCTTGCCACGATGTAATCGTCATTAGCAAAATAGAGTAAGATCGCCGCATAATTACCGTTGATCTTCTGATATTCTTTCAACAGTTCACACAATGTGTAACGGGAATATTTGATGGCACTGGTCGTGCTTCCCTGCTCGCCGTGATATGAATTTTTCCCCAGGAGAATCGTATCATCCTGTGCCAGCACCGAATAGGACAAATCCCGCATGGTCTCCTCCATGTCCGTCAGGTTGGTCCGGATCTGTTCCACAATCTTGTCATTCTCCGTTTCCTGATTCTGCACCAGAATCCGCTTTCCCTGCCAGTAGGTGATGCTGTTGCACAATAAAAATACCAGCATAACCACCATATATGATACCATCCATTTCCAGAATACACTGTTTTTGCCCATCGTCTGCCCCCTCGTATTATAATATCTCAGTGTTTCATTATACGGGCAACGCTGGTCAGAAGTAAAGTGACAGTTTCCTTCCTGGAAGCGACAAAAGATTCCAAAAAACAAGACACCGGACAAATCCAGTGCCTTTTGATTTAAAATCTGCATTAGAAATAAAAGTTAATTTCTGTTTTTCCTTTTTTCTTTTGCCGTGATTTAGAACTTTTTATTTTTTTCCAAAGCTTCTGTTCTTCCTTTTTTAATTCGGAAACAGACATCTTTTTATATTTCTTCGGGATTATCAATACATCATTTTCATACGCAGTCATCCTCTGTTACCTCCTTAAAATAAATGGAAAATTTCTTCTGCATTTCCTTCAGCGCCTCTATCTGTGCTGTGTCTTCATTATATCCATTTTTCAAATAGTCTTCAACTGTCAGTTTATAATAATTTACATTTATTCTTTCCTCTGCAGAATACATATATACTCTTCCATCATGGCATATAACAATGCCTATTTCATAATTATGATCATAATTAGAATTAATATCATCTATACTTGGTGGAAAACTATCCGGATGTGTATGAATTGTAAGAAGATTTTCAGATTTTTTTATCATCTTTTTAATTGTTGTAGTATATAAGATTTTTTTCTTATATTTTGAATCTGTTATTTTACATACTAATCTCCATTCCGCCGCCTTCAGCCGGCGGCACAAATAGTAATGAAAGTGTTTTAACTCTTTACGTTGTGCTTTAAAATAGTTTGTAAGAAGCTACACTACAAAGCACGGGAGGATAAGTTGTAACAACTTTCTTCGTTTTAGACAGCATACTAATCAGTGTAAGTTCTGCCTTTTCAAGCACAAATAAGTGGTATTATGAATCCGTACACTAAGAATTGTTTAAGCACCTTGGTTTAATTGTGTGGCAGTTCAGTCAATGGCTTCTTATCATTTGTGAAAGGAGTCCGTCTATGAAAGTTACTTATCAAACCTGTTGTGGTGTCGATGTTCATAAATCTTTTCTCGTTGCCACAATTGTAAAAACTACTGGTGGCATTGAACCCTCTTACCAAAAGAAACGCTTTTCCACCTTTAACAATTCAATTCTTGAATTCAAGCAATGGCTTCTTGACAATCACTGCCATGATGTCTGTATGGAATCCACTGGTAAATACTGGGTTCCTGTCTTTAATCTTCTGGAAGATAAAATCAATGTTGTCATTGCCAATCCTAAATGGGTAAAGGCAGTGAAAGGCAACAAAGATGATACCAAAGATTCTAAATGGATTGGGGATTTGTTCCGTCTTGGCCTTGTCAAGGGCAGCTATATTCCTTGTAAGAAAGTCCGTATTCTCAGGGAATACACTCGCTATCGCTACAAGCTTGTTTCCTGCCGTTCAAGTGAAAAGAATAGATACCAGAATGCTCTTACTGTCTGTAATGTTGCATTAGATTCTATTGTTTCCGATATCTTTGGGAAGTCATCCACGTCTATTATCGACTATCTGCTTGAACAATCGGGTACATCCATTAACCACGAAGAAATCGCATCTAAACTTCTTCGGAGCCTCAAATCCAAAGAAGATGCTGTTATAGAATCCGTCGAAGGATATCAGATGACTGATGCCCAAAAATACCGTATGCGTCTTGTCCGCGCACATATGGATTATATCACAGCCGAAATCAACGATGTTGATAAAATGATAGAAAATATGATTTCTTCTAATCCTGATTTTGAAAATGCTGTCCAGTTCCTCTGTACCATTCCGGGTGTCAAACGTGATAGTGCAATCACTATCATCTCCGAAACCGGTACGGATATGTCTCAGTTCTCAAGTTCCAAACGTTTATGTTGCTGGGCTGGTTTAACACCTGGCAGCAATGAATCTGCTGGTAAGAAGAAATCTGTTCGGATTACACGTGCCGGAGTCTACCTCAAACCTGCATTAGTACAGTGTGCTCATGCAGCCGTAAAATCTGACAAATCTCCTTACTACAAAAAGAAATATGAATCTCTTGTTAAACGTCGTGGCAAGAAAAGAGCCATTATCGCAATTGCCCGTATGATTCTTACCGCCATCTACCAGATGCTGTCTACTGGCGAGCAGTGGAATCCGAGCGACCTTTATAAAATCGATATGCCTGTAGCTCTTGTTGAAAAACAAAAGGCAAAAGCTATCAAGCAGGCTAAGAAACTGTTGCAGCGGGAGGGACTCCTTCCTCCTGATGAGCCATTAGCTTCTTAATCCAATTTTTTAACTCTATAACACTTCAAAAAGTTGCCTGCCTTAGACAGCTTATTCAAGTGCGCCAGTTTATGGCTTTCCTCTACTTTCTTTCACACTATTTTCCCATTTATTAAATCAATCCAGTACATGTCTTCATACTCTGTTCCTGATCTGTGTAATAGCATTTTCTTAGCAATTTTATATAACAATTTATTCAATTTTTTATCGTTTGATATGTAGTCAAACTTTTTTCTATATCTATTACTGCTAATATAATTATAATCTATAATTGTATTTTTGTTTCTTCCCTTTCTCTGTTGTTCTAATTCGCGCACTAGGCTCCCCCGTCTCTGTATAATATGAATCAATAACACTTTTTCTTGGAAAATCGGCTGAGAATTTGCCTTAAAATTCAAGACTATTTAATCTAGATACTTAGAAAGCTGTTACCAACTTTGAGTATAGTTATAACATATCCGTACCCTTTAGGCAAGAGAATCACTGAGGAAAAATTAATCCGCTGCGGGCGTGAGAAATTCCTGGAAAAGGGTTACGCGGAGGCGAATGAGCGGCAGATCATGGAATATATCTATGCGCACAGGCAGGAATGCGAGCTGGTGCTGGAGAAATGCTCCGGCAGCAAATACGAAGCCTTCCGGGACGAGGTCTTCTCCAACATGCAGACCGTCTTTCAGGACTATTATGATATGGATTATCGATTATTCCTGACGAAAGCAATCGGCATCCACGCCGATGTGGGAACACAGATTTTAATTGGACTCTATCCGCCGAAATTCCCGCCAGAAAGCAATGGTCTCCTGCAGATCTGCTTCATCTTCGAACAATTCCAGCTGTTTCGCCACTTCGATTGCAAAATCCACATAGCCGTTTGCTCTCGAAGTAGTGATCCGGTCGGAAGTCACCACATCTTTTTCACCGGAGAGCGTCGATTCGATCCCCTCTAACAGTCCTGCATGCTCTACAACATCCACGCCAGCGCAGATGGCGGCGATCCGTCCGCCCAGGTCCTTTACGCTTTTCAGGTACTTCCATACCTCCGGAGTATCTATCTTCTCAATATCACCTCCCGGAATAACCAGCAGTTCCACATCCTTCGGATCCGCAGAATCCAGCCGATTCTCCGGCACTATCCGGTATCCTTCCGTGGTCGTAATCTCTTTCCCGTCCAGAGACACAAACTGCATTTCTTTTCCCGTTACTTTCAGAAAATAATTCAGTATCACAATTTCGTAAATACAACTGGTATCATACAACAATACTACTGTTTTCATCCGCTCTCTCCTTTTTCTCCCTTAATAAATCATTTTTCACGTAAATCAAAAATGTTGGCATATTTTTATAAAAATATCCCGATTTTCATGTCTTTTAATGTATGAAAATCGGGATACCCTAAGTTCCTCAGAATACTACTTTATAACGAAATATCGATTACCGATGCAGGTACGGTCGGGACACCGATTCCAGCGGCATCGGCAGAAAAAGATGTCCCGGAGGATCCGGCAGATAAGCTCATGCCGCCTCCGGAGGGAATGACGGGATTGTCCTTCATTTTCTCCAGACGGTCAAACACTGCCTTGAGGTATTCCGCATCTGCCTTGACGATTTCTTTCATCTCTTTGTTGCGGTGTTTGATCTTCATCATCTTAAGGTCTGCAGGATCGATGTCCTTCTTCACAGAGAGCATGGTATCGGATAACTCATCCATTCCCATCTCATCCATTATGTCCCGCATACTGTCAGACAGTTCCTGTATCATCTCGGAAGTAAAATCGCTCATTTCCACCATAAAGTCACTGGTCTGTAGCAAAAACTGATCCAGCTGGGGATAATCATATTGTTCCAGATCCATATCAGTCTGTGCATCCGAAGCCTCACAGGGCAATTCCTCTTCAGTTTCCGGGTCCGTATTCTGATCCGTGTCTGAAGTTCTCTCTTCTTCGTCCGTGCAGACTTTTTCACCCTGCCAGATTCCGCCGGCTGCCTTCGCCAGTTCCTCTTCTTCTAAGTGTTTCGCCTTTTTCTTCGCTACACGCTCCATGGCTTTGGCATGGTTGATTGCTGCTTCGATCTCGTCATCATCATAATTGCCGCTCTGCTTCTGCCGTTTCAGGCGCAGGACTTCTCTCCGCGCCTGCCCGGCTGCCTGCTTTGCCGCCTGGGACGTCTTGCTCCGCAGTATTTTGGATGAAATATTTTTAAACTGATATTTCAGTTTTTTCAGAGCCAGCGTCGTGTTTTTCGTCTGCTGCCTCTGATTGCGCAGCGATTCACTGTAACTCAGGGAACTTGTAA
>ERZ827512.2418-NODE-2418-length-15037-cov-4.950941_pt1 | contig 15037 bp, 10 predicted proteins | sample MGYA00519916_ERZ827512 | MGnify/ENA primary metagenome ERZ827512 (study PRJEB31778, sample SAMEA3449335) | human gut metagenome | biome: human gut; feature: human-associated habitat; material: faeces | place: United Kingdom | collected 2010/2012 ... | reverse complement strand
GCCCGTCTTCATCGAGAGCGAGAAAATGTCGGCCGTGACGTTGGGGCGCGCCTCGCAGATCATGCCCACCACGCCGAACGGTACGCGGACCTTGCGGAGGGTCATGCCGTTGGGACGGGTCCATTCGGCGATCGTTTCGCCCTGCGGCGAGGGCAGTCCGGCGACGGATTCCATGTCGGCGGCGATCGAGGCGATGCGTTCCGCCGTCAGCCGCAGGCGGTCGCGCATGGGTGAATCGGCGTCCATCGCCTCCAGGTCGAGGGCGTTGGCCGCGAGCACTTTTCCGGCGTTTTCCCGCAGCAGGGCGGCGGCTTTCACGACGGTGCGGCTCAATCGCCCGGCGTCGACAAGGGCCAGTTCGTTGCCGGCGCGCCGGGCGGCGGCGAAGATCGTATCGTATTCCATTTTTATTCCAGATATAGGTAATCGCAGTGAATCAGCGGTTTGAGACCTTTGCGGCCGAGGTTGCGGCGGGCCGTCGCGCTGTCGCACGAGATGCGGCCCACGCCCAGTGGGGCGCCTTCGGGCGAGAGGATGCGTACGATGTCGTCGCGCTCGAAATCCCCTTCGACGGCCGTGACGCCCACGGCGAGGATGCTCGCGGCCTTGCTCTGCGAGACGGCCGCGGCGGCCCCGGCGTCGAGGTGCAGGGCGCCCTTGGCGAAGCCTTCGCTGCTGGCGATCCACTTCTTGACCCCCGAAGCCGGTCGGGGAGCCGCTTCGAAACGCGTGCATACGACGTCGCGGTCCGTGAGGATCAGATCCGTCAGGATATTGTCGCGGCAGCCGTTGGCGATCACGACCTCGATGCCCTCGCCCGCCGCGCGCGACGAAATGCGGCTCTTGGTCGTCATGCCTCCGCGACCGCGCGAGGAACGCGCCGTGTCGATGTACTGCGAGAGGTCGCGGCCCGGGGCGACGCGGCGGATGACCTGCGAGGCGGGGTCCGAAGGCGAACCGTCGTAGATGCCGTCGATATTGCTCAAGATGACGAGCGCCTCGGCTCCCATCATCGCCGCCACGAGACCCGAAAGTTCGTCGTTGTCGGTGAACATCAGCTCCGTGACCGAGATCGTGTCGTTCTCGTTGACGATCGGGACGACGCCCGCCGCGAGCATCGCCTCCATGCAGTTGCGCTGGTTGAGGTACTGCCGCCGCGTGGAGAGGCTCTCCTTGGTGGTGAGCACCTGCCCGCAGGCGATGCCGTATTCGTTGAAGAGGTCGTAGTAGCGGTTCAGCAGTTTCACCTGCCCGACGGCCGAGAAGAGCTGGCGGGCCGAAACGGTGTCGATGCGTCCGACGCGGGTTTCGAGCAGGTTGCGGCCCGAGGCCACGGCGCCCGACGAGACGAGGATGAACTCCGTGCCGGCCCGGTGCAGGCGCGCCAACTGGTCCACGAGCGCCGAGATGCGCGTGGTGTCGGGCCGTCCGTCCTCGCGGGTGAGCACATTGCTGCCGATCTTGACGACGATGCGGCGGTATTTTTTCGATTCACAATTCATAATTCACAATTCAAAATCGCTTCGTCCGGACAAACGGATTCGGTCGCCTGTCCTCCCCCTCTCCCGTCATTGCGAGGAGCGTGGCGACGCGGCAATCCGATCAAAGGTCGTAACCTCACAACGCGTTCGGCGGATTCCCACGTCGGTCCTTCGGCTCTTCCCGGAATGACAATCCAATTTTCACCTTTCGTTTCAGGGTTCATATTTATATCCCACGCCCTTGACCGTGACGATGCGTTCGTCGCCGATCTTCTGGCGCAGCTTGCGGATGTGCACGTCGATCGTGCGGTCGCCCACGACGACCTCCGTGCCCCAGATCTTGGCGTAAATCTCCTCGCGGGGAATCAGCTTCCCGGGCGACGAGTGGAGCAGGTCCAGCAGCGCGAACTCCTTGCGCGGGAGGGTGATTTCCTGTCCGTCGCGGATCACCGTGTAACGCTCGCGGTCGACCGTGAGCCCCGGGGCCGGGGCCTTCTCGGGAGGTCTGTCGGCGTCGATGCGCTTGAGGATCGCCTGCACGCGGCTTACCAGCAGCTTCATCTTGATAGGCTTGGTCAGGTAGTCGTCGGCTCCCACGTCGAACCCTGCCAGCTGCTGCCCCTCCTCGCCCAGCGCCGAGAGGAAAACCACCATCGTGTCCTTCAGCACGGGGTTTCGGCGGATCGCGCGGCAGGTCTGCGCCCCGTCCATCACCGGCATCATCATGTCCAGCAGGATCAGGTGCGGACGGCATTCGGCGGCCGCTTTCAGCGCCTCGGCGCCGTTTTCGGCCGTGAAGACTTCGTAACCCTCGCGTACGAGGTTGTAACGGACGAATTCGAGGATGTCTACCTCGTCGTCGACCAGCAGGATACGGTGACTCATGGTGTCGGTTTTCGGTCAGGCGGCCCGCGAGGGGCCGTGTGTGCGTAACTTTTTGCGAAGATAATGATTTTCCGGCGAATATTCAATAAATTGTCGTACCTTTGGCCTTTCAACTATTCATATATGATCAACGAAGCTGATTTCAGCGCTTTAGGCCTCAGCGAGGAGATGCTCGCGGCCGTCCAGGCAAAAGGGTTCGAAACACCCACCTCCATCCAACGACTTACGATTCCCCGTCTGCTCTCGGGAGAGAACGACATCATCGCGCAATCCCAGACCGGCACGGGTAAAACGGCGGCTTTCGGGCTGCCGATACTCCAGCAGATCGAGCCTTCGAAAGAGGGCGTGCAGTCCATCATCCTCGTCCCGACGCGCGAGCTGGCCGTGCAGGCCGCCGAGGAACTTTTGAGTTACAACCGCGAGCGGCGGCTCTCGATCACGGCCATCTACGGAGGGGCCGCGATGAGCGAGCAGCTGCGCCGCCTGTCGCGGGGCGTCGACATCGTCGTCGGCACGCCGGGGCGCGTGCTGGACCACATCCGCCGCGGTACGCTCAAATTGGACAAGGTCCGTTTCCTGGTCCTGGACGAAGCCGACGAAATGCTCAACATGGGCTTCGTGGAGGATGTCGAGGAGATCATGGGCCATACGGGCGAAGACCGCCGCGTGCTGCTCTTTTCGGCCACGATGCCCGAGCGGATCATCCGTCTTTCGGAGGCTTACATGCGCAATACGGAGGTGCTGCGCGTGGAGTCGCAGCACCTGACGGCCGACCTCACGAACCAGATCTATTTCGAGGTGCGCGAAGCCGACAAGTTCGACGCCATGACGCGCATCATCGACATCGAACCGGACTTTTACGGCATCGTCTTCTGCCGCACGAAGATCGGCGTGGACGAGGTGGCGACGCGTCTGGTGGCCCAGGGCTATTCGGCCGAGGGGCTGCACGGCGACGTGTCGCAGGCCCAGCGCGAGAAGATTCTCCGCAAGTTTCGCGACAAGGCGGTCAACATTCTGGTGGCGACCGACGTGGCCGCGCGGGGTATCGACGTGTCGAACCTCTCGCACGTGATCAACTATTCGCTGCCGCAGGATTCGGAGAGCTACGTCCACCGCATCGGCCGTACGGGCCGCGCCGGCAACCAGGGTACGGCCATCACCTTCATTTCGGGCGCTGAACTGCGCCGTTTCAACTGGATGATGCGCGACATCAAGGCCGACATCAAGCGGGAGACGCTGCCTTCGCCGCAGGACATCGTGGCGATGAAGCGCGCCAAGATCAAGGACGATTTGCAGGAGATCGTGGCCAATGAGAGCTACGGCGACTACGCCGACATCGCGGCCGAACTGCTCGAAAGCTATGCGCCCGACGTGGCGCTGGGAGCCTTGCTGCGGCTGGCTTTCCGCAGTGAGCTGGATCAGAGCAATTATCCCGAAATCCGCTCGTTCTCGGTTGACCGCAAGGGCAAGGCGCGGCTGTTCCTGGCGCTCGGGGGCCGCGACGGCTACACGGCCCGCCGGATCGTGGAGATGCTCAAGCGCAAGTGCGGACTGCGGGACAAGAATATCGACGACGTGCGTGTCTTCGAGAACTATTCGCTGGTGAGCGTGCCGTTCAGCGACGCCGAGGCGGTCGTGGGGCAGCTCAACGCCTCGGGAGGCCGTCGCCGCATCGCCAAGATCGACGGTTCCGATGCGGAGAACGGCGGCGGAAAGCGGCGCCGGCCGGCTACGGAGGGTCGCAACGGCGGCGAAGGCGCGTCCGGAAGCGAATCGGCCGGAGAGCCTCGTTCCGAGACGCGGGGCCGCAGGAAGGCCGGGCAGCCCGAGGGCGCGGAGGAGTTCCGCTCCGAAAGGCGGCCGCGCAGGGAAACCGCGGAAACGGCGGACGACGCCGGGGAGCGGCGTCCCGTGACGCGGAGCCGGAAAAAGGCCGAAAACGACTGGAACGCGTCTCCGGCAGGCGGCAACGACGGGTTCGACTGGGAGGCTTTCCAGCGTTACGACGATGCCGCGGCATGGGAGAAGCCCAAGCGCGGCGGCGGGACCAGGAGCGTCCGCCGCAGCGGCCGTCCCGTCACCACGGGCCGTCAGGCTGCGCCCAAACGCATTGCCGCAAAGGGCCGCAAGCGCTGACGAAGGGCCGGAACAGACCGGAAAATTGCGCCGCCGTGCCGGGATGCAGCGATTTCGCGCTTCCGCAGGGCGGCGTTGTTGCATGTTTTGACGAAATCTTTTCGGCGTTCCGCATAAAATGGTTATATTTGCGAGATTTATATGCTCCCGCACATGCGGGAACCAAAAACGTGTACTGAAATGGCTACTGAAAAACCGACACTTCCTGCTCCCGAGGAGCAAGTCAGCCCTGCGGCTGAAGATGCGCAAGCGAATCCTGCCGTGACTGTCCGAGTCCCTGAACCCGAAATGCCCGCCGCAGGACCGGCTGCGGAGGCGTCCGCCGCTGCGGAAGAACCCGTTGCGGAGGTTGCGGACGCGCCCGCGGAATCCGCCGTGACGGAGACGCCCGCCGCCGAAGCGTCTGCCGGGGTTGCCGAAGCGCCCGCCGCAGAAACGCCTGCGGAGGAGGCCGCCGCGGAGCGGATTTCCGGGGAGGAGGCTGCGCCGCGCGCCAAACGTGCCCGGATCAAGCCTGCCGCCGGGCCGGAGGTTGCGGAATCGGAGGAGGACGCGTCCCGGGACGTGCAGGTGGACTTTGCCGATGAGGAGGCTGCGCTCGCGGCGCAGAATGCCGGGCTGGAGATCGAGGGCGCGACGCCCGAGGAGGAGGCCGCGGAGGAACTCGCCGCGCAGAAGCCCGAGGAGGACAAGTTCGCCGGAAAAGGCAAGGAGGAGTTGGTGGCCCTGTTCGCCCGGATGCTCGAAGAGCAGCCCGTGCAGTCGATCCGCCGGGATGTGGAGGCGTTGAAGATCGCCTTTTACCGCATCCGCCGCGCCGAGGTCGAGGCCGCACGCCGCCGCTTCGTCGAGGAGGGCGGCGCCGAGGAGGATTTCGCTCCTTCGGTGGACGGCGCCGAAATCCAGCTCAAGGAGCAGTTCAAGGAGTACCGCCGCCGCCGCGACGCGTTCATCGCCAACCTCGAAGCCGAGAAGGAGGCGAATCTCAAGGTCAAGCAGGCGATCATCGAGGAGCTGAAGGAGCTGGTCAATTCGGACGAGACGCTCAACCATACGTTCAACAAGTTCCGCGAGTTGCAGCAGCGCTGGAAGGATACCGGCATCGTGCCGCAGCAGCATGTCAAGGATTTGTGGGAGACCTACAATCTGCACGTCGAGAATTTTTACAGCTTCATCAAGATCAACAAGGAGCTGCGCGACCTCGATCTGAAGAAGAACTACGAACAGAAGGTAGCCCTCTGCGAGCAGGCCGAGGCGCTGGTGCTGGAGCCTTCCGTCGTCGAGGCGTTCCACAAGCTGCAAAAACTCCATGACGAGTGGCGCGAGACGGGTCCCGTCGCCAATGAGTACAAGGAGGCGCTCTGGGAGCGTTTCAAAGCCGCGTCGAGTCGTATCAACAAACAGCATCAGGAGCATTTCGAAACGCTGAAGGGCGAGCAGGTGAAGAACCTCGAACTCAAGACCGGGCTGTGCGTCGCCACGGAGGAACTTTCGTCCCAGCCGCTCACCACCCGCAAGGAGTGGAACCGCGCGAGCGACCGTCTGCTGGAGATTCAGAAGACCTGGAAGACCATCGGTTTCGCGCCGAAGAAAGATAACAACCGCATCTACGAACGTTTCCGCACGGCGTGCGACCGTTTCTTCGAGGCCAAGCGGCAGTTCTATGCCGGAATGAAGACCGAGATGGAGCACAACCTTCAATTGAAGATTGAGATCTGCGAGGCCGCCGAGTCGCTGATGAACAGCGAGGAGTGGAAGAAGGCCACCGACGAACTGATCGCCCTCCAGGCCCGCTGGAAGCAGATCGGAGCCGTGTCGCGGCGCCATTCGGACGCCGTCTGGAAGCGTTTCCGCGCTGCCTGCGACAAGTTCTTCGAGCGCAAGGCGTCGCACTTCGCGAGCGTCGACGGCGAGCACGAGGAGAACCTGCAGAAGAAACTCGCCCTGCTGGCCGAAATGGCCGGGGCCGACGTGAAGGCCGGGGGCTACGAGGTGATCCGCGAGTTCCAGCGCCGCTGGGGCGAGATCGGTTTCGTGCCCATCAAGCAGAAGGACGCCATCCAGAAAAAGTACAAGGCCGCCGTGGACGAGCTGTTCAACACGCTGCGCGGTTCGGAGCGCGACCGTTCGATGGGCCGCTTCCGCGAGAAAGTCTCGTCGTTCAAGGCGTCGGGCGACCGCCGCCTGCGCTCGGAACGCGAACGCCTCTACAACAAGGTGCGTCAGCTGGAGCAGGAGATCGGCCTCCTGGAGAACAACATCGGCTTCTTCGCCAAGTCGAAGAACGCCGAGGCGTTGGTGGCCGACGTGCGTGCGAAGATCGAGCGCGCCCGCGAGGAGATGGCCTCGACGATCGAGAAGGTGAAGCTGATCGACAAGCAGGACCAGGACGAAAATAACAATGCCTGACGATCGGATCGCCCTGCCGCTCCGGACGCCGGCCCACGGCGGAACGCCGTGTATACAGGTTTGACCCGCCCCCGAACCCCCGCCTTGGCGGGGGCTTGCGGAAAAAGGCGCTGAACGGTGTTACAACGAATTTATAAATAAAACAGTAATGAAACTTTCCAAACCCAAGTACATATTCGTGACGGGCGGCGTGGCGTCGTCGCTCGGCAAGGGTATTATTTCGGCGTCGATCGCCCGCCTGTTGCAGGCCCGCGGTTACTCGGTGACCATTCAGAAACTCGACCCCTACATCAACGTAGATCCCGGAACGCTCAACCCCTACGAGCACGGCGAGTGCTACGTCACCGAGGACGGCGCCGAGACGGACCTCGACCTGGGGCACTACGAGCGCTTCACGAACCAGCCCACGTCGAAGTCCAACAACGTCACGACGGGCCGTATCTACAAGAGCGTCATCGAGAAGGAGCGCAAGGGCGAGTACCTGGGCAAGACCGTGCAGGTCATTCCCCACATCACCGACGAGATCAAACGCCGCATTCAGCTGCTGGCGCAGACCAAGAAATACGACGTGATCATCACCGAGATCGGCGGCACGGTGGGCGACATCGAGTCGCAGCCGTTCATCGAGTCGGTGCGCCAGCTGCGCTATTCGCTGGGTTACCGGAATACGGCGCTGGTTCACCTGACGCTGATCCCCTACATGGCCGCTTCGGGCGAGTTGAAGACCAAACCCACGCAGCACTCGGTGAAGGCCCTGCTGGAGAACGGTCTCCAGCCCGACATCCTCGTGCTGCGCGCCGAACATCCGCTGTCGACGGCGCTCAAGCGCAAGGTGGCGCTGTTCTGCAACGTCGACGCCAACGCCGTGATGGAGTCGATCGACGTGCCGACGATCTACGAAGTGCCGCTGAAAATGCACGAACAGCATCTGGACGAGGTCGTGCTGGACAAACTGAACCTGACGGCCGACAAAGAGCCGGACATGGCCGCGTGGAGCGCATTCGTCGAGAAGGTGAAACACCCCTCGAAGAAGATCGAGATCGCGCTGGTCGGCAAGTACACCGAACTGCCCGACGCCTACAAGTCGATCTGCGAATCGTTCATCCACGCCGGGGCGGTCAATGACTGCAAGGTCAAGCTGCGCTATGTCAATTCGGAGAAGATCACCCGCGAGAGCGCAGGCGCGCAGCTGGGCAAGATGTCCGGCATTCTGGTGGCTCCGGGCTTCGGCAACCGCGGCATCGAGGGGAAGATCGAGGCCGTGCGCTTCGCCCGCGAGAACAACATCCCGTTCCTGGGCATCTGCCTGGGCATGCAGTGCGCCGTGATCGAGTTCGCGCGCCACGTGCTGAATCTCGCCGATGCCAATTCGAGCGAGATGGAGCAGACGCCGCATCCGGTGATCGACCTGATGGAGGAGCAGAAGGGCGTTACGGCCAAAGGCGGCACGATGCGTCTGGGCGCCTATCCCTGTGCGCTGAAGAAAGGCTCGAAAGTCGCTGCCGCCTACGGCAAACTCAACATTTCGGAGCGTCACCGCCACCGTTACGAGTTCAACAACGACTATCTGGAGCAGTTCGAGGCGGCCGGCATGAAGGCCGTGGGCGTGAATCCCGACACGAATCTGGTGGAGGTCGTCGAGATCGAGAACCATCCCTGGTTCGTCGGTACGCAGTACCATCCCGAATACAAGAGCACCGTATTGAGCCCCTCGCCGCTGTTCGTGGCCTTTGTGAAGGCCGCGCTGGCGTATGCGGAGAAGAAGTAATCACCCTCTGAAAAGATAAAAAGGAAGACAGTTTAATGGATAAAAAATCAATCATAGGCATTGCCGTCGTAGCGGTTCTTTTTCTGGGATTCGCCTATTTCAACAGCCAGCAGCAGAAAGAGTATCTGGAACAGAAAGCCGCATACGAGGCCTATGTCGATTCGGTGGCCGCAGCCGCGCGTGCGGCGGCTCCCGTGGCCGATTCGCTGGCGTCGGGTAACGGCGTGCAGGCAGAAGTGGCGGCCGCAGAGGCTGCGGCAGCGGTACGCGAGCGTCAGGTGGAGACGCTGGGCGAGTCGCTGACGGCGGCCCGCGAGGCGGAGGCCGAAGAATTCATCGTGGAGAACGACGTGATGGCGGTGCTCTTCTCCACCCGCGGCGGCCAGATCAAGGGCGTCACGCTGAAGGATTACACCCAATACGGTCCGCGCGGAAAACGCGACCGGAAAATCGAGATGATGGACCCCGCCACGGCGCGTTTCGGGCTTTCGTTCTATCTGAAGAACGGGCTGAAGAACGTGCCGGTCAACACGCTGGATTACGTGTTCACGGCCCAGCCCGTAGTCGGGGAGGCGGACGGAGCCAAGAGCGTCGTGATGCGCCTTCCGGTGGCGGAGGGGGCCTATCTGGAGTACCGTTACCTTATATATGATACGGAGGCTCCCGAGCGCGACTACCTCGTCGACTTCGACGTGCGGCTGGTGAATATGGCTCCGGAGATGGCCAACCAGACGCAGATTCAGATCGACTGGGCGAACACCACTTTCCAGAACGAGAAGGGTTTCCAGAACGAGAACATGTACACCACGCTCTCGTACCGTTTCCCCGACGAGACCTCGATCGAGGAGCTGGGCATGAGCGAAGGCGCAAAGTCGAAGAACATCTCGACGCAGGTCAACTGGGTGGCTTTCAAGCAGCAGTTCTTCTCGTCGGTGTTCATCGCCCCGGACAACGTGTCCTACGCCAACCTCGCCTTCGACACGGCGGCTCCCGAGTCGTCGCTGCTCAAGACCTTCACGGCGCAGATGGGCGTGCCCTATACGCCGCAGACCGAAGGGTATGACTTCGCATTCTATTTCGGCCCCAACAAGTACTCGATCCTCAAGAAGATCGGGGAGCCGGGCGGTGCGGATATTTATCTGGAGCGTCTCGTGCCGCTGGGCTGGGGCATCTTCGGATGGGTCAACCGCTGGTGTGTGATTCCGGTCTTCGACTTCCTGCGCAACTACATCGGCAGTTTCGGCATCATCATCTTCATCCTGGTGCTTCTGGTGAAGCTGGTGATCTCGCCGCTGACCTACAAGAGTTACGTTTCGATGGCCAAGATGCGTCTGGTCAAACCCCAGATCGACGAACTGGCGAAGAAGTATCCCAAGCCGGAGGACGCCATGAAAAAGCAGCAGGCGACGATGGAGCTTTATAAAAAGGCGGGCATCAACCCCATGGGCGGCTGTATTCCGATGCTGATTCAGATGCCGATCCTGATCGCCATGTTCCGCTTCTTCCCCGCGTCGATCGAGCTGCGCGAGCAGCCCTTCCTGTGGGCCGACGACCTCTCGTCGTACGACAGCATCGTGAACCTGCCGTTCTCGATTCCCTTCTACGGCGATCACGTTTCGCTGTTCGCCCTGCTGATGGCGGTGTCGCTGTTCGGATACTCCTGGTTCAACTACCAGCAGACGGCGTCGTCGCAGCCCCAGATGGCCGGCATGAAGTTTATGATGGTCTACATGATGCCGATTATGATGCTCTTCTGGTTCAACAGCTATTCGAGCGGCCTTTGCTACTACTACCTGCTGTCGAATATCTTCACCATCGGGCAGACGCTCGTCATCCGGCGCATGGTCGACGACAACAAGATCCACGCGATCATGCAGGCGAACGCCGCGAAGAAGTCGAAAGGCAAGAAATCGAAATTCCAGCAGCGCTACGAGGAGCTGATGCGTCAGCAGGAGGCCCAGCAGCGCGCGAAGAGAAAATAGGCGGAACTCCGCTTTGAACACGGGCCGGAGCGGATTCCACATCGGGAACGCTCCGGCCCCGTTTTTGCCGGAGGCCGCATAAAACGATACCGTTATGAAACGAATTTTGATGCTGGCGTCGCTGCTGGCGGCCGGAATGCCGCTCGGGGCGCAGAATTTGGGGTCGGAGTACCGGCTGAAACGCGTGATTCCCGTCGAGGGACGGCAGGGTGTCGCCGCCGATTCGAATTTTTACTATGTGTCGGGCAGCACGGCGCTCTATAAATACGACAAGCAGGGGCGGCTGGCGGCCAAAAACGAGCGGCCGTTCGAGGGGCTGCCGCTGGCTGCCAACCACATCGGCGACATCGACGTGTGGGACGGGGAGATTTACGCCGGGATCGAAACCTTCGACGACGGCCGCGGGGAGAATATCCAGGTGGCGGTCTACGACGCCAACACGTTGAAATGGAAACGCTCGATCGACTGGGAACCCTCGTCGGGGCAGGTCGAGGTGTGCGGGCTGGCGGTGGACCGCGACGGCGACATGGTCTGGATGGCCGACTGGGTCGACGGACGCTACGTCTACGGCTACAACCGGAAAACGGGGCGGTATGTCCGCAAGGTCCACCTGCGTCCCGTGCCCCAGTGGCAGCAGGGGATTTTCATGGTCGGCGGACGCATGCTGATCTCTGCGGACGACGGGGACGCCGACCTCGATGAACCGGACAACCTCTACGTTGCGGATCTGCGCGACGGAAAATCGTATGCCACGGTGCTTCCGTTCCGCTCGATGGACGATTTCCGCCGTCCGGGCGAAATCGAGGGGCTGGCCGTCGATCCTGCGACGGACGATCTGCTGGTGCTGGCCAACCGCGGGGCGCGGATCGTGCTGGGCATGCCGCGGGGCTTCTATCCGGGCTACGACGGCGAGGTGCACGAAGTCTACGTCTTCGAGAAGGTGAAATAAAGAAAGGTCCCGGATGTCCGGGACCTTTCTCTTATGGGAAGCGGCGGCTATTTGCCGAATCCGTTCGAAACGAATGTCAGCGCGTCGGGCAGCACCGTCTGCCAGTAGCGCCAGGTGTGGCCGCCGTCGCGCATGCGGTATTGCAGGGGAATGCCGCGCTCGCGCATGAGCGTGTAGAAATCGACGTTGCATTTCCAGAGGAAATCGTCGTCGCCGCAGTCGACCCACCAGCGGACCGAGCGCACGCCGTCGAGCTGTTCGGCGGTCATTCCGCGCAGCAGGGCCACGGGCGAGTTGTCGGCGACGGATTGCTGGAAGGCGTTGTCGTAGCTGCGGCGGCCGGGGAACATGTCCAGCAGGCCGCTCATCGAACAGGCCGAGCCGAACAGTTCGGGGTGGTGCAGGGCGTAGACCGCCGTGCCGCCGCCGCCCATCGACAGCCCCGCAACGGCGCGGTGCGCCTTGTCGGAGGCGATGCGGTAGCGTTTTTCGACGGCGGGCATGAACTCTTCGAAGAAGAACCGTTCGTAGTCCCAGCCCGGAACGTCGAAATAGCCCATGTGTCTGCCCGTGCGTTTCGGGCCTTCGCCCGAGGCGTCGGGCATGACGACGATCATCGGTCGGGCCATGCCCGCGGCGATGGCTTCGTCGGCGATGCGGCGCAGGTCGCCTTTCTGTGTCCAGTCGGTGTGGCAGCCGCTGGCGCCGTGCAGCAGGTAGAGCACGGGGTAGGACTCCTGCGAGCGGTCGTAGCCGTCGGGCAGGTAGACCGTGCAGCTCTTTTCGGCCCCGAGGACCTCGCTCGGGAAGGTGTAGACTTCGGTGCGGCTCTGCGCTCCGGCCGTCAGGGCCGCGGTGAGCGCAAGCAGGGCGGTAACGAGTGTTTTTTTCATAGTAGTTTCAATTAAACCCCTCCCTGGGGGGGAGTCGGATTTGGAAACGCTGCCGCAGGCGGCGACGGCAGCCGGCAGCGCGGAACGGGGCATGTGATTGCTCCGGTCGCTTATTCCACGTACAGCACCAGTCCCTTGAGGTATTCGCCTTCGGGGTGGTAGATGTTGATCGGGTGATCGGCGGGTTGGGTCAGCTGGTGCAGGATGCGCACCTTGCGGCCCGCGATGGCGGCGGCGGAAAAGACCGTCGTGCGGAACAGCTCCTTCGTGACGGCCTGCGAGCAGGAGAACGTGAAGAGGATGCCCCCGGGGCGGATCTGCGACAAGGCCCGGGCGTTGAGCCGCTTGTAGCCCTGCATGGCGTTGCCCAGCACCTTGTGGTGCTTCGCGAAGGCCGGCGGGTCGAGGATGATCAGGTCGTATTTGTCGCCGATGTCCTTCAGGTAGTCCACCGCGTCGGCGGCGACCTCCGAGTGGGCCGCATTGTCGCCGAAGTTGAGCTGCATGTTCTCCGTGGCCAGCGCCACGGCGCGCTCGGAAGAGTCCACCGAGCAGACTTCCCCGGCGCCGCCCGAGAGGGCGTAGACCGAGAACCCGCCCGTGTAGCAGAAGGTGTTGAGTACGGTGCGGCCCTTGGCGTAGCGTTTGACCAGCTGGCGGTTTTCGCGCTGGTCGAGGAAGAAGCCCGTTTTCTGCCCCTTTTCCCAGTTGACGCAGAACCGCTCGCCGTTTTCCAGAACGATGTGCGACGCATGGTCCGAGGTTCCCCACAGGTAGCCGTCGACGGCTCCGAGGGCGGCCTTGAAGGGGAGCGTCTGCGATGATTTGTCGTAGATGGCCGTGAGGCGCGCGCCGTAGACCGTGCGCAGCGCCTCGGCGATCTGCATCCGCGCGTGGTACATGCCCGCCGAGTGGCACTGGATGACGGCGACCGGGCCGTAGATGTCGACGACGAGGCCCGGCAGCGAGTCGCCCTCGCCGTGGACCAGGCGATAACAGGTCGTCGCGGGGTTGTCCGTGAGGTCGAGCGTGCGGCGCACGTCGTAGGCGACGGCGATCCGGAGGTTCCACCACGCCTGGTCGATCGCCTCGCGCTCGAACGTGAGCACGCGCACGGCGATCGACCCCACCTGGTAGTGGCCCAGGGCCATGAATTCGCCCTGCCGGGTGTAGACCTCGACGAGCGCCCCTTCGGCGAAATCGGACTCCTCCTCGGCTTTGATGTGATCAATGGCGCCCGAGAAAATCCACGGGTGGCGGCGCAGAAGCGATTCCTCCTTGCCTTTGCGCAGGTAAATTTGCGGTATCATTTGCGGATCGGTTTTTTCGGTGTGCGGAGCAGCTGTTCGTAAATGCGGGTGCAGACCCATGCGTCGGTCGCGGCATAGAGCTGCTGTTTGTCCGTGAGGGTCGCGGCTTCCCAGTTGCTCAGCCGCTGGGCTTTCGAGACGCGCCGGCCCAGCACGATGGCCGAGAGCTTGCGCAGGCTCTTCTCCCCGATGCCCCACTCGGGGGCGATGCCCTGCAAGTCGACGAAGCCCCCGTCGCGGAAGTGGCGGATCTGGCGCAGCGAGCGCAGGTCGCCCGCCACGTCGGCGCCGATTTTGAGAACCCGCCTGTCTTCGAGCAGTTGCAGGATGGGCTTGGCCAGCGGAATCTTGTTGAGCCGGAACAGGTAGCAGACTGTCGGCGTGGAGAGTTGCAGCAGCGATACGCGGAACGTGACGCCCGGGCGGAACGAGGGGCGCGTCTCGGTGTCGAAGCCGATGACGGGCTGCTCGGCGAGCGTTTTGCAGGCCGCGGCGATGTCGCGTTCGTGTTCGACGATGCGGATCTCCCCCCGGAACTCTACGGCCGGGAGCAGGGCGGTCTGCTCGTTGCTGATTTTATCAATGAAGTTGTTAACTGTGGTCATGCGGTGAAAATTCCCACAAATTTATGCATTTATTTTCAGAAAAGCGGCTCTTCGGCGCGCTATTTTGCCTTGTCCGGGCCGTCGGGATCGCTGAAAAGCGCGATGCGTCCGTCTGCGAAGGTCCGGACCGCCCCTTTCCCGAGCAGTTCGCGCACTGCTTCGGCCAGCCGTTCGGGCGGGCAGGCCAGTTCGGCGGCGAGCCGGTGCGGGTCGGCCGGGGACCGGGCGAGGCGCGCCAGGAGTTTTTCGCGCAGGGCGCTTTCGGAGCCGGGCGCATCGCCTGCCGCTTCGGGGAGAGCGGTTCCGGGAGCGGTTCCGGCCTCCCGGGCGGCGGCTTTCGCGGCCCGTTTGCGGGCCAGGCAGATGTCGCAGACCCCGCACGGCGCGGGGTTTTCCTCGCCGAAATACCGCTCCAGCACGGCGCTGCGGCACTCCTGCTCGTTGGCGGCGTAGGCGATCATCTGTTCGAAGCGTTCGCGCATCAGCTCCTGCCGCCGCTTATAGGTCTCGGGGGCTATGTAGAGGTCGGCGCGCGGAAGGCGTTCCTCGTTCATAAAGAGGATGGGCGAGCGGTTCGAGGGGATGTAGCGGATCACGCGCAGCTGCCAGAGCAGCTTGA
>ERZ827512.2408-NODE-2408-length-15117-cov-3.414088_pt1 | contig 15117 bp, 7 predicted proteins | sample MGYA00519916_ERZ827512 | MGnify/ENA primary metagenome ERZ827512 (study PRJEB31778, sample SAMEA3449335) | human gut metagenome | biome: human gut; feature: human-associated habitat; material: faeces | place: United Kingdom | collected 2010/2012 ... | reverse complement strand
TTAAATAGTTGCTTTCATCGGGGCTTACCTTAATACTGCTTATCTTTGCGCCGTTTTTCATAACAATATTTACATTGCCGTTATAATTAAACGCCGCTGCGTCGCCTGTCGTTCCGCTTGCTCCCACTAAATAAGCCGCCGTAAGAGTTTTATCCTTAATGCCCCATATAAACGTGCTGTCGCCTTCAAATACGCGATTGTACTTATATTCCGGCGATTCGTTGCCAAAATAAAAGGTAACGGGAAGATTTACTTGTGATTGTCCTTCAAAAGCAACAGTTCTTTCACGTGAATTATTAAAAGGCTGCGCATATGTTTTATTACTTTGAACCGTATTTCCGGAATATAATGATCTTACATCAAAACCATTCGGCTTTTTCCCCACTTGAATCTTTTTGTTTGAATCAAGATATTCCCAAGTAACATTGTGAAATACACTTGTATTCCCGCGCAAATCAATCGGATTAAGCCACCAAAGATTCATAGAGCCGTCAAGCAAATTTATGTTTTTAAAAACAGTCGGTCCGGCAATATACATATATTCACCGTAATTATTGCCCCCCTCTTTTCCGGCTGCATACGGTCCAAAACCCATGTACGATATCCCGACATCTCCTGCATTATAAGAAGTAAATATCACTGTACAATTATATGCCGGAATAATATGATTCTCTGAATTGTAATAACTTATAAAATTGTTTATTGAATCTATTGCTGTCGGCTGCGCGCCGTCTACAGTGCTGTCCACATAAACGGTGGCGGTATCGTTTTCACCAAGCCCAGCGGCGTTTATAAGCTCGATTGCCTTTTTAACGGTTCTTACAGCCGTATTGTGGGTTGTACCGTCGTTTTCGTCGCTTCCGCTTACGCTTATATAAAATTCGTTTGCCGAATTGCCGTTTGTATTTGCCGATGCCGGAATAATCTGTGTTAGGGCTCCCGCCAAAATCATAATGCTTAAGACTATGCTGAAAATACGTTTTAATTTCATAGTAATTTCCTTTCCGGTTTTCACCGCTTAATAGTTTTTTAAGCTTGCTGTTTTTACAAAATAATTCTTTTCACTTACCGTATGTAAGCTCCGGTGCGTCGAAAAAGCTGTCATTGCAAACGCCGCGAGGCGCGCGGCAATCCGTTTTCCGCTCCCCCGTCATTGCGAAGCCGTGTAAACGGCTGCGGCAATCCGCTCTCTTTTAAGGGTATTACGGATTCTTTCGCGCCAAGCGCTCAGAATGACAAACCATTTAGTCATTGCAAACACCGCGAGGCGCGCGGCAATCCATTCTCTTTCAAAGGGGAGTCTAAGCTCCGCGAAAATTAAATATTCGGTTTATCTACAGCCCGCAGCCTCCAAACGTAAGTTTTTAAAATCAGCCCCTTTCTTTTTATTTTTCATAAACAAAAGCGATTTCCGGACTATATTCGTGAGTTCGGTTTTGGGTAAACAAAATCGATTTCGGCGCCTTAATTGCATTATACAGCGCGGTCACACCGGAGGGCGGACAGGTTCTGTCGCCAAGGCCTGCCTCTATTTTTACATTGCAGCTTTTATTAAGCATCGCTGCAAAGCTTACGGTGTCGTAATAGCTCAACGCTTCCGTAAAGGAGGGTCTGAAATTACTGTTTATTCTTCCCGATGTTTCGCCGCCTATATCGCACAGCCACGGTATTGTGATATTAAGCTCGGTTGCTTTTTTGCAAAGTGCCGCAACTGCGGTTGCCTGAAACGCTCCCTGACTGCCGCCGCTTATTGTAAGGTCTTTACCGTTCCACAGCGGGTTATTCATAATATACCTCGCCGCCTGCAAATCGCGCAGAAGCATATTTTTAAAGTATACCTTTTCCTTATCGCTGTTTTCTGTATCTCCGACCTTTTTAAAGCCGTAGCCGTCAAGCTTCGCCTGCATATCCTTATAATATTCGGCGGTTCCGTCAAGCTCCATACTGTGAGCGCATACCGAAAGCGAAACCGTATTCTTAACATAAATAGGCGATATTTTATTAACGCCGTACCCATGACAAATAATTGCCGCTTTAAGAGTACCGTTTTCGGAATTTTGGGGATATGTAAGATACGCATACGCCGGATCCGCAGAGCCCATATCCAATTTGATAATATATCCTTTATACCCGCTTGCAGGATTGGATATTTCCTTTTGCTCCAAAACATTGGGCTCGCACAGCGTACTTACCTTGCTGCTCCAAAATTGCTCAAAATCCGCCGGTTGTGATTTTGCCTTTCCTATATCTTCAAATCCTGCTCCCGCGCCGCCGCTGAATTCCCTTATATCGGCAAGCTTAGCTTTATCAGCGTCGAGCGCTCTTACAATATATTTAACGTAACCCGCCTTGTTAAGCGTTGTTTTAAGGGTTAAAATTCCCTTTTCACCCGAAACGGTTTCCGATTTATTTTTACCGTCCTCGGTTTGAAGCTCGTAATAAAAGTAAGGGCAGGATACAGGCTTGCCGTTCTGCAGCAGCTTTACCGTAACAGTTATTTCTTCGCCTACGGCGTATGAAATCGGATTTTTATCTGTAACTCCCACAAGCTCCGCGCTTAACGCCGTGCTGTATTCCTTAACCTCAAATTCCCCTGCCTGCTTTTTAAGCTGACTGCTTATTGAAACCAGATCGCAGATGTTGCTTGTGCCGTCGCCGTTTACATCGGCGGTACCGCTTGACAGCAGCTCGCCGCGCACCTTCTTTAAATCGGTAAAATCGGTTTTACCGTCACTGTTTATATCATAAACCGACGGTACAAACAAAGCCTCATCATAAAGTAAAACTTCATTAGCGGAAAACACGCCGGATACGGTCTTTAAATCCTTAACTGAACCGATAATCACGCTTCCGTCCTCGGCTTTAAGCGTTAAATCATATAGGTATATTTCACCCTTTCCCGTAAAGCCGAAGCCTACGGTATGATTTCCCGCCGACTCGCTGTCTAATGTAAAACTCAGCGTAAGCTCGTTCACGCCGCCGTTTGCCGTATATTCCGAATCAAATGCCGCGCTTTCGCCGTCGGCGCCGTTGCCTGTGCTGAACAGGGTCTTTCTTTCGGATATACTCGGATTTCCGTATCTTGTTGTATTAAACCAATCTGCAAAAATTATTTGGCTGAAGCCGTCGCAATTAAAGGAACCGTCCTCGGCGCCGTATTTAAAATGCGCGGTATATTTGCCTGCCGGAAGCGCTATGTTCGCCGCAGAAACAGCCATATCCTTGCCGAAGCCGCGTCCGGCGGAGTCGGCTTTGAGGTGCAGCATATAATCTGCGTCTGTTATCGGCTCCAAAATTCCGTTTACGCCCGAATCCTTATAGCCGAGATTTTTAATTGCTTCCAGACTTTCGCGGTATGAAACTTCGCACAAAAAACCGCAAGGTAATGTTAAGTTTTGCGGATAATCAAAATAATGCAGCTTTTTATCTGCGTCAATATAATATACAAAGCCGTTTTCCCTGCCGTTGTATTCAACGCTGTATGTGCCTGCCGTATCGGTTACATCAAGCATAATATCACCGCTGTTATTTGCTATTGTGTAAATGCTATTGCTCGTATATGCCTCGGCTATTGCCTCAATATCAGCCGTATTTATTTCGGAGCCTGCGTTTGCAACTATTTGTACAGCGCCCGTAATATTCGGCGTAATATAGTCCCCGTTCGGCTTTACCTTAATATTGCTTACCTTTGCGCCGTTTTTCATAACAATATTTACATTGCCGTTATAATTAAACGCAAGGCTTGAGTCTGTTCCGGCTTCATAGGCAAGGTAAACCGTATTAAGCGTTTTATTTTCAATTCCCCATACAAATGTAGTATTACCGTTAAATTTTTTCCCACCGTATTCCCACGAAGAATTTGAATTTCCGAAAGCAAAGCTTTTAGGCAGGTTATATTGATTATTGCCTTCAAAAGCAATTGTCTGCGTTATGCTTTCAGACCTTTCAAAGTATTGCAAATTATAGAAGCTTTGCGTGTTTCCCGCATAAAACAAATCTCTTGCAGACGCTTTTTGAACGTCGTTTACTATTTCTCCGCTTTCCTTAATATATGACCATTTAACGTCGCTGAATATCGCGGTATTGTTTCTTATATTAACCGGATTATCCCAATATTGGCCCTGTTTGGAAATGTCAAGCAAAACTATGTTTTCAAAAACGGTAGGTCCTGCCAAGGAAAGGTAATAACCATAGCCTTCAAAAACACCGTTACTGTTCCTTGTAAGCATTTTTCCATATCCCAAATAGTCCATTGCGCCGTCTGTACTGTTATACGAGGTAAACCTTACGGTACATGTATGATTCGGAATTATATTTTCAGCAGTATTCTCTGCCTTATGATTATAATAGCTCACAACCTCGTCCATATCAGTAACGCTTGCAGGCTGCGCGCCGTCTACAGTACTGTCCACATAAACGGCGGCGGTATCGTTTTTACCAAGCCCTGCGGCGTTTATAAGCTCGATTGCCCTTTTAACGGTTCTTACCGCCGTATTGTGGGTTGTACCGTTGTTTTCGTCGCTGCCGCTTACGCTTATATAAAATTCGTTTGCCGAATTGCCGTTTGTATTTGCCGATGCCGGAATGATCCGCGTTAAGGCTCCCGCCAAAATCATAATGCTAAGTGCTATGCTTAAGGTACGCGTTAATTTCATAGCAATCTCCTCTTTGATTTTTTAGCTTACTAAGGGAAATTATCGTATATTCGGATACAGGCTTTCAAGCGAACGGTATCCGAATATACCCTATTTCCGACATTGCCCTTATTTAAAAATCCTTTTTCTGAATATTATCAGAACCGCCGCGCCGCCAATTACGGCAATCCCCGCCGCAGCCGAAAGAACGATCAGCAAAACATTTACACCGTTCTGCTCTTCGTTTTTATCGGCGCTTGTTTTTATGTCGTACAGCAGCTTAACCGAAAGCTCCACGCTTTTCTTAATTTCAAGCTCTCTTAAAACATATTTTTTCCCGTTTTCGGCGATTGTGTAAACGGTATATTTACCGGGTTTAACATTTTTAAATTCAAAATACCCGTCCTTATCGGTAACGACGTCGCCTATTCCGTCTATAACAAGCTTAAGGTTTGAAACGGTTTTAAGCGCTCTTGTGTAAACCTTGCCCTTTAACGTACTGCCTGTTATTTCCGCGCCGTTTTTATTGCCTGTATCAGCAACCCCGTTATTGTTTTCCGTTTTAGTTTGCGAATTGTCAAGAGTAAGCCTTGCGGTAACGGTATCTCCGCCCTCCAGTGTTGTAAAGAAATTCGTCGCCCTTTTCTGACCGTCCGAGCCTATAATGTAAAGGTCATAAAAGCCCTCTGCAATATCTTTAAACACAAAACGACCGTTTTTGTCCGTAACGGCATTAAGCTTAATGCCGTTATCGCCCTCAAGCAAAAGCTTAACGTTTGCAAGCGGCTTTCCGTTTTGATCTGAAAGGGTGCCGCTGAGCATTGCGGTTTTTATTATTTCGGTGGTTTCTGCGTCTTCGGGCTTCCACCAGGTACCGTCGTTAAAGCGCTTATCATCGGTATAGCGAATAAGCGCGTCCTCGCTGAAATCCATTGTTTTAAGCACCGCGCCGTTGCCGCCGGTCCATTCTGTAAGCCCTAACCCCTTTTGACCGACGATAAACCATGCATACCAGTCGTATGCCCAGTAATCAAGACCGTAACCGAACGAGGGATTGCTTAAAAGCTCTGTCTTTTCAGGGTCGTCCCTTTCGTAAAGACTTACATCAAAAAGATACCCGGAAGCGCCAGACGGTATGGCTATACCCGTAAACGCCCGCTCATAATCGGCATTTTCAGGCACGGTAAACTCATAAACCGCGTGGAAATATTCGCCGTGTTCGGTTTTTTCTATAACCTTTGCGTTTTTCTCAAAAGCGGTACGGTCGCCGTCACGCGCGGCAAAAACCTGAAAATCGGTCTGTGATGAAATGCTTGCTTCAAACCTATAGGTTTTGCCCGCTTCGCATTCAAACCGCGAGCAAACAGACGCCCAGCCCGACCCGTTTCTGAAATAAAGCATCTTTTTTTCTCCTGCCGGCGGTTCGGGCGACGGCGGCTCCGGTTCGGGAATTTTATCTATGTATTCGGCGGTAAATCCGTATTTTGTACCGTCCGCTTTTTCTCTTTCAACCTTAAACACGTTAGCTATATCCGAAGCGAATACCCCTATTCTTAATGAATGCCACCCCTTCATATACGGGGTCGTGCCGTCGTTCACCAAAATATTTTCATCGCTTCCCTCGGCACACAGCTTAAGGCTGCTTAACCAATATTCTGCATTGGCAAAGCCGGGATTAGGTATAAAATTGAAAACAATACCGTATCTGTCCCTGTCTGTCGCGTCAAGGGTAAAGGTAAGCTCCGCTTTATCGGTAGTGCCGTCATTTGAAAGCTCAACCGTTTCAAACTCGCCGTTTGTATCCTTTCCTTTTTTGATTACAGCCTTTTTAAGCGAATCCGAAACCCACTCGCTGTTTTTCTTCCAATCGGTTCCGCTTGCCATAACCTGAACGCGTACTATATCGCTTTTAAATACGTCGGCAGACTCCATAGATTTGTAATCAAATGAAAGTCTGTATTTCTTGCCTGCCTCAAGCTTATCCTTATCTATGCTTACACCGAGGAAATCCTCGCCGCCGGTGCCGTTATTTTTAACATGGAGATAATACTTATCGCTTATTCCGCTGTTAGGCACTAATACGCCCGAATCGTTCGGGTCTTCCTTCCAGCCGAGTTCCTTAAGCGACTCTATGCTTTCAGCCGAAAAAACATTGTACTGCGTAAGATTTCCGTCTTTATTTTCCGGAACGGAAATATATCCGTCCTTTGAGTAATATATTCTTCCGTTTGTAACCACATATGCTATACCGCAGCCTTCTACCGAATACCTGCCTGCCGTATCGGTTACGCCGAGAGTGAACGTATCGCTGTTATTGCTTATTGCGTATATCTTATACCTTTCCTTAAGCCCGTCGATATCGCCCTGATTAAGCACCGAGCCTTTGTTTGCAATAAGCTGTACCGCACCCGCAATATTCGGAGCAATATAATTTTCTTCATCAGGCGCCAATCTTATGTTATTTATTTTCGCGCCGTTTTTCATAACAATATTTACATTGCCGTTATAATTAAATGCCGCCGCGTCGCCTGCAGTTCCCTTTGCGTTTGTAAGATAAGCCGAATTAAGCGCTTTATCCTTAATTCCCCATATGAATGTGCTGTCGCCCGCAAAGCTTCGTTTAAACTCGTCTTTCGGGGAGCTGTTGCCGAATGCAAATGTCTTCGGAAGATTATAGCCGTCGTCCCCCTCAAAAGCTACTGTCTGCGATGAGGTTCTTTCCAAAGCCGCTGCCGCGGCATTGTTATATTGGTTGCCGGCATAAAAAATATTCTCCTGCGTCCATTTATTCTTATCGTTAATTATTTTTTTAACTCCGGGTTTATATCCCCAATTCCTGCTTTCAATATAGCTCCATCTTACATTTCTGAATATAACGGTATTTCCGCGCGCGTTAAAATAATTTATCCAATAATTATCTTCTCTTCCCGTAACGTCAAGCAATGTTATATTTTCAAAAACCGTAGGTCCTGCCAATGAACAAAAGCTGTTCGAAACATCGTTTGTGTGACCGTAGCCGAGGTAATCGCTTCCGTTACCGCTTTCGTCCGTATTATAAGATGTAAAGGTAACCGCGCAGGCGTACAGCGGCAGCTTATTATTATTTTCGTTGTTATAATAGCTTACAACATCGTTCATAGTTTCAACCGCCGTAAGCGGCTTGCCGTCTGCCGTGCTGTCCACATAAACGGTGGCGGTATCGTTTTCACCAAGCCCCGCGGCATTTATAAGCTCGATAACCCTTTTTACGTTTCTTACCGCGTTTGCGCGGCTTTTGCCGTCTTTACTGTCATTGCCGTCCCTGCTTATGTAAAACTTATTCTCCTGCAGATCGTCCTGCGTATCGGCCGAAACGGAAATAAACTGCGTTAATGTACCGGCTAACAGCATTAAGCTTAAAGCTATACTTAAAATACGTTTTATTTTCATAAACGTGTTCCTTTCCGGGATATACCCAATAAAAATATATAAGCTCCTTTATTCCCAGCGTTTTACGCATAAACGCTGATATAAACCGTAAACGGTGCCTATTACAATGATAACTATAAGGAAATAGAACCAAAGCCTTGCAGAGCTTTCGCCGAATTCCTGACCCACCATAAGCCCGTATGCCGACGAAACAACTTCGTTTTTCATATCCGAAAACAGATCGATCATAGTATAAATCATTACAAGCGAGATTATATTGCGAAGGCTCGGTACGGTTATCCACCAAAACTCTTCCCACCTGTTAGCGCCCTCTATTTTTGAAACCTCGTAAAGAGAATCCGGTATACTTTGCAGTCCCGCAAGAAACAGAATGGTCTGCACGCCGCAGTTCCAAACAAGGCTTATTGTGTTTGAAAGCAAAAACGTAAGCACCGGAGTAAGCGCCGAGGGAACGTTTAAATTTGTCAGTATTTCCTTATAATCTATAATTCCCGTTCCGGATTCGCCCGTTGAAAACAAAGGAATTGTAACAAATTCACCGCTTAAGATATTCATTACAACAGATGTGGACATAATCACCGGAAGAAAAAATATTGCCCTGAAAAATGTTCTGCCGTGATATTTCTGATTTAAGAGCACCGCCAATATAAGGCTTATGGCAATAATAATCGGCAGTGAGTAAAATATCATACCAAGCGAATTTCTTAAATCCGTAAGATAATTCGGATCCACCGCTAACAGCTTGTGAAAATGCTTAAGCCCTACATAACTTGACGTTATTGCTCCGGGTTCGATTTTAACATCGCTGAAGCCGTATTTTACAGAGCTGATAAGCGGATAGGCAAAAAACAGTATAAGTCCGAGTACCCAATGCGCCACAAAGGTATAACCGTAACGCATTCGTTTGCTCTCAAGACCCTTTTTAGACGGTTGCTTTGACATATATGTTTTTCCCCCCCTGCTTATTGCAGCTTAAAGCCGTAAGCCGCAAGCTCTCCTGCCGGTGATACCGTCGGCTCGGAATTATGATTGGCATAAATAACCGCGCCGTTTTTAAAGGTTGATCTGCTTATATTACCGTCAAGCATTTCATAGCTTGAAAGCCCGCTGTCACACACGGCGTTAAAGCAATCTTTAAAGCCGGTTTTGATAAGCGCGTCGGTTATAAGGCTTTCATTATCCTCAAATAATGCCGCATACAGCTTATACTGCGCCAAATCATCAGAGCCGTCAATATATGAAGCGCAAACGGTAAAGCCTATACCCATTCCCGAAATTGCAGCCCACATAACCGTTTTAAGCGGATTTTCCGATATATTAACGGCTCTTGTATACATAGGACCTAAATTTCCGAACACCATTTGATAAAACGGAATTTGACTGTCAAACACATCGTATCCGCCGTTTTCCGCAGGCACATCGAACAGTATATCCGCCGCTGCCGCAGCATAGCTGTTTGTACCTGCCGCCGCAGTTTGCAAACCGTTTTTTGAAGCGCTTGCAAATATACGCCTTGTTTGCTCCTCAATTTTACGCTTGTTTGCATATTCGCCGCCGTAGGAATAGTCTGAAAAAGCGGTATTTCCGAGCGAAGAAAGGCTTATTCCGGCAAATCCGCTCTTAACTGTCTTTTTTATCGCCCTGTTCGCGGCGTCTTCAAGCCTTCCGCGCGATATAACATACACGGGCTTCCCCTCGTCCTGAAATCTTATAGGCGAATAAGCGTTTCTCTCGGCAATATGCTTTATTGCGGTTTTAGAGCTGCCCGAATTTACCGATACTCCGTTTCCGGATTTTGTAAACCGTACAATTTCCGAATCCATAAACAAAGTAATCTTATTATCGCTGCAAAGCTTATTAAGAGAGTCAAGCGCTTTGCCGTTCCCGTAAACAGAGGCAAAGCCTTTTCCGCCGCCTATCGTTCCGGGGGTTATTCCCCTGTCGCCGTAATACATCATTCTCACAACAGGAGCTATTCCGTTGTCCTTTAACAAGGCTGAAATTATTTCCTTTGCTTCGGAAAACGAGGTTGCCGCCGTTAAATCAGTTTTCGGCATACCCATAACGGTTTTTGTAACCTCGGTTCCGCCTATCACGGTAACGCTGTACGGCGAATACTCCGCTTTATTTTTTGTGATCATTTTATTGTCTTCAAGATATTTTCTGTATCTTTGCGCCATACCGTTATAATTTGCCTGTTCGCCGTACAGCGGATAAAAGCCGACCGAAACGGTATCTCTGCACAGATCGTCCGCTATCCGTTTTGTTGTAATATTTCCCGTTCCGAGAGAGGCAAACCTGAATTCATCGTAGCCCCTTAAATAAAAGGTTGCGCCTACTGTTGAATAACCGAGCCGCTCGTTGCCCGCCTTGGCTTCAATAAACGCAGAGCCGGCGCCGCTCTCAATTATTCCGAGCATTGCGGCACCGCCGCCCGCCGCGCCGAACACCGGCAGCAGCAGCGGCTCGCCGTCGGTAAAGTTATTCGGCTTTTGCCTTGCGGCGTCCTCGCCGTAAACCTCGCCCGAAAAGTTCCTTACCCCGTCTGCATTTTCAGCCGCATACATAACCGCTCCGCTGCCGGACGGAACAAAAAGATACGCGCCGTTTTCCGAGTTTTTAATACTGCAAAGATTTGGGGTAAGCGTTACCGAAACCAACTTGTACTTTTCGCCGCTTTCCAGTATTTTAGAGGATATTACCGAAACGCAAAGCGAATCGTTCCTAAGCCTATACTCTATCGGAATTGCAATTTTATATCGCTTGAAAAAATATGTGACGCGTATTCCGTCTTCAAGCTTTTTGCAAACCGTGTTTAAATAACCGTCTTCCTTTTCCTGATACGAGCGGATATTATCCCATTTAAGGGTTGTGTTATCCGAAACGGTAATCGTTATCGGGCTGTTTCCGTTTGCACTTCCGCCGTTTTCCTTATATTCCCCGTATAAAATATCGGACCACTGCATTCCTAACGCGGCCGAGCATAAAACTACCGCGCCCGCCTCAGAGTCCCATCTCAGTTCATAATTCGCGTTACTGCCGAGCACGCCGGAGTCAACGGCAACGCCGTTTATGTTTTTGTAATTTCCCGTTGCGGAGGATTTACCGCATCCCGATAAACAGCTTATATTAAAGCTTAAGGCAAGCAAAACACAGATTGCTTTTATCACTCTGCTTTTTGCATAAGATTTTCGCATAAATAGGCCTCCGTTAAAAGAAATTGTGTTTTTCCTTACCTATACGCAGTTTCCGAATAAACAGAATAAATAAAGGTGCCCAGCTGTTTAAGCAAAATTGCGCACATAAATATAACAAATACAATTAGGATCATAAAAAACACCGTAACAGCCGCAGTAAGAAGTGTTTTCGTAAAATCAAATTCATGCACTTCAATAATTGCAACGCACATAATAAACGCGGAATAAAGCGCTACGGCGGTTCCTATTCCGTTTAACAGTCCCGATGAAGAAAGCGTGGCAAAACGGCTTACCAGAGTATAAATAAACGTGTAAATTATGATCGGAGTTAATGAGTATGCCGTTGCCGCATATACCTCTTTAAAGGTTCCCTTGCCGGAAAAGATTGAACAAACAAGCCAATTTGCAAACGACCACAGCAGCAAAAGCCCCGCCGTTGAGGCAAAGGTATAAATAATATTATAATTGCGTGCCGTAACATTCGTGTATAAAAAGCCTGCCGCCGTCTTTTTAAGCGCAAACGCAACAAAAAGCAAAACCGTGATCACAACGGATATTTTGTAGGAAGCCAAGCCCTTATACTTCATTTCCTCAAAGCTTCTGAACGGGTGCGGCACAGCACCAAGCACAATTTTTATACGCGGATTTTTAATTTTAAAGCCCGATTTTTTAAGCTTTACGGCGCCTGTTACTATTGCCGCCGCAGCTAAAACCGCCAAAGCCGCAAGCCATATAAAATTCTTTGCAAAAAAATCAGATAAAATTGCCTGCCACGCCAAATCGTAAACAGTATAATCAACCGCAATACGCGCCGCTTTAAGCGCTTCCTTATAATTGCCTTCGTTGTAGTAAGCCATTGCAAGCCCGCGGTAAGCCGGCTGGCTGCCGCGGTCGTAGGAAAGCACACGCTTCCACAGATCCTTTGCCTCTTCATAATCGCCCTTCAAATAAAGCGACTGTGCCGCTCTTAAAAGAGCGCCGTATTCGGTAGGCTCAAAAACGGTTACGGCGTTACCCTCCTGATCGGCAACCAAAATTGCATTGTCATTTACCGCAAGCGCAACCGGCGCCTTGAACACGCCTAACTGCTCGCCGGTTCCTATTCCGCCGCCGAACGCCGACATAAGGTTGCACTCTGAATCGTAAATATAAACGGTGCCGTTTGTTCTGTCCAGTGCGAAAATGTAATTATCACTGCTTACGGCGGTTGAAACTATATTCTGCGCCACATATGCGCCGGTCATATCCCGCCGTAAAACAAGCTGTTTTTCCAAAAAGTTTACCGCAGACGACGTAACCGTATCTCCGCTCAGCTCTCTTTTATAAAGTATATCCGCGCCTGTGGGACTGATTTTTCTTATCTGTCCCTCGCCGTTTTCGGAGCCTTCGGTATTTCCGGTGCAGGTAACCAAATATCCGTCCGAATCAAAATCAAAATCCACAAACGAATACGGCAGGGTTTTTACGTCGGCCGATTTTTTTTCGTCGTTTCCCGTAAGCTTATCCCAAATATAATTAAGCGTATCAAGCGCGCCGCTTTTAACCGTGTTTGCACCGTAAAAGCCTAAAAACTCGTACTCCGGCGAATAAAGCAAAGCCCCGTAAAAGCAGCCGAAGCTTAAAATATACGTATAGCCTTCTTTGTCCTTTGCTATTGCGGTGGGCTGGTACAAAAAGCCTTCGGGTATAAGCTTGGACTCCGGAAGGCCGAGTATGCTGTTAACCCTTCCCGAAGCGTCGGCTATAATAATTCTTGCGTTAAGGGTATCGGCTATGTAAATATCGCCGTTTTTAGCCGAATAAACTCCCTTTGCACCCGTAAAGTCAACCGTATTCCCGTCGCTTTGAGTTATTTCCATCACCGAATTAAGAGTATAATCCGAATTTATTTTTATAAGACGCGACTTTTCCCCGCAAAGCACAAGTATTGTGCCGTCCTCACAAAAGCACACATCGGTAAGTCCCTCAAGCGCCTGTGAAAGACCGAGCGACGAAGCCGTTATCTCTTTTTTTGCAGTATACATTTCGCGGGAAAGCCTGTATCATTGCCCTTAACATCTGCGCGCGTATACGTATCCGTAGCCGCAGCGGCAGACGGAATTACCGCCGATATAAACATAACGGCTGCAAAAATTATTGCAAGCAGCTTTTTTGACAAATTCTTTCCCTCCCGACCACAACTGTTGATAATCATTATTTAATACCCGAATTACTCATAGTTTCCATTACATTGCTCTGCGTAAACAAAAACACCAAAATCGGTGGCAGCATAAGAATAACCGTAATTGCCATCGAGGTGCCGGCACGCGCAATGCCGCCCGCCGTAACCGAACTCATAACATACGGCAGGGTTTTAAGCTGCTCGCTGAAAACCGTTCCGTTCGGAACCGCCGACCACATACCCTGAAACGAAAACAGCAAAACCGTCATCCACGCCGGTTTCATTATCGGCATTATAATTTTCCAGTAAATTCTTATAACGCCGGCTCCGTCTATTCTTGCGGCCTCTATAAGCGCGTCGGGTACGCTTACATCCATAAACTGCTTCATTAAAAAGCAGTTTACCGCCGACGGAACGGCAGGAAGAATATATACCCAGTATGTATCTATCATCTTTAAATACGAAAATATTAAATATTGCGGAACGCTCAGAGTATACGCGTTATATAAAAGCATTATCTGCACAATTGCAAAAAGCAGCTTTCTTCCCCTTACCTTTGACTTTGAAAAGGTAAACGCCGCAAGCGAGCCTGCAATAATCGACAGAAACGTAGAAACAACCGCAATAAACAGGCTGTTGAAAACATACCTTGATATAGGTATCTGAAGATTGCTTAACAGTGAGGGTAACGCCTTGTAATTCGCCAAAGTAGGTCTTGCCACAAAAAAACGCGGCGGAAAAATCAACAGCTCGTCTAAAGGCTTAAACGATGTGATAATACAGTACAGCATCGGAAAAACCATAAATATTCCGGCAAGCGCCAGTATTAAAAAGTAACCGAAGCTGCCCGCCCTTGAACGGGTGTAACGCTTATACTGTGATCGGTTCTTAACCACTTAATTCAACTCCTACAAAAATAACTCGGCTTTACCCTGCCGCGCGGCTCTCAGCTGTCGCTTTTCCCTACAAGACTTAAAAGCCCGCCTATAAGATACCTTACTATCAGTATTACCGAAAACAGGAAAACGGAAAGCGCAGCGGCATAGCCCATTTCATATCTTTGCGTGCCCACATCGGTAATAAGAGAAACCAGCGTATCCACAGAGTTGTTAACGCTCGGATATCCCGCAAGCGACTGCATAAGGGCGCTTGCAGAAAACACAGACTGTATCTGCATTACCGCGCTGAAAAGCAATATGCTTTTCATTGAAGGCATTGTTATATACCACAGCTCATGCCATCTGTTTCTTATTCCGTCAATTGCGCCCGCCTCGTACAGCTCGGTATTAACATTTTGAAGACCCGCCATATTAGCGAGAAACGACACGCCCATGCTCATCCAAAGCTGTATTATAAGTATCACATTAAAATTGTACTTGACATTTTGAAACCATGTTATAGGCTCCGTTATAAATCCGAAGCTTATAAGCAGATTGTTCACGTAAGCGTAGCTGTCTCCCGAAAACATTATCTGCCAGATATAAAGAGCGTTTCCCACAAGCGAGGGAACATAAAAAACAAATGTAAGAAGAATACGCAGCGGCTTCGGAAATTCGTTTATCATCCACGCTAACAGGAATGCTAAAATATAGCTCACCGGTCCTGCAACCACGGCAAATTTAAGCGTGGTTCCAACCACCTTTGAAAACACGCGGTCCCCCGCAAACATTCTTATATAGTTGTCAAAGCCGTTGAA
>ERZ827512.2405-NODE-2405-length-15129-cov-3.510017_pt1 | contig 15129 bp, 14 predicted proteins | sample MGYA00519916_ERZ827512 | MGnify/ENA primary metagenome ERZ827512 (study PRJEB31778, sample SAMEA3449335) | human gut metagenome | biome: human gut; feature: human-associated habitat; material: faeces | place: United Kingdom | collected 2010/2012 ... | reverse complement strand
CGCCATGTGTCGCCCGATGTGGTTTTCCTCTTCGGGCCGGATCTTTTCTTCGTCAGACATAAATGCTCTCCTTGGAGTTGTAACCGCCCGCGGCGCACGGGCATAGAATACCGCAGACGGGGCGGAAAGCCCCGGCGGAACTGCGAAACGATGTTACCGACCGGCCGGAGCGCCGTGCGCGGCCGGGGCGCAAATATGGCACGGGGAAAGGGTATTCTCCATGTTCTGTGGAAATAATAACGGCTGTCTCTGGATCATCATCATTCTCATCCTGCTCTGCGGCTGCGGGTGCGGCGGCTGCGGCAACGGCTGCGGTTGCGGAAACAACAACGGCTGCGGGTGCGGCTGCTGACTTATTTTGCGAGACCCCTTCGGGGGTCTCTTTTTTTATTTCCGTTCGCGCGCCGCGAGAAGCAGTATTTTTGGCAGACGGATCATGCGCTTGAGGCGCTTCGGCTCGCGCAGCAGCCGGTAGAGCCATTCCAGTCCCAGCCGCTGCCAGCTCTCCGGCGCGCGGGGAATGTCTCCGGCGAATACGTCGAGCAGACCGCCGACGCCGATCATGACGGCATTTATTTTCTGCCGGTTTCGCGCCATCCAGAGCTCCTGCCGCGGCGCGCCGAGACCAAGCAGCAGCAGATCGGTTTTTTCCTGTTCCAGCGCTGCAAAAAGCGCCGTTTCATCGGAAATATACCCATTTTCCGCTCCGGCGATACGAAGGCCGGGATAAGCGCTTTTCAGCTTCTCCCCCGCTCTTTCCGCAACGCCGGGGCGCGCGCCGTAAAGGAACACGCTGCCGGAGCGCTGCGCGAGCCGGGAAAGAAGCCGCGGCACAAGGTCTGCGCCCGTAACGCGCTCGGGAAGGGGCGTTCCCAGAATGCGCGCGGCGCAGAGATCGCCCACGCCGTCCGCGAGCACGAGCGCCGCGCCGTTGACCGCGGCGGCATACGCCGCGTCCTCCCGGCAGTGCAGCACAATCTCGGGGTTGGCCGTTACGATATATCCGCCGGCGCCGGAGCGCAGCAGCGCGTCGGCACGCTCTTCGGCTTCATCGAGCGTCAGCGCATCGAACGCGACGCCGAGAATGTCTGTCTTCATACCTCGGAAAATACCTTGCCGATCTTTTCGCGGATGAGAAGGTCGGCCGATTCGTCATAGCTCGTAGCGCCCATATTCACGAGCGCGAGCTTGCGGCCTTCGTAATAGCGCAGCAGTCCCGCCGCGGGATACACCGCGAGCGACGTGCCGCCTACGATTAGGACGTCCGCCTTCCGGATAAAGTTCACGGCATCGGTGATGTCGCGCTCGGCGAGCGGCTCTTCATAGAGCACGACCTCCGGGCGGAGCACGCCGCCGCAGGAGCAGCGCGGCACGCCCTCGCCGGTGTTGACGGCCTCCTCGGGACAGGGCTTGCCGCATCTGGCGCAGCGGCAGCGGTGGATCGAACCGTGCAGCTCAATGACGCGCTTGCTGCCCGCGGCCTGATGCAGCCCGTCGATGTTCTGCGTGATGACGGCGCGCAGCTTTCCTTCCCGCTCCAACTCGGCGAGACGCCGGTGCGCCGCGTTCGGCTGCACCGATTTGTCCGGGATGAGCTTGGCGCGGTAAAAGCGGAAGAATTCTTCCGGGTTTTGCTCAAAAAACGTGTGGCTCAAAATCGTCTCCGGGGGATATTTATATTCCTGCCGGTACAGCCCGTCCGTGCTGCGAAAATCCGGGATGCCGGATTCCGTGGACACGCCCGCGCCGCCGAAAAAGACGATGTTGTCGCTCTCGGCAATCCACTCGCGGAGCACCGCGATATTGTCCTGCATGGAAACACTCCCCCTTTTACTAAGGATATTATACCAACATTTTCCGATTTGCGCAACAGAAAACGGGAGACGGCGATCCCGTCTCCCGTTTTATCATAATATCAATATGAAAGGCCTCGCAGAGTTTGCGCCCGCAGGCGCAAATAAAAAGTTAAAACATTTTTGCCGGCGGCGTGTACGTCGGCAAAAATACCGCTCGGCTCGCAAACGTGCGCTCGAAGAGCGTGCGCTGCGGCGAGCCGATATTTCCTCAAACGGGAGTCCCGCACAGCGGGACTCCCGTTTGAATGTCTTTAGGTATTCGGCCCCATGGTGTAGTTCGGCGCTTCGCGGGTGATGTAGATATCGTGCGGGTGGCTCTCGCGCAGGCCCGCGGCGGTGATGCGCACGAACTGCGCGGTGGTGCGCAGCGTTTCAATGTCGGGCGCGCCGCAGTAGCCCATGCCGGAGCGGAGACCGCCGACCATCTGATACACCGTGTCGGACACCGGTCCGCGGTACGGTACGCGGCCCTCGACGCCCTCGGGGACGAGCTTGGAGTTTTTCTCCTGGAAGTAGCGGTCCTTCGAGCCCTTCGCCATCGCAGCGAGCGAACCCATGCCGCGGTAGACCTTGAACTGACGGCCCTGGAACACCTCGGTATCGCCCGGGGCTTCCTCACACCCGGCGAGCATGGAGCCGAGCATCACGACGCTGCCGCCCGCGGCAAGCGCCTTGACGATATCGCCGGAGTACTTGATGCCGCCGTCGGCGATGATGGGGATGCCGTATTTGTTGGCGATCTCCGCGCTTTCCATCACGGCGGTGATCTGCGGCACGCCGACGCCCGCAACGACGCGCGTCGTGCAGATGGAGCCGGGGCCGATGCCGACCTTGACGCAGTCCGCGCCCGCCTGGATGAGCGCTTCCGTGGCGGCGGCGGTGGCAACGTTGCCCGCGATGAGCTGCGCGTCGGGGTACTTTGCCTTGATGTTCTTCACGGCCTCCATGATGTTGCGGGAGTGGCCGTGGGCGCTGTCGAGCACGAGAGCGTCCGCGCCCGCGTCGAGCAGCGCGCCCGCGCGGTCGAGCACGTCCGCCGTGACGCCGATGGCGGCGGCGACGAGCAGACGGCCGCGGCTGTCCTTTGCGGCGTTGGGATACGCCACAGCCTTTTCGATATCCTTGATCGTGATGAGACCCTTGAGATGGAAATCCTTATCGACGATGGGCAGCTTTTCGATCTTGTGCTGACGCAGCGTCTCCTTGGCTTCCTCGAGCGTGGTCCCCTCGCGGCCGACGACGAGATTTTCGCTCGTCATGAGCTCCCGGATCTTCCGATCGGGGTTGGTCTCAAATTTCATATCGCGGTTGGTGATGATGCCGACGAGCTTGCCGGATTCGTCCACGATGGGAACGCCGGAAATGCGGAATTTGGCGCAGAGATTGTCCGCATCGCGCAGCGTGTGCTCCGCGGAAAGGAAGAACGGGTTGGTGATGACGCCGTTCTCGCTGCGCTTGACGAGATCGACCTGCTCGGCCTGCTGCTCGATCGTCATGTTTTTATGAATGACGCCGATGCCGCCCTCGCGCGCGATCGCGATCGCCATGCGTGATTCGGTCACGGTGTCCATGGCCGCGCTCATGATGGGGATGCCGAGACGGATCTTCTTCGTGAGATGCGTTTCGAGCTTCACATCGCGCGGAACGACGGAGCTCTCCGCCGGGACGAGCAGCACGTCGTCAAAGGTGAGCCCTTCGCCGACGAAACGGTTGGCATAAGCACTGTTCAAGACCATATCCTCCTGTTATTTCGATCGTATTCTGCACATGGCTTTCGGGTATTTTGCCTATCTTAGCGCATCGCGAAAGGGCTGTCAACTCCAAAAAGGGTTTTTGGCAAAAACAAAATCCCCGCTCGGATGAGCGGGGATCTGTGCGATCAAAATTAATAATAGCGCTTGTTCTTGCGGGCGGCCTCGGATTTCTTGCGGCGCTTGACGCTGGGGCTCTGGTAGTACTCCTTCTTACGCAGGTCAGCCAGAACTCCGGCCTTCGCGCAGGAGCGCTTGAAGCGCTTCAGAGCGGCATCCAGAGACTCGTTTTCCTTGACATGGATTTCAGACATTCTATATCCCTCCCTCCGCAGGCGCCGAAACGCTTTGGAAGTTCAAACTTTCGGCTTTTAACGTAGGCATTATAAGCTTTCCGGCGTTTCTTGTCAAGGGCGAGATTGGGAACAAACCGTGAACTTTGCCAAATCGCCGCCCGGTGCAAAAAAACGGATTGCATTCCTCCGCCGCTCATGGTATAATTGGCACATACACCACTCCGGTGTGCCATCCGAAAGAATCTATCGACCAAAAGGAGGCCTCTATGAAAAAAATCACCGCCCTTCTTCTCGCGCTTCTGCTTGCGCTCTCGCTCTGCACCATGGGCGCAGCAGCAGATGAGACCGTCACCATTGTGCTCGAACCGGCCGACGATACGCTCCTCACCGCCGAAGGGCTCGCGCTGTTCTTTGTAGACCGCGCAGCCGTTAAGGAAGAGACGGAGACCTCCGTTTCCTGGTACAAAGAGACGACCGCGAACGGCAAGACCGAACGCGAGCTCATCGAGGAGATGCCGCTCGTCATCCGTCCCGGCAAGGGCGGCACGGAGACGCGCATTTTCGTCGCGGACGGCTATAAGCCGACACAGGCGCTCATCGATGCCGTGGATAAATACGCGCCCGAAAAGGACCCGGACAGCGAGCACGTTTACCGCTGGCACCGCGTATTCAATCAGGACTGCTCGTGGCGCGGCCTGCGCTACGGCACCTGCCGCGACTACTGCGGCATTGAGTTCGATCTCGCCCGCGGCCCGCACACCTACGAGGACGATACATGCACCGTGTGCGGCCGGAGCAAGCCGCGCGAAGAGCCTGAGCACGTCCACAGTTTTACTCCGTGGACGGCGCTGGACGACGGCATGCACCATGGACGTGAGTGCGCCTGCAGCTATGCGGAAATGGGCGAGCACAACATGGAAACGGAAAGGATTCAGTACCCCAACAAAGTTGTCATTATTGAACGCTGCACTATTTGCGGACTTGAATACCGTAGTGAAATGGCGTAAGTATGCTCTTCACATATCCGTCCCCGGTTTTCCGGGGACGGATTTTTTGTGCGTTTACATTCGCGGCGGCGTGTGGTAAAATTATTAATTACGGAAGAGAGGGGGCGCGCGGATGCTCGAAAAGCTGAAAGGTCTCTCGCAGAAATACGCGGAGATCGAATACATGCTCTCGCAGAGCGAAGTCTGGGCGGACGCGCAGAAGGCCGCGGCGCTCAGCCGCGAGAAGGCAGAGCTTGCCCCTCTGATGGAGGCCTATGCGCGCTACGAGACCTTCCGGCAGGAGGCCGAGAGCGCGGAAGAGCTTCTCTCCGACCCCGAAATGAAAGACCTTGCGCGCGAAACGCTCAGCGAAGCGCGCTCCGGCATGGAACGCACGGCGGAGGAGCTGAAGATCCTCCTGCTGCCGAAGGACCCGGACGACGGGAAAAACGTCATCGTGGAGATCCGCGGCGGCGTCGGCGGAGAGGAGAGCGCGCTTTTTGCCGCCGATCTTTTCCGGATGTACGAAATGTACGCCGAGCGGAAGGGCTTCTCGGTGGAGATCGTCAACCGCAGCGAGACCGAGCTCGGCGGCATCCGCGAGATCGATTTCATCGTCGGCGGCACGAACGCCTTTTCGCGTTTTCGGTTTGAAAGCGGCGTGCACCGCGTGCAGCGCGTGCCGGAAACGGAGACGCAGGGCCGCATCCACACGAGCACCTGCACCGTGGCGGTGCTGCCGGAGCTGGAAGAAGCTGAATTCCATCTTGACCCCGCCGAGCTGCAGATCGACACGTTCCGCTCCTCCGGCGCGGGCGGGCAGAAGGTCAACAAGACCTCGAGCGCCATCCGCGTGACGCACCTGCCGACCGGCACGGTCGTGGAGTGTCAGGACGAGCGCAGCCAGTATAAAAACAAGGCCCGGGCGCTGAGCGTGCTTGCCTCGCGGCTCGCGCAGGCGGAAAAGGAGAAGCAGGACGCCGCCGTTTCCGCGCAGCGAAGATCACAGGTCGGCTCCGGCATGCGCAACGAGCGCATCCGCACCTACAATTTCCCGCAGGGGCGTGTGACCGATCACCGCATCGGTCTGACGCTTTATAAGCTCGACGCCGTGATGAACGGCGATCTGGACGAGCTCATCGACGCGCTGCTCACCGCGCGCCGTGCCGAACAGCTCCAAAATTCCGAAAACGGAGGCATGTAAGAGCATGGAAACCCGTGTTTATACCGAAGAGAACGATATCCCCGTCGCCGCGGCGTCGCTGCGGCTCGGCGGTCTCGTGGCCGTGCCGACGGAGACGGTATACGGTCTCTGCGCCAACGGTCTCGACGCCGAGGCGGTCGCGCATCTCTACGAGGTCAAGGGCCGCCCAGAGGTAAAGCCGCTCTCGCTCATGGTGGCAGGCCCGGCGGAGATCGAAAAGTACGCGGAACATATCCCCCCGGCGGCGTTTATTCTCGCCGCGCGGTTCTGGCCCGGCCCGCTCACGCTCGTGCTGGAGGCGAAAAAGGACGTTGTCCCCTCCATCGTGCGCGCGGGCAAGGACACCGTCGGGCTGCGCTGCCCGGCGCACCCGCTCACGCTCTCGCTGCTTGAGCGCGCCCGGCTGCCTCTTGCCGGGCCTTCGGCGAACCCTTCGGGTGCTCCCAGCCCTACGACCGCGCAGCAGGTGCTCGCCTACTTTGACGGGCAGATCGAAGGCGTGATCGACGGCGGCGAATGCACGCTCTCACGCGAGTCCACGATCCTCGATCTGACGCAGAAGCCCTTCAAAATTCTGCGCGAGGGCGCGCTGGCAAAGGAAGAGATCGAAAACGCGCTCCTCTCCGGCGTGCGGCTCATCGGCGTGACGGGCGGCTCCGGCAGCGGCAAGACGACCGTAACGCAGTTTCTCGCCGCGCAGGGTGTGCTCGCGCTCGACTGCGATAAAATATACCACGAGCTTCTCGAAACGAACGCGGATATGCTCGCGGAGATCGAGGCGCGCTTCCCCGCCGTTTTCAAAAACGGAAAACTCGACCGGAAGATGCTCGGCGCGATCGTCTTTGCCGTGCCGGAGGCGCTGCGCGATCTCAATGCCATCACGCACCGCTATGTCCGCGAGGACATTTACCGCCGTCTGCGCGAATACGTCTGGCAGGGCAGCACCGTTGCCGTTGTGGACGCCATTGCGCTTTTTGAAAGCGGCATTTCCGAGGACTGCGTGTTCACCGTGGGCATCACCGCCCCGGACGATGAGCGCTGCGCGCGCATCATGGCGCGCGACGGCATCGACGCGGACTATGCGCTCGCGCGCATTGAGGCGCAGCCGGACGATGAGTATTATGAAATGCGCTGCGATTATCTGCTGCGCAACGACGGCACGCCGGAAGAACTGAAAGCCAAATGCCGGGAGCTTTTCGGCATCGGTTAATAAAAGACAGTATAAAAAAGTACAGAAAGGATAGATGTTTTTATGGAAGAAAAGAACGAACTAGACGCTCTGCGAGAAAAGCTCCTTTACAAGCAGAAGCAGGGCTACGATATCATCGATGTGGACGAGCGCATCAAGCTTGAGGAATACGCGACGGCGTATAAGGCGTATCTGAACGCCGCGCGCACCGAGCGCGAGGCCGTGACCGAGGCCATCGCGCAGGCCGAAGCGCTCGGCTTTGTGCCGTATGAGCGCGGCATGGTGCTCGAGCCGGGCACAAAGATCTATAAGAGCGTGCGCGGCAAGGCGCTCATGCTCGCCGTTATGGGCCGCGAAACGCTCGACCATGGCGCGAACATCGCCGCGGCGCACGTCGATTCCCCGCGCCTTGATCTCAAGCCCATCCCTCTCTACGAAAAGGACGAGATCTGCCTTCTCAAGACGCATTACTACGGCGGCATCAAGAAATACCAGTGGGTCGCCATCCCGCTGGAAATCCACGGCGTCGTGACGAAGAAGGACGGCGAGACCATTGAGGTCGTCATCGGCAAGGATCCCGAGGATCCGAAGTTCACGATCACCGATCTGCTGCCGCATCTCGCAAAGGACCAGATGGCCAAGCACGGCTCGGACATCATTCCGGGCGAGTATCTGAACCTTCTCGCCGGCAGCGTCCCCTACGCCGGGGAGGGCACCAAGCGCGTGATGCTCGCGGTCATGTCGCTTCTGAACGACCGCTACGACATCACGGAAGAGGACTTCCTCTCTGCCGAGCTGGAGGTCGTGCCGAGCTTTGAAGCGTGCGACATCGGCGTGGACCGCTCGTTCATCGGCGGCTACGGTCAGGATGACCGCGTGTGCGCCTATGCCGAGCTCAAGGCCATTTTCGACACCGAGATGCCGGACCGCACCGCCGTGTGCGTCCTTGCCGACAAGGAAGAGATCGGCTCGATGGGCGTTTCCGGCATGCAGAGCCGCGCGTTTGAAACGTTCATGGCCGACCTCTGCGAGCAGCAGGACGTGCACCTGCGCGACTGCTTTGAAAACAGCTTCTGCGTCAGCGCGGACGTCTGCAACGCCTACGACCCGACGTTCTGGGACGTGAGCGAGTACCCCAACCGCAACGGCGCCCGCGCCAACTACGGCGTCGGCATCTGCAAGTTCACCGGCTCGCGCGGCAAGTCTGGCAGCAACGATGCCTCTGCCGAGGTCGTCGGCAAGCTGCGCAAGATCTTTGCCGACAACGGCGTTGTCTGGCAGATGAGCGAGCTCGGCAAGGTCGATCAGGGCGGCGGCGGAACGGTCGCGCAGTATATGGCCAACCGCAACATCGATACCATCGACGCCGGTACGCCCGTGTTCTCGATGCACGCTCCCTTTGAGACCGTGACAAAGTTTGACTGCTACCAGACCTACAAGGCCATGTGGGCGTTCTATAAGGACAGATAATTTTTCATCCTGCGCCCTCTTTGAGGGAGCCTCCCGTCAAAAGATACCGGCGGCTATCGTTTCCGATAGCCGCCGGTGTTTTGCGTTTGATCATTTAATCAGTCCCTGCAGCAGACTGTTGCCGCCGGCACTCTGCGCCTGACCGCTGCTCAGGCAGAAGATCACGTCGTCCACATCGTAGTAGTCCACAAACTTCGTCAGCGAGCGGCTGAAGTATTTGCGGTAGTCCATCACATAGACATACTGATAATGCTGCGTGAGATAATACCCGAACGGATTGCCGTTGGAGTTTTTGACAAGAAGGCACGCGCTGCCGTCGGTGATGTCGTTATTTATGAACGTGCACAGCGGGAAGTCGCCCGTGAGGAAGCACATGTATTTGTCGTTCCCGTGGATCTGGGTAATGAGCGTCTGCTCATAGCCGCGGTGGGAGAGCGAGTCGTTGCTTCCCTGGTTGATATAGAGATGCACATCTCCGGGCGGGACATAGCCGTAGACCTGATCGGCCGTGAGCTTGCCGCTCTGGTGTGCCTGATAGTAGAGACTGCCGTAAAACGGCTCCTGCACGATCTCCTCATACTCGCTGAGCGGCACCGGCTCAAAGCCCGCCGTTTTCGCCCATTCCGCATAGGCGTACCACGCGCCGAGCGCCGTCCAGTGGTGGTCGGTGCGGAAATAGATGTACTCGCTGTTGTGCGGCAGGAGTGAGTTGTAGGTGTCCACGCAGTAGACATTGTCGCCCATTTGGGAATTTACATAGGCGAGGATGTCCTCCTCGCATGCAACGCCGATCGACTCGCGGTACTCACGCGGGAGCATGAGCGTCGTCCCGTGGAGGACGAATACGTCAAAGACGCGGCATTTCCCCTCCAGCAGATCGGCCGCGCGCGTCACATTGGCGGCGTAGGTGTCCGAATAATACTGGCTGAAAGCCGTATAGGTATAGGCGCTGTCGCCGATCTGGATGACGGCGCCGAGCGTTACGAGCTCGTCGTCCGGGTTTTCCCCGCCCCACTCCGGTTCCGGCGTAGGCGTCGGCTCCGGGGTAAGCGTCGGTTCCGGGGTCGGCGTCGGTTCGCTTGCCGGCTTTGCCGGGTCGGCGCTCGTCTCCGGCGTGGGCGTGGACGGAACGGGGATCTTGTCTCCGGCAGAGGCATTGCCGTACACCGTTACGGAGGAGTCGCCGTACAGCGCTTCGAGCCGCTGCGCGACCATGATCCAGCCGTCACGTCCCGGGAACGTGTCCGAAAACCAGAGACTGATATCGGAAAAATAGCTTCCGTCCGTCACGGCGGAAAGAGAAAACTCCGGAAACGTCTCCAGCGTGCGTTTTTCCTTTGCCGACACCGACGGGCGCAGCGGCAGTATCCACGCAATGACCGTGAGAATGCCCAGCGCGAGGAAGAACGGCAGCCCCGGCAAACGGGCGCGGCGTTTCTGTTTTTCCGCATGGGCACGCCGGGCGCGGCGGCTCATAGTTTCGTGTTCATCGTGCATAGGATCCCTCTCAGAACCGGAAGTATAGGAACGGATTAAAGCTGTTGCCGACAAGGCACGCGGTGCTCAGAAGCAGCAGCAGAACCGGCGCAACGCCATAGGCGGCAACGGAATAGCTTTTCTGCGCAAGGGTGCTCGCCTCTCCGGCGCGCTCCCAGCGCCTCGCAAGATACGAAAACACCGGCGTTGCCGCCGCGGCGCAGAAGATGAGCAGATACATATGGCTCTTTATCTCCGCCGTAACGGTGAAGCTCGTAAAGGCGTTGCCGTTGCCGCAGAACATGCCGCGCACGACCGCCGCGGCGAGCGGGAGCGATGTGAACTTGAAGAGCACCCATCCGAAGAGCACCGCGAGCGGGAGCGTGATGTGGGAAAGGATCGCCGAGACCGCCTTCGGCAGCTTGTCGAGCAGCTTCTGCCAGAACAGCCGGTCGAGCATGAGCAGCACAAAGTAATAAAGCCCCCAGAGCACAAAGTTCCAGCTCGCCCCGTGCCAGAGGCCGGTAAGTGCCCAGACGATGAAGAGGTTCAGAAACGCGCGCGCTCTTCCCTTCCGGTTGCCGCCGAGCGGGATGTACACATAGTCGCGGAAAAAGGTGCCGAGCGACATATGCCACCGCCGCCAGAACTCCGTAGCCGTGCGGGATATGTAGGGATAGTTGAAGTTTTCGAGATAGTGCAGCCCGATCATCTGTCCCATGCCGATGGCCATATCGGAATAGGCGGAAAAATCGAAATAGATCTGGAACGCATACGCAATTATGCCGATCCAGAGCGCAAGTGCCGGCGCGTTGGAAAGCGCCGCAAGGTTTTCCGCAAGCTGTGAGGCCGAACCGATGGCGGCGTCCGTGAGCAGAAGCGAATCGGCAAGCGCGCCGCAGGCATTTGCGAGCACCGTTTTCTTTGCAAGGCCAACGGCAAAGCGCGTACAGCCGCGCGCACGGTCGGTCGTCTCGTCACGGCCATCGAAGAGTTCCTTCGCGATGGTCTTGTACCGGACGATGGGACCGGCGATGCACTGGTGGAAGAGCGCGGCGTAGAGCAGCACATGCCAGTATTTATCCTGCGCCTCGGCGTCGCCGCGGTACACATCCACAACATAGCTCAGAAGCTGGAACGTATAGAACGAAATGCCGAGCGGCAGTGCGATGCGCTGCACGAACGCCGGTACGTCCCCGAAGATCGAGCAGACCATGCCCGCGTATTTGAAAAAGCCGATCAGGCCGAGATTCACGACGCACGCGAGCGCGACCCAGAGCTTGGCGTTTTTCTCTTCCCTTTGCGCTCTTTGTACACGCAGGGCAAAATACCAGTCAAAAAGTGCCATCGCCATCAGCAGCAGCACATACACCGGCTCGCCCCACGCATAGAAGATCAGCGAGAAAACGAGCAGGCTGATGTTCTTTGCCCGCAGACTGCGGCAGAGCGCATACACCGCCATACTCAGCGGCAGAAACGCATAGAGAAATATCAGACTGGAAAATACCATACGGAAACACCTTTGCGGCAAAATTTCAGAATAGATTATAGGTAAAAATTTCCGTTTTGTCAATTTCCACAAATAAAGAATGCATACAGATGCGCACGGCGCGGCATACTTCTCCGGAGGAGGGTTGCCGCATGGAGGAAAGAGAACAGGAAGCCCTGCGTGAGCTTGGCGCCGCACGGGTCGGAGAGATCCACTGCATCACGATCATCGGGCAGGTCGAAGGACATGTGATGCTGCCGCCGGACACAAAAACGACCAAGTACGAGCACATCATGCCGCTGCTCGCCGCAGTAGAGGAAACAGAGGATATCCGTGCACTGCTCATACTGCTCAACACCGTCGGCGGCGACATTGAAGCGGGGCTCTGCCTTGCCGAGATGATCGCCGGAATGAGCAAGCCGACGGCGAGCGTCGTTCTCGGCGGCGGGCATTCCATCGGCGTGCCGCTCGCGGTGGCGGCAGACCGGTCGTTCATCGTGCCGAGCGCCGCCGTGACGATCCACCCGGTGCGGCTCACAGGCGTTGTGATCGGCGTACCGCAGACGTACGATTATATTTCGCGCATCAGCGATAGGATCGTCCGGTTCATCACCGGCCATTCGCACATTACGCCGGAGAGATTCACCGAGTATATGATGCGCACCGGCGAGCTGACGCAGGACATCGGCAGCGTACTCGACGGCGAGGAAGCCGTCCGAAGCGGGCTCATCGATCAGCTCGGCGGACTCTCCGACGCGCTCGATTATCTGCACCGGCGCATAGAAAAAGAGAAGTCATTTTGACTTCTCTTTTCTGCTAATTAAATATAAAATCAACATTACGACGCCGAGACCCAGCAGCGCGCCGGCGGTGTCGATGAGCACGTCCCGCACCTGACTGCCGCGGTGGGAAAATATCTGGAGCGTTTCGTCTATCGCGCCGGTCAGCGTGCCGAGACCCCAGGCGGTGAAAAACCGCTTTTTCCCGGCGCTCTCCAGCCGGAGGAACAGAAGTGCTGCAAACACCGCATACTCCGTGACGTGCGCCGCCTTGCGGACGAGATGGCTCGTCGGCTGCTCGGCAACGCCGTCGCCGTCCTCGTCCGTCATATAAGTGAAAGCGTCCGGCCCGAGCCCGACCTTTTCCGCCGCGGCGTTCAGGAAGAACAGGATATCGTCGCTGATTTTCCCCGAAAGCTCGCGCGAGACGAGCGAGTTGCCCCAGATGAACACGAGCGCGAGAACGATCAAAACCGTCAAAATGCGTTTGCGTTTCATTTCAGATCTGCGGCTTCTTTACGCGGATACGCGCGATGAAGCAGAAGCCTACGATGAAGAGCACGCCGCCCATCACCCACGGCATAATGCTCTCGTTCGCGAGGCGGACGAGAGAGACGAGCGGCACGATGACCGCCGACCAAGTGACCGGCAGACCCTCGAACGAGGTGCGGTTCTCGCTCGTGGTCTCCTGGCGCTTCTGCTCGGTGACGTTAAAATAGCCCAGCCGGATGACGGCGCAGAGCGTATAGAACATCAGCACCGCCATGGCAATACCCGTAATGCCCATCGCGTGGCCGATGGCGCTCGGCAGCACACCGAACGACACGAGATCGCACAGCGAATCGATCTGGATGCCGAACACCTCGGCGTCCTTCGTGCGCTTCGTGGCACGGGCGATCTTCCCGTCGAACATATCGCAAAGGCCGCAGAGTGCAAGGCCGATCACCGCCGGCCAGACCTTCCCGTCTGCCGCAGCGCAGATGCTCCCCACCGCGATACACAGCTCTATGTATGTCAGAATGACCGATACATTCCAGAATCCAACGAATTTCTTGCTCACTGTCCGTTCTCCGTTTCAAAAAAATATATCTTATCATAAAGCACGCGGGGACATTTTTCAAGAGCGGGATTTGACGCGGCGGACACTCTCTGCTATTCTGTAAGAACACACCATACTGCACCGGAGGTCTTTTTATGACCCGTTGGGAAAATACATCGGTTTACCGCGCTCTCGGCACGCTCTCGGCACTGCCGGTGCACGCGCTCTCGCGTCTGCCGCTCAAAGCCGGCAAACGGCGCTGCGGTCTTTCGTTTTCACAGTGGTTTCTCCTGCTCGGCATGGGGGCGATGCTCTGCGTGCCGCACGGGGCGTGGAACAATCTCTATGCCGTGCTCTTCGCGCTCGCCGCGCTCTTAGTCTACTGGTTCGGCTGCGCGGCGCGAAAGGATGCGCCGCGAAACATCGGAGACCTCGGCCCTGCCGCGCTCGGCTTTCTTTTAATGACCGTTCTCTGTACGCTCTGGGCGGGAAACAAAGCGGGCAATCTCCGCGTGGCGCTCTTTTTCTGGACGGGCTTTCTGCTCGCGTATCTCACGGCGGCGCAGTTTCGCACACGGACCGAGCGGCGCACCGCGGCGGCAGCCCTATACATCACGCTGCTCGCCGTTTCGCTCTACGGGCTGTGGAACTATGTCACCGGCGCGGAGGCCTCGGACGTGCCGATCGACGGCGAGATGTACCGGCGGCTCGGCGCGACGCTCGAGCACGGCATCAACTGCGGCGAATTTCTCGCCATGGCGCTGCCCATCGCGCTCGTCTGGGCGCTGACTGCCCCGACGAAGGCACGGCGCATCGCGCTTACCGTCCCGCTTCTTCTCCCCTGCGCGGCGATTTTGCTCACATACGCCCGCACCGGTTGGATCATGCTCGCGCTCGCGCTCGTGCTGCTGCTCTGGTATAAAAAGAAGCTTTTGCTGCTTCCGGCGGCGGCGCTCGGCATCGGCGCTCTGTTTCTTCTGCCGGAGAGCCTGCAGGCGCGGTTCCTATCGATTCTCGATTTCTCGAACGCTTCGGCGTCCGGACGGTTCGTACTCTGGAGCGAGTGTCTGGCCGTGTGGAAGGATCACTGGCTGCTCGGCATCGGGCTGGGGCCGGAGAATTTCTCCGCGGCTTACGCCCCCTATGCTACCGGTCTTCTCGATTTTCAGCCGCCGCACTCCAATATGCTGTATCTAGAAATGTTCCTCTCGACCGGCATAGTCGGCGGACTTTTGTTCTGCGGCTTTTTCTTCGGCATTTTCGTGCGGCTGCGCCGCGCGGTGCGCGCCAGGCCCGAAAAGCGGGACCGCCGGGAAGCCCAGGCTCTCATCGCCGCGCTCGCCGGAGCCGCGCTCGGCGGCATTCCGGAGTATATCTGGTTTTACCCGCGCATTCTCTTTTTCTGGTGCGCCCTCTTCGGCATGGCACTCGCCGTTTCGGACGATAACTGAACAAATCAATACCACCGGCGCAGCCGGTGGTTCTCTTAGAGCAAGCGGCGTGACGGAAACCGTCACGCCGCTTCAGCCTGTCGAAAACGCCTCGCAGAGTTTGCGCCCGCAGGCGCAAATAAAGTTCAAAGCATTTTTGCCGG
>ERZ827512.2396-NODE-2396-length-15191-cov-3.833443_pt1 | contig 15191 bp, 9 predicted proteins | sample MGYA00519916_ERZ827512 | MGnify/ENA primary metagenome ERZ827512 (study PRJEB31778, sample SAMEA3449335) | human gut metagenome | biome: human gut; feature: human-associated habitat; material: faeces | place: United Kingdom | collected 2010/2012 ... | reverse complement strand
GCAAGTCGTTCGGGGAATGCATCTTTGCGTCAACCATTTCTTCAAATGGACAACAACGCACAGCGCGCGGGCCATCCAAAAGGCGGTCTTTGCGCCGCCAGCCATCTCTCCATACGGGCAACGCCGCATAGCGGCGTTGCCCGTAAATAAACTTATCCTGCGCCCCATACTACCGAAGCCTTCGCCGCTGCGCGGCGCAGGGCTTCGGTGGAACAGAGGCAAAACATAACAAAAAAGTTCCATTTTCCCCACTTGAGAACAAAATCGAAACCGATAAAACGCATGCTCCGTTTTCCCCAAAATGAACGACGCCGCAAAAATGCGCCGGCTCAGCATACGCTTGCGGCGTGCATCGAAAGCCCTGACCGCTGCGGAACCGCAGCGTCGCAGCGGCACTCTTTTACTATGCCGCCAACCGCTTACCGTCCGGCGCAAGACGAACAACCCGCCGCGCAGCGGCCGCTCGGCTGTTGGACCGCTGCCGCACAAATCCCGATTCATAGACAAATACGGCGTGCCGACCTTGCTTGCCTGTTAAACATATCGGAAGCCATTTACAACGGCTGCTCCAATACAAAAGCCTGCCCTTCCTGTGCGCGAAAAATCCGCGCACAGCTTACTCGCTGTCTTCACCCGACGTGTCATCGCTGGTCCGCCGCCCCTGCCAAGACGCGCCGGCGCGTCTTGGCAGGGGCGGCGTCCGGCGCGAACGGCCGTCGCCGTTCGCGCCGGACGCGATACCGCGTTTATCCTTCCCGAACCCGCTCTATTTTCAGCCCGCAACGCTCTGCATCCTTTCGGCTTTTCCCAATTGCCTCCTTGCTGAAACTTCAAGCGCCGGACGCTTGCGGCGCGTCACTTCCCTTTGACATAGCAATCCCCCGAACGCAGGACAATGCCTGCATTCGGGGGATTTGATCCGTTTTGTCTATTGGCCGTTTTTGTTAATTCGATTCCATTCCTTCTGCCATAGGTGTACTTTTTCGATTGTCCGCTTGTATCGGTTCCGCTCCCCGCTTTTTGCCCTAAACCACGCGGGCAAAGCAGCACTCACCGTTTAATCAGACAATGCAGATATTCGGTGGTTCTGCTGCTTTTGTGCCGTCTGTTTTCGTCCGTGTCGGCCTTGAATCTTTTGTAATCGGTCGAAAAGATTTCGTACGAGCCGTATTTTTCCATAATGCTTCGGATGACGTCGAACGGCATCAGCCCCTCGTTGTTATAGCTGAGGAAGATATATCGGAATTCGGCGTTGCGGATAACGTCCTCAAACGCGCCGGCGACGGTCCGCACGGAGCAGAAATCGCTCTTCTGGGCCGCGTAGTCCCGCAGGCCCGTCTTGCCCTTAAGCCGCGGCGCATCGTAGCGGGCGATGGTTTCGAGGACGTGGTAATTCGTGCAGTACTGCCTCGCGTTGTACGGCGGGTCCAGATACAGGATGTCGCCGCCGACCGTCCGAATCAGGCTGTGGATGTCCTCGTTATACACCCTGCCCGTCCGGCTGCCGTCCACAACCGGCAGCAGCTCCAGCCGAAAGGTCTTGGCGGCGGATTTTTTGACCCCCTTCAGGAAAGCGCCGTAAACCGAGGCGGTGTTGGCGTACTTGTCTATGGAGTGGATCAGGCTGGCCAGCAGATAGGTATACCGCGCCTCGTCAAGCGCCCCGCAGTCCTTCAGCCGCTCCAGCTCGAGCCGCACCGCGTCGCATTTCCTGCCGTTTTCATCGGTGAAATAATTCCGTCCGCTGCCCGAGCCGGCGCAATAATTGCGGTAGACAAACCCGTCCGCGCCGGGCAGGTCGTTCAGATCGTCCAGAAGCTCCTGCACATCCAGCGGCGGCACGTTTTCAATCAGATGCTTGTTGAGAATGTAGCTGTAATACTGTATGTCGTTCGCGATGACGCTGTACCCTTTCTCCTTGAAGGTCTTTCCCACGACCCCCGTTCCGGCAAACAGGTCCGCAAAGGACATATGCGTATCGGTTCCGGCTACGGCTGCGATCGTCTCGGTCAGAAACGGCATCAACGAATATTTTGAACCGATATAATTCATTGTCTTTCCTCGTTTTTTCCGCAGGGAAATGCAAAAAGCTCCCCGCTTAGTTGTCAGGCAGAATCAGAAAACGCGCTCAAACGCGACGGCGTCCCCGATGGAAAAGGCGATAAACCGGACCGGCTCGACGCAGAGCGCGTCCGTCCGCGCATACCGCAGCCTGCCGGCCGCCGACCGAAACGCGGCAAGCCGCGCCCCGCCGACGCCCTGTGCGACGACGACCGGCCGGATGCAAAGCTGCCGCCCCGCCGTCAACGGGCCCCAGTAGCTTTGGAGCCAGTCGATGTACCACGGCAGCTGGCCGGTGAGGATGCCGTCGCCCGGCGGCTCGTCCTTCAGCTCCAGCACTTGGACCAGCACCCGTTCGGCCGTCTCCTGCCGCGTTACGACGTCCATCCGCTGCATACCGACGCCGCACGACACCTCGTTGCCCAGCCAGAGAGGCCGCGTCGGGTCGATTTCCAGCAGGGCGGACAGGTCGTCCCGCCATATGTTCTGGAGCAGGAAGGCCTGAAGATGGGTCTCGAACGCCTGCTTTTGCCGCTGCTTGAACACCAGCCTTTTTTCGATGGACAAGCCGCCCTGCGAACCGCCGTAGATCTTGCGCCCGCACGAAGGCACGATGCTCTCGCTCTGCGCGTCGTATGTAAAATCGGTTCCCGACAAAACCGCGTCGCCGTTTTCGGCCGCGATTTTTGCGACGAGCCTGTCCGCCTCGTAATCCGTCAGCATCGTACAGCCGCGGTTGCCCTTGAGCTTTCGGTAAATCAAGCTCCAGAATAGCTGGCTCGGATGCGAAACGCCGTCCAGACTGTCCAGCACCTTATGCTCGGTCACACCCTTCGCGTACACCCGCGCAGGCTCGATGCGGATGCGCAGGTTCAGCGTCCGCCCCAGCAGGTCCGCCAGATAATTGTGCTCGTTCGCGTCGTAAAACGGACTGCCCACGGCGCGGAAAACGCCGTAAAACCTTCCCTCGTTCTCCCCGCGCCGGAGATAATAGAGGATGTCGTCGCCCTCGCGGACGCGGGAGATGTCCGCGATCATCGAGACCATGTTTTTCTCGGCGCCCCAGCTCAAGCCCGCCTCTTTGTTATACGGAAGCTCCGGCTGCGCCAGAAACGGCGCGTCAGAAGAGCCGCCCGTCCCCGCGAACCGATACGCAAGGTGGTATGGGAATGTTTTGTCGTTGACGATAAAAACGTGTGTCATCCAGAACCGCTCCTTTCCCGACAGCGCGCCGTTTTTTCTGTTCCGAACAGCCAAAGCCGCCGACCGCCGCTGCGGAAGCGCGCAGACGTCCGCCCGCGCCGCCGTCGCTCAGCCGAACGCTCGCAGAACGGACGGCACGACCGCACGCGGATGCGTCCCGCAGCCGCCTGTGCCGTTCGGCGCGGCTTTTCGTACATTCGCTTGCTCCCGTCCGACGGGAAGACGCTCGTCCGAAATCCATATCCGGCGCGTCTTTCCGCGCACTCTCGCTTCCCTGTTTTACGGATACATCCCGTCTGGCGGCTGCACACAGCCCATCTTTTCACGCGTTCGCATGTACTCCCCCTACGGAAAACGTCTTATCCGCCGACCTGTTCGGCGCGGCTTTCCGCATATCCTTGTTTCCCCATTTTACGGAACACATCCCGTCCGCCGACTGTGCACAGCTTAGCTTTTCTCCCATTCGAAATTTCTATCCTACGAAAAACGACTCATCCGCCAACCGTTTCCGGCGCGGCTTTCCGCGCGTTCGCATGTCCTGTCTTATGGGAAGCATACCCTCCGTATCCGCCGCGCCCGTTTTTCCATACCGCGCCCGCAGCTTCGTTTACCGAGACTTTGAAACCCGCGGCTGTATGCTAAGCCGCAGCGCCGCATATACCATCCCCGCAGGGCTTCGGCGTTTCTCACCCCGACGGCATTAGGAAACAAAATCTTAAACGCTCAACGCGGCCAGGCCAACCCGCAAAGCACCGAATTTCTCTGCGCCGCAGGACGCGGAAAACGCAGCTCTCCGCCAAGCAAAATCCGTCGTCGCCCTTCACGCTGCGCTGTTATTATACCACAATCCGACGATTTGCACAAGAGCCGCACGAAAAATCGCTTTGTCCGCAATGGAGACGTGCAATACATAAAGGAATCCGGATAAGAAGAAAACGCAAAAATGTGTGCAAATCAGCGGACACAATAAAGTGGAGCGAATACTTTTATTTGGAGGAATTTCAAGATGGATAAGTCATGATTTGAACAGTTAGACGGCAAATATGAAAAGCAGGGCGATTCCCTTATTCCCCGCCTTACCTTGCCGGCCGGACAAGAACCCGTAATCGGCATTTGAGGGCAGCGGCACTTGTACATACATCCATCTTCTCACAAGCCGCAGGCGCAACGCTTACCTTGCCGACATCGTCAGTCCGGCACGGAAACGCTTCGAAAAGCGCACTGAACAAATGAAACAGACGCAGGGAGCACAGCAGCCAAAGGCGCAAACGCCTTAGAATGGACGGGAAGAATGAATAACATTCGGGCGTGTGCAAGGGGGATTGGGGAGATTAGGGAGATTGTGGAAAGAGAGATTGTTTTCCAATAGTCTGACAAGGCGGCAGGGAATAAGCGCTGCCGTTTTTTTAGGAGGTGGGCGTGAAACGATTTAACATCTCTTGCTATATGTGATTTATCTTGTTGTTTGTTAAAATACAACTTGTATGTTTTATCTCGCCAAAGTGGCAGAATAAAAAGCATGGGAAATCAATATAGCAAAATAGTTATTCAAAAAGGCTCAGTTCATTTCTTGACATTCCCTTGACTTTTGCTACTGAACGGATTATAATATGGATATGGGAATGAAGTTCTCCCTCGGCGCTGCCGAAACCGCTTTATAAAGCTAATGACTTCTGCATTTATGCAGAAGTTTTTTGTATGTAAAGCCGACAATTTCTGCGTAAGTGCAGGAATTGCCGGCTTTTTTGCGTGAAAGGAGCAGTTTATATGGGATAAAATCAGAAGCCTTCCACCTTTGAGAATAAATTATTTCTTTTTAGAAGAAATAAGAAAAATGACTGCCGTATTGCTGCGATAAAGGGTTTGGGGCCAGAGTTATTTGAAAACGTGCTGCGGTAGTCATTAACAATCAATATGGCAAACACAACAAGCAAGAAATTGTGATCCCTTTCTTTATCAGGAGGATTTTCATGTTAACGTCACTTGCCTTTATATTCTTAATTGGGCTATCTATGGCCGCAATCTGTCAGAAATTAAAGTTGTCACGCATAATTGGTATGCTGATTACGGGCATTGTTTTAGGACCGTATGTATTGAATGTATTAGACCCGTCTATTCTGTCTATATCGTCTGAATTACGACAAATGGCACTCATTATTATTCTTTTGAAAGCAGGACTTTCTCTTACCCTTTCGGACTTAAAAAAAGTGGGGCGTCCTGCAATTATGATGTCTTGTGTGCCCGCAGGCTTTGAAATTTTAGCCTTTTTCCTTTTTGCGCCTGATTTGCTTGAAGTTTCAAGAATGGAGGCTGCTGTTATGGGGGCCGTTCTTGGAGCTGTTTCACCTGCTGTTGTTGTGCCAAAAATGGTACAGCTTATGGATAATAGATACGGAACGCAAAAGAGTATCCCTCAATTCATAATGGCTGGCGCTTCCTGCGATGATATTTTTGTCGTCGTTCTATTTACTGCTTTTGTCAGCATGGCACAGGGCGGTCAGGTTCATATTATGGATTTTGTAAATATCCCGATTTCAATTATACTCGGAGTCGCATTAGGGGCGCTTGTTGGTTTTTTGCTATCTGTGTTTTTCGAAACAGCATACGCACATAAGCACTGCGTCCGAAACAGTATGAAAGTGATTATTGTTCTTGGCATTTCTTTTATGTTGATGGCTATTGAAGCTTGGGCAGAAGATTTTGTAGCCATTTCGGGATTACTGGCAGTTGTAAGTATGGCTTGTGTGCTTAAACTGAAAAGCATTGCTGATGTTTCAAAAAAATTATCAGAAAAATTTGGCAAGCTATGGATGGCTGCCGAAGTTATCCTTTTTGTTTTAGTGGGTGCTGCTGTTGATATTCGTTATACAATGGAAGCGGGCTTGCCGGCTATCGCAATGATTTTCCTTGCGCTCGTATTTAGAGGAATTGGAGTTTTTGTCTGCTTAGTCAAAACAAACTTAAATTGGAAAGAACGTCTTTTCTGTGTAATTGCTTACTTACCAAAAGCAACCGTACAGGCGGCTATTGGTTCAGTACCTTTCGCTATGGGATTGCCCTGCGGTCAGATTGTTTTATCTGTTGCGGTATTGGCAATTTTGATTACTGCCCCACTGGGAGCGATTGGTATGGATTTAACATACAAGAAATTACTAACACGGGGGGGAAGTGAATAGGAGTGAAGCAGTGAAAACAGAGCAAAGGAATGATTGCACTTAAAGGCCAGTGAGGTTGTGATTTTCCGGCAAAAGAAGGGATAAACATAATTTCTACTCATGTTCACTCTGAAAAACTTCGACTTGATCCTTGTTCTTATGCTCCAGCCGAGGGGGAACAGGGCTGGGTTCTCTTCCAGGCGGACGACAGGCTCATGATAAATAGGGAACGGGGACAGAAGTATCAAATTGCAGTCGATATGATAAGATCATTTGAAAAGCTTGATAAGATTCATGCGGTAAATAGACAGTGCTTTACTAAGTTGTCTTTTGACTATGAGAATATTCAACCGACGGCGAACAAGCAAAGCGCCATATGCACGCCACAGCTTCACGCCGTCTACACCTCCTGCCGCGGCCCGCATTGCCGACGGTTTTCCGTTTTCAGCAGTCGGACGGCCTCGCCGCCACGGCCTGCGTTCCCGATGTTTTATGGCTTCCCAAAGGCAAGCCGCTTCACTTCACGGCCCGTTCCCATCCGCAGACGCACGGCAAAACCGGGACGAGTACCCGTGCGCCTGCCTTTGCCCAGCCGTTCCCGCCCGCCCATACGCCTGTTTGTCCGAAAACCGCTTTCATAAGCGCAAACGCCCGCCTTCCTCTAAGCGGGCGCCGCAGACAAGCGCCGGCGGCAAAACGCGCCCTCTCTCCGGCATGACGATTGCGGTTTGACCGTTATGACCACGCTTCTCCGCCCTCCCGCCGGAACACCGTAAGTGATACAATGCTGTCTAACAAATGGAAATAAAAAGGCAGCGAATAGGAGTGGGCTGTGTTAAAGTTAAATTGCTGAGACAAAACCGAAAGGCAGGCGCCGCCCCATCCGCTGTGAATAAGATAAAATAACACAAACAATACGATTTCGGCAGGCAGTAATTAAATATTCTTTGCAAAACGGCGTCACAAAAGCAGCCATACGCTGCCGCACCAACCGCCGGTATAGCTGCCGCCGGCGCAAACGCCGCGACGGAACGCTGCCATCTTTGACCGCTCGTTCACACCGCCCGCACCACCATCCCAGCCGACACCGGCCGGAAGAGATTAGGCGCATCGACAATATGCGCCGCAGGAACCCCTACACAGGTCTGATGGTATTTTGCGTTTAAGCTCCGGCGGAAAGGGTATACATCCCATCACCGGCCTTTACAGGCTCTTGCGCAAACGGGATCAGATGGCCGCGAAGCTGCCGAATCCCAAGTATAATCCCAAGTCCTATGCGCAGATGACCCGTCCCGGATAGCGCGGGCGGAGCGGCGTCAAGTTTGCTCCGACGGCTTGCCTTTTCGGAGATCCCGCTGGTCAGAAGTTTTACCAGTTCATCAGTTCACCAGTACGCCAGTACGCCTTCATCGACGAGCGTTCCCGTTTCCGCTATCCCGAGGCTTTTGAGAAACACAGCGCCTTTTCATCCGGCGTCTTCCTTTACCATGTTGTTGAGAAGCCCCTTATGCCATTGCGTATATCCAAACCGATACCGGTTCGGAATTCACCAACAGGCGCAACGCCTCCAAAGCCGGCCATCCTGCACGCCTTGAGAAGACGCTTTCCGGGCTCTGTATCCGGCGCAAGCTTATCCGCCCCTTATACGCCCCGCCGCAGCGGCAAGGCGGAGCGCAGTCGCCGCAAAGACAACGAAGAATTCTACGCTTCTCACAAGTTTTATTCTTTCGATGCCTTTGCCGCTCAGCTTGCCCTCGGTCTGCGCTATTACAGCAACTTCCCCCTGCGGCCTCTCAACCGGCTCTCCCCTAAGCGGTTCTTATCCCGCTTTTCTTCTCTGGAACCATATCTTTGTCTAACCCACAGCTTTTCCGCCCTCCCGCCGGGACATCGCCTTGACGGCGCGTTCCCGAATCAATGAACACGAGCAAAACAGCGCGCGGCGACCGCCCCGCAGTCGGTTGCGCCGTCCCTTTTTACCGCTCGGACCGCCCCCGCAGCCCGGGACCACCTCCGCCCAACGGTATCGTTTTCCGCTTTTATCCGGCGCCGCCCCTTTCCGGCGCAGCTCCGCCGTCTGTCCGGCCCGTCGAATGCCGCCGCGCGGCCGTTTTCGGCGGCTTTTTGCGCCGCCGCAGAATGCGACAAAAATCCCGTGTGGGCGTATGGTATCCTGTACCGAAAGGCGGACGCAAAAGAAGACGGCGCGCACCCGCTTTTCGGAGTGCGCGCCGTCCTTTGGAGAAAAAGAGGAGAAAAGAGATGAAAACAAATCAGTCCGTTTCCCGTTATCCGGATGAACTCGCGGGGGGAACGGGAAGCGCGTTTCAGATCGCCACGCCGCGGTTTTTCAGCCGCAGATTGTCCGCGATCATCGCAATGAATTCGGAGTTGGTCGGCTTGCCGCGCGAATTCTGCACGGTGTAGCCGAAGAAAGAGTCCAGCACTTCCAGATCGCCGCGGTCCCACGCGACCTCAATGGCGTGACGAATCGCACGCTCGACACGCGAGGCGGTGGTCGCGTACATCTTGGCGACGGCGGGATACAGCACCTTGGTGACGGAATTGATGATCTCAACGTCGTTGATGGTCATAATGATCGCCGACCGCAGGTAGGAGTACCCCTTGATGTGCGCGGGTACGCCGATCTGGTGAATGATCTTCGTCACCTGCGCTTCCAAATCGTCCAGCTCCTCCTGCGCCTTGACGACGGCACGGCGGCGCTTTTTATCGCAGATGCGCTCGATTCGCTCGGCAAGCAGCGAGTAATCCAGCGGCTTAATCATACAATAGGTGGCGCCCGCGTTGCAGCATTCCTCGAAAAGATTCTGGTTGGTGAAGCTGGCCAGCATAATGAAGCTGGTCTCCTCGTCCACAAGCTGCTTATGTAGGTCCTTGAGCAACTGCACGCCGTCCATCTTACCCACATACAAGTCACAGAGGATCACCTTCGGCTTGGTGCGCAGAGACAGAAGATAGGCGTCATGCCCGTTATCGGCTTCGGCCACGACCTCGATGTTCTGCTTTTTCAGCGCCTGTGCGCACTGAGAGCGGAAGGCCGCGTCCATGTCCACAATCATCACGGTCGGCCTTGTTTTGACACTATCCATGGGTCTGTTTTCATCCTTTCAATTTTTCATCGTACTTCGCGCTATGGTTTACAATAACAACGCCATCCGGAGAAGCTGATTTTGTCGTTTAGAGCGCTTGTTCGCTTTGTAACCATATTTTAACATAGTCATTTTTCAAATACAATAGGTTCACAAAAATATCAGCATAATTTGAGGCAATCTATATGCCAAAATTCGACAAAAATTTTGAAACCCTATATCTTCTTCGCCAAGGAAGTCCATTTTTGTCGGAAAAGTACGTCACACAGAGCTTTTTCGACATTTTTTGTTAATATATGCCACCGCAGACAGCGGCCGTTTACATAACAACGAAACAAGAAAGAACATAAAAAATTCGATGCAAATATGACATAAAATATACAACGCCATTCCGACGCAGCTTCGACGCCGTTTCAGCGGCGGCCGCACCCTGCCGCCCGCCGCCCCTCTGAACTGCGGCAAAAGGCCAAGAAAGCCCCGCCGCGCCGTTACAGCCTGCTCTCGCTGCCTTTCCGCCTGCGGCCGCGGCCCGCCCCCCGACTTCGGTGTCCACCGCCATAGCCCCGAAAGAGAGCCCACCCAATTGGCGGCAAGAGCTTGCGGGAACAACGCCGTGCCATTTTGAAGCGTTTTTCGCCGTTCCAAAAGCAGCCATATCCATAGCACGCCGGTTCCGCCAAACAGCCGCACAAAAGCCAAGCGCGCCGCTGCTGCACGCCGGCAAAGCCTCTATACTGTGTCGCCAGAGGCCGCAGCTATGTCTCCCCGACAGCGGCCCCTAACAACAACGTAAAAAGCCGCACAAGCCGCTCCGGCGCGGCTTTGATGCCGCTCCCGTGTCAAATCAAGCCTTTGTTTATCCGGCATCATCCCGCCGAACAGCGGTGTGAAAATCAGGCAAGCGCCGCTGCGCCGCTTTGGCGCAGCTTCTAAGCTGTTTCAGCAATGCCCACGGCTATGCCGCCAACGGCATCCCGTAATGGCACTGCAAAAACAGTCCTACTCCGCCGCGCGATTTGGCGTGCCATCCATGCCGCATCAGCGACAACCGCGCCTATGCCCCCTGACGCGATGCTCCACAGATCGGCAGCAAAAGCCATACGAGCAACGCCGTGCCGAAACCGGCACGGCGTTGCTTTTGTTTCAAAGGCGGCCCCATTCATACCCCCCTGTGCCGCCCCGCCGCCGTTACGGCTTCGGCGCGGCCTCCATGTTATTCCGGCCGCAGCCGCGAGCGCCCCCAGCGGCGGCCCGTAAACAGCAAGGAAAAAAGTCGGGGGAACTTTTCCGCGCCGCTTCGGCGCGCTGTAAATGCCGTTTCAGCGGCAGCCAAAGCATGTTCCGGCGGCGTCCCGCCGATTGGCGACAAAAACCGGCGAGCAGCGCCGGGCCGCCCCGATACAGACTGCCGTACCAAAGCCGGCCCTGTCCATATCTGTGTTACTCCGCCAAAACAGCTTATAAACCAAGCAAGCGCCGCCGCTGCACGCCGGAACGATTTCCATACCGTGTCAGCGGCGAGCAGCGGCCACCGTCATTGCCGACAGCCCGTAAACGACGGCGCAATTAAAGGCCGGATAAATACTGCCGCCGCTCCGGCGCGGTTTTGATGCCATTCCCGTGTTGGTCAAGTCGTGTCCTCAACGTCGCCCCGCCGCAAACATAAATGAAACAAACGCCGCCGCACCATTTCGGCGCGCCTTCTATGCCGTTTCAGGCGGTCAAGAGCGCCCGACGAGGTTCTACCGATTGGCTGCAAAACTGACGAGCCGCGCTGCGCCAACCGATACGGCTTTACGTCTATTTCAAAGCCGGCCGTGCTATCCCCCACCGATCAGCAGCGCACAAGCCGAGCGCCGCCGCTCCGGCTTCGGCACGGCCTCCATGTTATTCCGGCAGCGGCCGCGAGCGCCCCCAGCGGCGGCCCGTACACGGCAGCACAAACAAGCAGATAATCGCCGCCGCGCCATTTCGCTGCGCCTTCCATACCGTTTCGGCGGCGGTCAAGGCTATATTCCAACGCCGCGCCGCCGAAGCAGCAGCGTAAAAAGCCGGACGGGAATCGATTTGCCGATTCTGCACGGCAATGCCGCCGTTCCAAAAGCGGCCGTGCGGCCATTCGCCGCCGACCCCGCCGAACGACGGCACAAAAAAAGACCGGACAAGCACCGCTGTCCGACCCTGCATTGGATTTCTGTGGCTCGCCCTGCGCTCACCGCGCCCCGCAGGCGACGGCGGCCTTCGCCCGCTTTCGGGAAGCGGCAATCCCAAAGCCGCCAAACGCCGCAGCTTGGCCGCTTTCCTTTTTACCGGCAAAAACCCCGCGCCGAACGCGCGGCGAGCTGAGAGCTTTTTCGATCGGCGGCGTACAGCCGCCTAATTCATATTCTTAAGACCGCGCTTTGCCGCCGATTTGCTTCCGCGCGGCCGAAAGCACGCCCGCCGCCGTCCGACCGCCCTGCCGCAAACCCGGCGCGCCGCTCCATCCGCAAGGACATTGCGCCGCTCCTCAAAGCTCGGCGGCCGCAGCGCAGCTCTCGCGCAAAAGCCGCTCGAAATGCCGCCTTGTCCGCAGGCGCAGCGCTCAAGGCTCCGCTCGCATAGGAACCCGCGTTTTCTTTGGCAAGGACGGCGAGCACACAGCGAAAGAGAAAAGCGCGCCGTTCCAAGCCGCCGCACGCCGGCGGAAACGCGGCCGTCCCCGCCATGTACAGCCGTCAGCTACGTCAGCCTCCGACCTCTCGCCGCATGCACGGCCGTACAGCCACACTGCCATACTGCCGCAAACCCAGCCGTTCGTGCAACCGGCCCGCCCGCAAGTGCAAAGCCGATGCGCATGTCATAGGACGGACGGCAAAACCGCCGCAACGCTCGAGTCCGCCGCCTGCACAGCAGACGAAACGTTTGTTTGGGATTAGAAGCCTCGCGGAAGCGCGCCACAGGTCCCGCGCACAACCCGCCCGACAGCCCGCCCTGCACGCGGGCGCAGCGCACGAGCCGCCGCCCGCAAAGGGAACCATATTCCCTTTCGAAACGCCGGCTAACACACAGCGGCAGGGAAAGCACGTCATCCCCAAGCCACCGCACGCCGGCGAAATTGCGGCCAACGCGCCTATGCAATGCACAGCCGTCGACCGCGCCCACGCTCGACGCCTCGTCGAACACAGCCGCGCGCAAGCCTCCCATAAACAGCCGCCTATGGAAAACGCAAAGCCAATGCGCTTCAACAGGACGGACGGCAAAACCGACGCGGCGCAAGCGCCCGGCGTCCCGCCAAAGACACAGCCGCGCAGCACATCCGCTTAGATTCCCTTGCCGCGCGGCGCTTCGCCCCCGCCGCGGCCTTCGGACGCTCGCGCCGCACACTGCACGCCGCAACGCCACATACCGCAACGCCGCAAAAAAAGGGCCCCGCTCACAGGCAGGTCCCTTTTTTAGTCGTTATTCGTTACGCTCTCTTTTTGACGACGACCGCAGCGCCAATCACGGCGACGACTGCGAGCACAACGACGGCGAAAACGCCGGCGTCAGACGTCGAAGGCGTGGACGAAGCCGTGGAAGAGGTCGCGGCCGCAGAGGACTCCACAGGCGCCGCAGAGGAAACCGCTTCGGACTCGGTCTTGGACTCGGTCTCAGACTTGGACTCGTCCGTCGTGCCCGTTCCAGCCGTACCGAACACCTCAAACTCGGAAACGAACAGCCAGTTTGCACCATGCACAAACTGCACTTTTACATATTTTGCGTCCACAGGCGCATTCAGCTTAAGCGAAACAGAATAAACGCCATCGCCATCCGCTTCAGGCGCGATTGTGCCTTCGCCGGCAGATGTCCATTCGTTGCCATCGACGCTGTAAAGAAATTCCGTTGTCTTGGGAACAACAACGCCCCAATCGGATACCACAATCACTTCAACCGCAAAAGAACTGACCTTCGAGGCTGCGCCGAGATCCACGCTGATCTCGCTCTTATTCCCGTTGGCTTGCATCCCTTTGTCATTGATGTTGAAGCCCGCCCAAACGACGTCCGAACCGGAAAACTCCGCTGCAGATTTTACTCCGTCGGTAAGCGACTTATTTTCTTCATCCGGGTAAGACGGGGTGGTTTTTCCCTCTTCTGTGAAAATGCCGATAGTCGTGTACGTCTTGCCGAGCGCAAGATTGGTGTCCTCCGCCGAAGCAAACACGCAGCACGCGACGGCCACAAGCGCGACGGCAAGGAGCGTTGCCAGAAACTTTTTCATTTTGTCTTTCATCCTTCCTAAAAAGTGATAAACTTATGAATTATTGATTATATTATAGCGCAAAATTGGTCTTATGTCAACAGGTAAATGACGATTTTTTCCATCTTTTTTCGTCTAAGCAAAAGCCAGCGCAAATAGGCCCTTTTGCGCAATAAAAGCACAAAAAGAAGCCCGCGCGCAAGCGGGCTTCTTTATAGGCTTGAATACGGGCTTCAGCAAACAGCCGTTTGCTTACGCTCTCTTCTTGACGACGACCGCAGCGCCGATTACGGCGACGACGGCGAGCACAACGACGGCGAAAACGCCGGCGTCAGACGTCGAAGGCGTGGACGAAGCCGTGGAAGAGGTTGCGGCTGCGGAAGATTCAGCGGGCGCCGCGGAAGAAACCGCTTCGGACTCGGTCTTGGACTCGGTCTCGGACTTGGACTCGTCCGTGGTACCCGCGCCCATCGTGCCCATCACTTCGATTTCGGAAATGAACAGCCAGCCGGTGGGAACAAGCTCGGCTTTGACGTACTTCGCGTCCACCGCCGCGTCCAGATCCAGCGCGACGACGCTCTGCGAGCCGTTCTCCGTCAACGTGCCTTCGCCGGCGGAGGTCCATTCCTCGCCGTCGGCGCTGTAAAAGAATTCGACCTTGGAGGGCGCGGAAATACCGGCGCCGGCCGTTTCGGGCAGATAGACCTCCACGGCGAAGCCGGAAACCTTGGCGTCCCCGCCGAGATCGATCTCAATTTCGCACACGCCTTCGTTATCCTTGGCGTCCGGGCTGTTCATATTGAAGCCGACCCAGAGCGGATCCTGATACGCAAGGCCGGCCGTAGCCTTCACACCGTCGGTCAGGGTCTTGCCCTCTTCGTCAATGTAAATCGGCTGCGTCTCGGTTTCAAGCAGATAAATCCCGATTGTGGTATAAGACTTGCCCAGCGCAATGTTGGTGTCCTCCGCCGAGGCGAACACGCAGCATGCGACGGCTGCGAGCGCGACGGCGAGGAAGGTTGCCAGAAACTTTTTCATTTCATTTTTCATCCTTTCCGCAATTTGTGAATGCGTAATTGTATTATAGCGGTTTTTTGTTCATATGTCAATAGATTACGGCAATATTGTTGCATAATACAAAAAAAGCGGCGCGCGCCCTTGGCTTTTCGCCGGAAAAGGCCGCCGCAGAGACACGGGTATCGGAGAACTACGCCGCCGCTTATACATTCGCCTGTCACAGTCGCTAAGGCGATCCTACAATCGCCTCGGCGATTGCGGGAGGAACGCGCATTCCGCTCGCGCCCGGCAAACGTCACGGCGCAGACACGTTCCAAATGACATCACTATGCGGCAAAGCTGCGGCTTGTCAAAGGAGCCGTTTTATCCGCATTCCTGCACATAACGGTTTCGCCCGCCTTTTGCAAAAGGCGACGGAAGCGAGGA
>ERZ827512.2393-NODE-2393-length-15215-cov-29.867546_pt1 | contig 15215 bp, 16 predicted proteins | sample MGYA00519916_ERZ827512 | MGnify/ENA primary metagenome ERZ827512 (study PRJEB31778, sample SAMEA3449335) | human gut metagenome | biome: human gut; feature: human-associated habitat; material: faeces | place: United Kingdom | collected 2010/2012 ... | reverse complement strand
TATAATGATAGCAACACATTATACCTGTTTATTCGGCTGTCGGAAAGGAGGACTAATGTTACAGTCGAATAAAATCACCGCCCTTTACTGCCGTTTAAGTCAAGAGGATATGCAAGCCGGAGAAAGCGGAAGCATACAGCACCAAAAAATGATACTTCAACGCTATGCGGACGAACACCATTTTTTGAACACAAAGTTTTTTGTGGACGACGGATTTTCCGGCGTGAGTTTTGAGCGCGAGGGGCTGCAAGCGATGTTGCAGGAAGTGGAAGCCGGACGAGTGGCGACGGTCATTACCAAAGACCTTTCCCGTCTTGGCAGAAACTATCTGAAAACGGGCGAACTCATAGAGATTGTATTTCCCGAAAACGGAGTACGCTATATCGCGATCAACGACGGAGTTGACACAGCGCGGGAGGATAACGAGTTTACCCCCTTGCGGAACTGGTTTAACGAGTTTTACGCCCGCGACACAAGCAAGAAAATCCGCGCAGTTAAACAGGCACAGGCGCAAAAAGGCGAGCGCGTCAACGGGGAATATCCATACGGCTATATCCCAGACCCGAACAACCGCCACCACCTTATACCCGACCCGGAAACCGCGCCGATTGTCAAACAGGTTTTCGCTATGTTTGTTAGCGGCGTGCGTATGTGCGAAATCCAAAAATGGCTTGCGGAAAACAAAGTCTTGACGATTGGAGCGTTGCGCTATCAGCGTACAGGACAGGCGCGGTATCAGCGGGCAATGATCGCCCCCTATACTTGGCCGGACAAAACGCTCTATGACATATTAGCAAGGCAGGAATATTTAGGGCATACCATAACCGCGAAAACTCACAAGGTATCCTACAAGTCGAAAAAGACCCGGAAGAACGAAGAAGAACAACGCTATTTCTTCCCAAACACCCATGAGCCGCTTGTTGACGAGGAAACCTTTGAACTTGCGCAAAAGCGGATTGCTACCCGCCACCGCCCGACAAAAGCAGCGGAGATTGATATTTTTTCCGGCTTGCTGTTTTGCGCTGGTTGCAGACATAAGATGTATTACCAACAGGGCGTAAATATCGAGCCGCGCAAGTTTTCCTATTCTTGCGGCGCATGGCGCAACAGGGCAAGGACAGGCAGCGAGTGTACCTCTCATTATATCCGCAAAAACGTACTTCTTGATTTAGTGCTGGAAGATATGCGGCGGGTTTTGCGGTATGTTAAGGAACACGAACAGGACTTTATCTGTAAAGCTACCGAGTACGGCGACATGGAAGCGAGAAAGGCATTAGCGCAGCAGCAAAAGGAACTTTTCAAAGCACAGGCGCGTATGACCGAACTTGACACGCTTTTCCGCAAGCTGTATGAGGACAACGCATTAGGCAGACTGACAGATGAACGGTTTGTGTTTCTAACTTCCGGCTATGAGGACGAAAAGAAATCCCTTGCCGCAAGGATAGACGAGTTACAACAGCAGATCGCAACCGTTACCGAGCGAAAAAGGGATATATCAAGGTTTATTCAGATTGTCGGGAAATACAGCGACATACAGGAATTGACCTATGAAAACGTCCATGAGTTTATCGACCGTATTTTGATACATGAATTAGACCGGGAAACCAACACCCGGAAAATCGAAATCCATTATAGCTTTGTCGGACAGGTTGATACCGAGCAGGAGCCGACGCAAGTTGTCAACCATGACCGCCGCAACATGGTAGATGTAAAAAGTATCGCTATCTAACCCCAGCAAAAGTTGTACCCGACCAACCGTCGTCAATGAACACACGGGGATTTGGAAAGCCGTTGTCTCTTGCATATTTCTCAAGTATGGACTGCTGATTTTTAATGCTGCCCGAAGCGCCTTCCTGCTCATCGTCACGGGATAGGCGGCAATACAAGGCAGTTATCTTTTCTGACTGTTTACTCATAGTTCTCCTTTCCACAGCCAGATATGATAGGATTTGTAGGTGTACCTATAATACCATATCGGCTGTAATTATTCAACGCTTTAATGCGGTAAACTTAATGTTTTCTACTCTTTTTTCAAGACAATGCGTTCCACTTTATCGGTGATGTTCTCGCCTGCGTTTTCTTTAAAATAGGCTCTGACTGCATAGAGTGTGCCGTCAATTTCTTTTACAAAGTTCAGCGGCTCAAGGTACATACTCTGCCGAAACCACGCTATACGCTCTTCTTTGGTAAGGGTGGCAAGATGGTCGGTTATCTCATCGAGCAGTGTATAAATCTCGCCTGTTCTTTCAATGGTATTGCCTTGATTATCTACATACATCATCGTGCGTCACGTTCCTTTCTCTGTGATTTTCTATGTTGTTCTTCTCTTGCTCTGTACTCGTTGGCATAGAGTAAATCGGTTTTCTCCTGGATTTTAACAGACCGTTTTTCAATCCCTTTGTTCAGTTTCAGTTGCTTTCGCAGTTCCGTTATCCTTTCGGTAACGCCTGTTTTTTCTTCCCGTAAGATTTCTTTTTCGGCTGGTAAGGCTCTGCGGATTTTGTTTTGCAGTTTGATGCGATAGGCAATCAGCTTGTCCATTTCGCCCTGCAATCTCTCCCTGTCCGCATACAGGTCGTCAAAGGTTTCAATTCCGTATTTGCCCATATACCGCACCTGTTCTGAAAACATTTCAAGCTTTCTTAAATCTTCTTTGAGATATGGACTTGTCGGTTTATATTCCGTATTCTTCGGCAGAATGCCTAACAGATAACAATAGTGGAGATACAGTTTATAGATGTGGTTCGTCTTTTGAAAAGGCTGAAACCAATCCCGCAAATCCTGCGGCATTTGCGGCGGATAATTGATTGTTGCCCTGCGGTTTCCGAAAGAAGCGTATGTCCCCATTGTCCTTTGTATATTTTCAGGCGTCCATCTTTTGTCCAGTGTATCAAGCCTTGTAAAATGCTCGTACTGCGGTAACCGTATCTTCCAATGCTTTCCCGTAAAGTCGGTGATATATCCTTTGCGCCGCAGATATTCCTCCATATAGTAAGGGCGGCGGCTGAAATTGATTGCCTCCCGTACATCTTCACGATAAACATTGTACCTTGTGGGTTTGCCGCTTTTCTCATCAAGCCATATCTGCCTTGACGGCGCTTTATGGGGATTTTCAATGACGGATAAACCGTGTTCTCTACATATACGGTCGGATACATCACGGAGTTTTCTCTGCTCAGTTTTGGAATAGTTGTATTTCTTTCCGTCAAGAAAAGAAACCGAATTAAAGCAAAAATGATTATGAAGATGGTCTTTGTCAAGGTGGGTAGTGACGATGATCTGATACTTGTCGCCCCACATTTCCTTTGCGGTCTGCAAGCCGATTTGGTGCGCCTTTTCGGGCGTAACCTCATCGGGCTTGAAACTCTGATAACCGTGCCAAGCGATATATCCATTTTCTTTGCCGTACTGCTTCTTGGTTAAAATCATCTGTTGCAAGGCGATTTCTTTGAGACAGTTGATAGCGGAAACATATTCGCCCTGCTCGGTGGCTTCGGGGCGGCTGACATAGGAAAACACATCCCACAACGGCTGTAAGTTCGGATTGTCTGCTCTCGTTTTTTCGGGATTCTCCACATAGGCAATGAGGTCTTTTAGTCTGCCTTCGATATGCCATAAACTTGTAGTAGCCATTATCCTGCCTCCTGTAAATCAAGGATTAGACTTTCAATTTCCTTGCAGATTTCCAAAACAGAATGCTCATATTTGGCACATTTCTGAAAACCGTTGTGGACAGAGTAAAGGGTATTCAATAGTTCCCAAAACTCTTTTGCAGGTTTCGGCTTGGGCGTTTTTCCTTTACAGAGCTGACGGATAAACTCCGATTGAGACAGCCCGCACGCTGACGCACAGCGTTTTAGTTTTTCATTTTCTTCTTCGGATAAGCGTACCTTGATACGCACTTTTTTATTGCTTTCTTTATTCAAAAATATCATCTCCATTCTTGTGTTTTAGCTTCTTTAGCAGGGTCATAGGGCGGCACGCCCTAGGTCAGTCCACACGCCTTCAGGCTGTGGATTGGGATTGTGGGGGCCACAATCCGATGCTCGTTACGGTTATGGACACGCTTTCTCTCCTAACCTTTGCCGGTCTGCCTGAATGTCGTTTTTCTATCCCTGCCCCGGAGTCTCACCGCAGCGTTGCTGTGCTCGCTTCTGTCAAGGAAAGGTCATCGCACGGTCATATCCCATCCAGCCGGTCATTCAGTTGTAACCGGCTTTCGGACAACAAAAAAAGCCGGTACACGAACGCATACCGACCTGACAAAAGGATAAACTGCTCCCTTTGTGTGTTTGGTATCACATTCATGTAACCGGCTTTGAAATTCAAAGTCGAAACTGTCCTTCACGCTTATCTGCTGCCGACAGTTCAGGGCAATTCAGAAGCGGCGGTGTTTTCTCTTAGCACACCGCAGGCGTTGTCCGGCTGAAAGCCGTCTTTTTCAAAAACATGTGATTTAATAGATATTCAGTTGTAACTCTCCTGTGAGAGTATTTTATTATACACTCACAAACAGGCGTTTGTCAATACTTCCCGAATAAGTTTTTGCATATTTTTCAGATTTTCGGGTATTCTATTGGGTTTGGGTACATTAAATAAATTCATCGTAGGAAGATTTTTCAAAAGGCGTCTGAAATATGTTTCTGCACACTTTCAAGAAACAGCTCCGCAGGTTTCGTAAACATTTGAAATTTTTTCCAAACAAGATAGAGTTCTGCCTCTACTTTTGGTTCAAGCGGACGGAAACACAGATTGCTTTTTTCTGGTATGTTTACAAGATTGCCAAAGGTAAACGCCATACCAAAGCCTTCTTCTATCATCATAGATGGCGTGGTAATCAGATTGAATGTAGAAACAATATTCAAACTCTGCACATCACGTCCGAGCCAGCCGGATAAAACATTTCCCTCAAGCTGTTGATGTGCTACCCATACGGGCAAATCTCCGATGTCCTCCGGGTGAACAGTCTGTAAAGAAGCAAGCGGGCAATCGTTACGCATAAGCAATCCAAATATATCATTTTTTGGTAGCTTGATATAATCAAACTTCTGCATATCCACAGGTGCGACAAGCAACCCAAAGTCAAGCAAACCCTTATTCAAACCGTCTGTAATCTCCGCAATGCTTCCACTGAAAAAATCATAAGTAATTTGTGGGTGGGATTCTTTGAGCGACATAATACAGTTTGCAATCATTTTCATTGTCTGCGTTTCAATAGCGCCGATATGAACGACGCCGCTGACAATCTCATTAAAGGTTTTCAAATCATCTTCCGTTCGTTCGGTTAATTCTATAATTTCTTTTGCACGCTTGCGGAGAAACATACCCTCCTCCGTGAGCGTTATTTTTCTGCTTCCCCGTTCAAACAACTTTTTTCCTACTGAATTTTCAAGTTCGGCAAGCTGCCTTGATAAATTAGACTGTGTGGTATGCAGCACTTCCGCTGCTCTTGTCATATTTTCCTCCTGTGCAACAGTAATGAAATATTTGAGTACACGAATTTCCATAATCCTACCTCCGTTTAACTAATGAAATTATAGCACATCCTTCTATGAATGTAAAGCATAGAAACGTATGAAAAACAATTATTTGTAATAGAATGAGATTTTTGATATAATAAAAACGCAAAGGAGGTATGATTGAATGAATAAAAAGAATTGGATTGCTCTTGTCTTGGGACTGACGTTGATTTTCACTTTCGCAGGGTGTAGCAATACAGATACAACAACAAGACAAAATGAGGATTTTTCTGCTCTTTCACAAAGTCAGGTGGATATGCAGGAAATGGACGGAAAGCAAACAACAAGTGATTTACCAAATCAAAACACCGATTTTAATTTTGAATCGAAAACGGTACTTTTGAACAGCGGTTATGAAATGCCGATTATCGGTCTTGGAACTTGGACGCTTGATGATGAAACAGCAGAAAACTCTGTTTATCACGCCTTAAAGGATGGGTACAGGTTGATTGATACCGCCAGATATTATGGCAATGCACAGGGCGTTGGAGATGGTGTACGCAGAGCGATTGCAGAGGGAATTGTCAAACGGGAAGATGTTTTTATCACAACCAAAATTGTTCCCTATGGATTTGACGATTACGACGCTGCTATTGATGAATGTATCGAGGCGTTAGGACTTGACTATATTGATTTACTGCTAATTCATCAACAAGGTACTGACGAAAAAGAACTCTATGCGGCGATTGAGCGGGCTGTTGAAAATGGGAAAGTACATTCTTTGGGGATTTCAAATTATTATACACAGGAGGATTTTGAGCGTATTACGGAAAACGCCAAAATAATGCCCGCTGTTATTCAAAATGAAAACCATATCTTTTTCCAAAATACAGAGTTTCAAAGCTATGTAAAACAATTTGGCGTGGTTATTGAATCCTACTATCCCTTTGGAGGCAGAGGACACACCTCGGATTCTATGAACAATGAAGTAATTGCTGAAATTGCCGAAGCACACGGAAAAACAGGAGCGCAGATTATCCTGCGGTGGCATTTGCAGGCAGGATATATCGCAATTCCCGGTTCAAGTAATCCAGATCATATTGCCGAAAACTATAATGTTTTCGATTTTGAATTGACCGACGAAGAAATGCAGGAAATCGCTAGTTTGAACACGGGCGAGAGATACGAAACTTGGTAAAACAAAGGAGGAACGCAAAATTGGCAGATGAAAGGCAAAAAACAGAGGAGCTTATAAAATGCGTTTTGGAACTTGATATTGACGAGGAAACAAAGTGTTCTGTTATTGAGTCTATCCGAAAAGGACAGACAACAAGGGGAATACGGTTACTTAGACAATATCGTGGAGAGATACTAAACGATTTACACAGCGATCAGAACAGACTTTATCAGATTGATTATGTATTACAAAAAGCGAAATAAAAAGGAGAGGTTATTATGATTTTGAATGATACTTACACACTTTCTAACGGAATGAAGATTCCGAAACTCGGACTTGGCACTTGGGAAATCCCCGATGATAAGGCGGCACAGGCAGTAAGGGACGCTGTAAAAATCGGATACCGCCATATCGACACAGCGCAGGGATACGACAATGAAAGAGGCGTGGGCGAGGGCGTCCGCACTTGCGGCGTTTCCCGTGAAGAACTGTTTGTGACAACAAAATTACAGGCGTTCTATAAAACCTATAAGGAAGCGAAGGAAGCTATTGCAGAATCTTTGCGTGTATCGGGACTGGATTACTTTGACCTGATGATTATCCACGCACCTCAGCCGTGGACGGATTTTCACGTCGGAGAACATTTCTTTGAAGGCAATCTTGAAGCGTGGCGGGCTTTGGAAGAAGCGCATTATGAGGGCAAATTAAAAGCGATCGGCGTTTCAAATTTTGAGGAAATTGACCTTGACAATATTTTGAAAAACGGAAAGGTAAAGCCTGTTGTTAATCAAATTCTTTGCCATATTGGAAACACGCCGTTTGACTTAATTGATTACTGCAAAAAGAATGATATTCTTGTGGAAGCCTATTCTCCTGTTGCACACGGAGAAATGCTGAAAAACAGCCGCATTGCAGATATGGCAAAAAAATACGGTGTTTCTGTTCCGCAGCTTTGTATCCGCTATTGTTTGCAGCTTGGCACATTGCCTTTGCCGAAAACGGCAAATCCGGCACATATGGCAGACAATGCACAAATGAGTTTTGAGATTTCAAATGAAGATATGGAAACGCTGAAAAACGCCGAGAAAATCAAAAATTACGGAGATTTCAGTTTATTTCCGGTATTCGGCGGCAAAATGGCGGCGGACGGCAGTTGCACGCCGCATGACTTCCCACACAAAAAGTAAGGAGGACTTGAATTATGAAAAAGGTACTTTCATTTTTAACCGTTATATTGGCATTATCACTTTGTTTGGGTGGATGCGCAGTAGGAGGGAACAGCAATATGAACAGCGATAAAAACAGTGTGGTTTACGATGATACGCAAAATACAACAGAAAGCACTCCATCAGTTACAGAAGAGCAAAACAATTCTGTGCCTGTTGCGACAGAACTGAAAACCGCAACCTATACAGTAAACGGTGTGGATTTTAAAATGATACTTGTGGAGGCAGGGACTTTCACAATGGGATCAGATAATACAAATGTTGCTTTCAGCGAGTCTCCCGCACATAAGGTTACTTTGACACAGGACTACCTTATGGGAGAAACAGAAGTTACGGAAGCCTTATGGAACGCTGTTATGGGGAATGGCGGCGGTAGCAATACTTATCCCAAAACAAGCGTAACGTGGGAAGAAGCTCATACTTTTGTTGAAAAGCTGACCGAAATTGCACAGGAGCAGGGTTTAATATCCGATGGTATGCGTTTTCGACTGCCTACCGAGGCACAATGGGAATTTGCCGCAAAAGGAGGTAATCAAAGTAAAGGTTATCTCTATGCCGGAGGAAATGATATTGACGAAGTTGCTGTTACCTTAGAAAACAGCGGAAGCAGCAGTCCTATGGACGTGAAAACAAAATTGCCGAATGAATTAGGTCTATACGATATGAGTGGCAATGCCTATGAGTGGGTAGATGATTACGGCGGTAACTATTCGGCCGAAGATCAGGTTGACCCACAGAATACAACTGTTTCGAGACAATATGTAAAACGTGGCGGCAGCAATTATCATAATTTCAACTCAGAATCCTATCTGTTTACCACTACAGGCAGATATTTTTATGGCAGTACAGATTGGACGATTGGACTTAGGGTTTGTCTTGAAATCGACTAAAAAGCATGAGGTAGCACTAAAAACGCTACCTCACGCCCTTTTCATTATTGAAAAATCAATTCCGCATTAACAATTTCTCTCGCTCGATTTTGAATACTGCCCATTTTTTGCACCCACAGCATTTGATTATTCACCTTAAGTGTTTCGGTTACGCCTTCTTTTTCGGCAAGCTGTTTTACAAGCCGAGAAAACATATCCTGCGCTTGCTCGTCAACATCGGCAAGAAAGCTGTTTAGCTTGCCGCTTGTGAGTAGGTTAAGATATGTAATTCTGCGATACTCTTTCAGATACCGTAAATGACGCTGTCCCCATACCCCTATGGGCTGTTCTTTTTCGGCGGGTAAGGCAAGGTCTGGTAAATAATAATCGCCTTGTAAAGTGTAGCCGATACCTGTTTTCTTATCAATGTAATGCTGTTTCATTTCTGTAATCCTCCGATATGATTGTTTTCCCTACAATCCAATCATTCTGACTGATTACAAAAGCCGAAGGGAGACAACTTCCTTACGAAGTGTCTCCCTTAAGCCGTCCGTTTTGTTTTGCCGCAGTCAGAGCAGGCCGCCGGTACAAGCAGCGGCGTTCGTTCCGCTTCGGAGCCGTCCGAAAAGCCATGGAAGGCCGAAAACGAAGCGCAGCCGCCGTACATCCGGACGCGTTTCGGGTTCCGAGCAGGTCTGCGTTTCGCGCCGTTTCCAAAAAACGATGTGCCGATTGGCAGCGTCCCCTCAACGGTGCAGGCATTTCAGAAATTTACAGCGTTTCAGAAAGCGCAAGTGTGCAAAGAAACGCAGGCCTTTTTGACAGTTTCACGGGTTCATCCTTCCCGAAACGACATCGATCCGAGAATGGCATTGACAAATAGTACGCCTAATCAAGGCATCGCTTTCCGCGAACAGCGCGCCCGCCGGCTTCGAAGCCGGCGGGCGCGCTTGTGTGCTTATATCCGTTTTTTGTATGCAATCAGCTCGGCGTCCGTGCCGTTTTCCCCGTATTCGCAGACGAGCAGAAAACTCTCGTCCGCAATCAGTCCGTAGCAGCGGTCGCTGCCGGGCTTGCAGAGCTGACCGCCGAGATAGATGCGATCCTCCCGCAGAAAGGGCACAGCCTGTCCGCTCGGCAACGGATACGTCAGATTGACGTAAAAGCCGCCGAGCGGGACAAGCTCCGTGACGGTCGGCATACCCGGGACGCCGAGCGCGTTGAACTCCGCAATCAGCCTCGCCTTCAGCCCGCAGGACGGCTCGCCGCAGGCAGCGCAGCGCGCCTTTCCCTGTCTCAGACAGCAGGACGCGACGACGCATTCCCCGCCGAACGGCCGGCCGTTTGTCTCGGCACAGCCGCCGCAGCGGTCCCCGAAAGGACAGGCGGCGCAATCGACGCCGCAGATGGAATCGTTCATTTTACGCTCCGTTCCGCCGCCCTGCGGCGGCGCAAAATCGATGGAATTCAGCCGCGCCGGACGGGTCGGAAGCCATTTCCGAGCCGCATCCGAACGCACGGGCAAGGAGGGATGTCCGTACTCCGCAAAATCGACTCGAACGACGCGCGCCCTTTCACAGCTCGATGCGGCTGCGCGCCGTCATCCGCCTGACCGCGGCGCGGGCGATGCAGGCAAAGGCCACGCCCAGCAGCGCGCCCGCGAGCACGTCCGACGGGTAATGGACATACAGATACAGCCGCGAGAAGGCAATCAGCAGCGCCAGCACCAGCGCAGGGACCGCCTTGGCGCGGTATTGCAGCAGCAGCACGGTCGCCGCCTCGAAGGACGCGAGCGTGTGCCCGGACGGGAAGGAATAATCGCTGAGGCGGTCGATGAGCAGCACGAAATCGGGATTGGCGTCGTACGGACGCACCCGCGCGATGAGCGGCTTGAGCGTCAGGTTCCCGATGAGCAGCCCGAGCACGAGCGACAGCGCCAGCATATAGCCGGTGCGGCGCGTTTTGCGGAACAGCATCAGCACCAGCGTCAGCGCAATCCAAATCGCGCCGCCGTCGCCGAGCTTGGAAATGAACGGCATCACCGCGTCCAGAAACGCGCACCGCATTCCCTGAATGGCGTCCAGTGCCGCCGTATCCAGCGCAAGCAGCCGTTCGATCATCGCGTTTCGAGATATTCGAGCGCGCTCTCCACGGCGACGGCGCCGTCCGAAACCGCGCAAACGATCTGCCGCAGCGGCTTGGTCCGCAGGTCGCCGGCGGCGAATATGCCGGGCAGGCTCGTTTTGCAGTCCTCTCCGGCGACGACGAAGCCGCCCTCGTCCAGCGCGACGAGTCCGCGCACCAGCTCGCTGTTGGGACGGATGCCGACGGCGACGAACAGGCCGTCCGTCTCCAGCGTCCCGACGTTGCCGTTGGACACATTCCGCAGCCGCAGGCCCTGCACGCGGTCCTCGCCGAGCACCTCCTCGACGACGGTGGACAGAATGAAGCGGATGTTTTCGCGCGCCTGCGCCCGCTCGACAAGGAACTTCGACGCGCGGAATTCGTCGCGTCGGTGGATGAGGTAGACCTTTGCCGCCAGCTTGGACAGGTAGAGCGCGTCCGACACGGCGGTGTCGCCCCCGCCGACGACGGCGACGGTCTTATTGCGGAAAAACGCGCCGTCGCAGGTCGCGCAGTAGGACACGCCCGCGCCGAAGAGACGCTTCTCACTTTCCAGCCCCAGCTCGCGGTGCGTCGCGCCCATCGCGAGGACGACCGCCCGCGCACGCAGGACGCCGCCGCGCGTTTCCACGGCGAAGACGTCGCCCGCCGTCAGCTTCTCGGCGCGCGCGGTCAGCAGCTCGGCGCCCATCCGCTTCGCGTGCTCGGTGAACAGACGGTCCAGCTCAAAGCCGTCGATGCTGTCGATGCCGAGATAGTTTTCGATTTCGGGCGTGGAGGTCACCTGCCCGCCGCCGTCATGCAGCACCGCCGCGCGCAGCCGCGCGCGGGAGGCGTACAGCGCCGCGGAAAGCCCCGCCGGGCCGCCGCCGAGGATGAGGAGATCGTAAAGCTCTGCATTCATTACAGAAGATTGCCCCTTTCCGCTTCTTGCTTTTTATAAATCATATTTACAGCCTTACAGCACACAGAGATAGATGCACAGAAAATGCAGGATGCTGCCGGCCAGCACGAAAAAGTGAAAGATCGAGTGAAAATAACGCTTTTTGGCGCCGATGCCGTACAGCACCGCGCCCAGCGTGTACGCGACGCCGCCCCAGACGAGCAGCCGCGTTCCGAGCGGCCCGAGCGCGCGCATCATCGGCGAAAACGTGAAGATCACCGACCAGCCCATCGTCAGATAGCAGATCGTCGTCAGCACCCGAAAGCGGCGCAGGCTGATGCTGCTGAACACGATGCCGACGGCCGCGGCCGCCCAGATGAGCACCAGCATCACCACCGCCGTCGTCGGAGACTGGCTGTACATCGAAACGAGCAGCAGCGGCGTATATGTACCGGCGATGAGCAGGAAGACCCCGCAGTGGTCGAGGATGCGGAACACCCGCTTGGCCATATTCACGCGCAGCGAATGGTAGATGGTCGAGCAGGTGTACAGCAGCACCATCGACCCGCCGTAAACCGCCGCGCCCACGACCGCCGCCGCGCCGTCGTCCGCCGCTGCCAGCAGCCCGAGCACGAGCGCGGCCACGCCGAAGAGCGCGCCGAGTCCGTGGGAAATGGCGCTGATGAGCTCCTCGGCAAGATTGTAATCGGGCTCGCCTTCCCGCAGCGCCCTTTTCGCCTTCATAACCGACCCCTCCGCAAACGTTTTCCCAACCGCACAGCCCGCGGGAACAAAGCCCTGCGCGGGCGGAGGGCACAGAAGCCGCCGTCTTTCGTCCGGCCGGCGGCAAACCGCAGTTCTTCGGCTTTTCTCCCTGCCGGCGGCAAGGGGGGGAAGGTCGGACAAAGCCGACCGAATGCCGCCGAAGCTGTCCGACGCACCGATCCGGCGTCTTTCCCGCAGCGGCAGAAGCCGTCCGAAAAGCTCTGCGATTCGATTCACCTTTCGCGCGTTAATCTGCGCGGCTCTCGCTGTGAACCCTCCGAATCGTCCCGAAGCCTTTCGCGCGTCGGCACGAAAAGCCCGTACAGCCGCCGCGCGAGGCTCGGTCGCGAATACGATTCCACGCGGCTGCGATTCTCTACACAGCCATTATATGAACCCAGAGTTTTTCGTGCCATCGGCAGAGAAAAACGCGTACAGCCGCCGGTGTAGGTTTCTGCATCGCACAGCATTCTGCGCAGCCGTTATTTTTATTATAGCCACAGCCTCGGGGTTTTCTGCGCCCACAGCGCGGAAAACTTGAATAGCCGCCGCACATACTTCCACATTGTACATTACGCTACGCGGCTGTTCGGTGCGCGCTGCGTCCCAGAGTTTTTCGCGCCCACGGCGCGGAAACGCGAATAGCCGCCGCACGATACGCAGCATCCAGCTATGCTCTATGCGGCTATTATAGCACATTCCGCGTGCGTTGGCAAGAGGCACAACCGCCGTTCTTATATATTCTTTTCCATCCGTCGGCCGACGAGCGTGCCGAGGGCGGTGCAGAAAACGATCTTGAGTACGTCGAACCAGATGAACGGCACCACGCAGGACGCAAGCGCCGCGCCGAGGCTGACGCCGCCGATCGCCATATAGTACAGCGTTCCGCAGGTGTACGACAGCAGGCAGCCCACCGTCATCCCGACGGACAGGCTCAGCACCGAGCGCTTTTTGAACAGCTTGACCGACAGCGCCACGGCCAGCGCGGTCAGCGGATAGGAAAACAGATACCCGCCCGTCGGGCCGATCAGCTTGCCGATGCCGCCGGAGAAGTTGGAAAACACCGGCAGCCCGCAGGCGCCCAAAATCAGGTAGCAGACCGTGCTGGCCACCGCGTACAGCGGCGTCTGGAACGCGCCGCAGAGATACACCGCCGCCAGCGAGAGGCTGAACGGCACCGCGCCCGCCGGAATCGTCAGCGGCGACAGCACGCACAGCATCGCCGCGAACAGCGCCGCCTTTACGGTCAGGCGCAGTTTTTCGTTTTTGTTGTTCATTCAGATTGTTCCTCCTTCGATTTTCTTACGCGCACCGAGACCTCTCCCGAATGCAGCGTGCGCACGCCGGACGCCGTCTCCACGACCAGCCCGCCGTCGTCGTCGACGTCGAGCGCGCGGGCCGTGACCTGTTCGCCGCCGGCGGAAAAATCCGTCATCGTGATTTCCCGCCCGATGACGCAGCTCCGCGCGCGGTATTCGTCCATAAACGTCCGCTGCGGAAGCGTCTCTAACTTCTCGAACAGCAGATTGAGAATCGCCGCCGCCACCCGGTCGCGCGGCGGATTCCCGACGTCGCCGAACATCGACGTCGCCACCTCCCGCAATTCCTCGGGAAAGCCCGCCGACGCGACGTTGACGCCGATGCCGACGACAAGATAGTCGAACAGCCCCGTCTCCGCCGACAGCGCCCCCTCGGTGAGAATGCCGCAGAGCTTTTTCCCGTCCATCATAATGTCGTTGACCCACTTGATCTCGGCGCGCCGGCCGCAAATCTGCTCGGCGGCCGCGGCGACGGCGACGGCGGTGCAGGCGGTGACGGCCATGCATTCGCTCGCCGGCAGCGCCGGCCGCAGCAGCAGCGACATATACAGCCCGCCGCGCGGCGGCGAGTAAAAGCTGCGGCCCAGCCGCCCCTTGCCGCCGGTCTGCCGCTCGGCGACGAGCACCGTCCCCGTCGGACAGCCCTCCGCGGCGCGGCGTTTCAGCTCGTCGTTGGTGGAATCCACCGCGCGCTCGACAAGCACCCGGCAGTCCGCCGCGCGGCCGCGCAGCAGCGCTTGAATCCGGCCGGCCGACAGCCGGCTGCCCGGGTCGCGCAGAGCATAGCCGCGGTTCTGCGCCGCCTCGATGCGGCAGCCCTCCGCGCGCAGCTCGCCGACCGCCTTCCACACCGCGCTGCGCGACACGCCGAGCCGCTCGGCCAGCAGCTCGCCGCTGATAAAGCCGTCCTGCGCCGCAAGGCACTCGAACAGCGCGTCCTTTGTTTGCAGCATCACATTTCCCTCTCTTTCGACGTTTCCTTTTCTGAATCCTAATCATAGCACATACGCAGGCTATTGTCAACCCATGCGCGCGACAAAGTTGACAATTTGGCATATTGACTTTTGCTATCGTTTTGTTATATAATGGGAACAATAAAATCCCATCGGAAAGAAGGGACCCGTATGTGGCGCGTATATGCGCTGCTGTCCGCGCTGTTCGCCGCGCTGACGACGATTCTGGCCAAAATCGGCATCAAGGACGTCAATTCGCATCTGGCGACGGCGCTGCGCACGGTCGTGGTGCTGTTTATGGCCTGGGGAATGGTGTTCATCACCGGCGCGCAGGGCGGCGTGACGGCCATCGGCAAAAAGAGCTGGCTGTTCATCATCCTGTCGGGGCTGGCGACGGGCGCGTCTTGGCTGTTTTACTACCGCGCGCTCCAGCTCGGCGA
>ERZ827512.2391-NODE-2391-length-15235-cov-7.135112_pt1 | contig 15235 bp, 14 predicted proteins | sample MGYA00519916_ERZ827512 | MGnify/ENA primary metagenome ERZ827512 (study PRJEB31778, sample SAMEA3449335) | human gut metagenome | biome: human gut; feature: human-associated habitat; material: faeces | place: United Kingdom | collected 2010/2012 ... | reverse complement strand
CGGCGGAGAACTTGGCGATAGCCGCGGCAGCGGTAGCCTTGGAGGACTGGCCGCCGGTGTTGGAATACACCTCGGTATCCAGCACCAGCACATTGATGTTCTTGCCGGAGGCCAGCACGTGATCCAGACCGCCGTAGCCGATGTCGTAGGCCCAGCCGTCGCCACCGAAGGCCCACACGGACTTCTTGGTGAGGAATTCCTTGTTATTGCGGATGAACGCGGCCTCGTCGCTCTTGTCACCGGCCACAGCCGCCAGCAGCGCATCGGCTGCCATACGGGATTCGGCGGCGCTTTCGGCCTTGTCGATATACTCCTTGCACACCTCAGCGGCCACGCCCTTGTCGGCCAGCGTCTGGGCGGCAGCCCTCAGCTGGCGCTTGATGGCGTCCTGACCCAGCAGGTAGCCGTAGGCATACTCGGCGTTGTCCTCAAACAGGCTCATGGCCCAGGCGGGGCCGCAGCCGTTGCAGTCGGTGCAGTAGGGAGAGCTGGGGGTGGAGCCGCCGTAAGCGGAGGAGCAGCCGGAGGCGTTGGTGATGTACATATGGTCGCCGAACAGCTGGGTCACCAGCTTGATATAGGGCGTCTCGCCGCAGCCGGCGCAGGCGCCGGAGAACTCGAAGTAGGGCTTGGCGAACTGGGATGCCTTGACGGTCTTATCGCTGACGGCGTCCTTCTTCACGGTGACGGTCTCCACGGCGTATTCCCAATTCTCCGCCTGATTCAGCTGGCTCTCCAGCGGCTGCATGGTCAGCGCCTTCTCCTTGGCGGGGCAGACATTGACGCAGCTGCCGCAGCCGGTGCAGTCATAGGGAGAGACCTGCATGCGGTACTGGTACTGAGCCAGGCCGGTGGCTTTCCTGGTCTCAAAGCCGGCGGGAGCGTTCTGCTGCTCGCTCTCGTCCAGCAGGGCGGGACGGATGGCGGCGTGGGGGCAGACGAGGGAGCACTGGTTGCACTGGATGCACTTGGTCATATCCCACTGGGGCACTTCCACAGCCGCGCCGCGCTTTTCGTACTTGGTGGAGCCTGCGTGCCAGGTGCCGTCCTCCAGACCGTACTTCTTCATGACAGACACCGGCAGGCTGTCGCCCTCCTGGCGGTTCATCACGTCCACTACCTCGCGGATGAAGTCGGGAGCCTTGCGCTCCACGGACTTGTCCTCGGCGGTGGCCCAGTTGGCGGGGATGGTTACCTCTACCAGCTCGTTGATGCCGTGTTCGATGGAGGCGTTGTTCATGTCCACCACGGCCTGACCCTTCTTCTTATAATAGGTCTTATAGATAGCGTCCTTCATCTCGGCCACCGCCTGATCCAGGGGGATCACATTGGCCAGCTTGAAGAAGGCTGCCTGCAGAATGGTGTTGGTGCGGCTGCCCAGACCCAGTTCACGGGCAATCTTGATGGCGTCGATGGTGTAGAACTTGGCCTTCTTCTCCGCCAGAGCGCGCTTCATGGCGGCGGGCAGGTTCTTCTCCAGACCCTCGGCGTCCCAGGCGCAGTTCAGCAGGAACACGCCGCCCTCCTTCAGGTTTTTCACCATGTTGTATTTGTGGACATAGGAGGGATTGTGGCAGGCCACGAAATCGGCGGACTGGATCAGATACGGGGAACGGATGGGGGTCTTGCCGAAGCGCAGATGGCTCTGGGTCAGACCGCCGGACTTCTTGGAGTCGTAGACGAAGTACGCCTGACAGTACAAGTCGGTGGCGTGGCCGATGATCTTGATGGAGTTCTTGTTGGCGCCCACAGTGCCGTCGGAGCCCATGCCCCAGAACTCGGCGCTGGTCTGACCGGCGGGAGAGGTGTCGATCTCGCAGGTCACATCCAGAGAGGTGTGGGTGACGTCGTCCACGATGCCTACGGTGAAATTATTCTTGGGTTTATCCTGCTTCAGGTTATCCAGCACAGCGATGATCTGGCCGGGGGTGGTGTCCTTACTGGACAGGCCGTAGCGGCCGCCCACGATGGTCATGTCGCTGCCCAGCTCCTTGTATACGGAGCAGATGTCCTGATACAGCGGCTCACCCATCGCACCCGGCTCCTTGGTACGATCCAGCACCGCCAGCTTGCGGCAGGTCGCCGGGATGGCGGCCACGAACTTATCGGCGGCGAAGGGACGATACAGATGGACATTCAGCAGGCCCACCTTCTCGCCCTTGGCGGTCAGGTAATCGACGGCCTCCTTGGCGGTCTCGGCGGCGCTGCCCATGAGGACAACAACGCGCTCGGCGTCGGGAGCACCGTAGTAATTGAACAGCTTGTACTCCCGGCCCGTCAGCCTGCTGATCTCGGCCATGTAGTGCTCCACCGCGTCGGGGATGGAGGTCACCTTCTCATTGCAGGCCTCACGGCACTGGAAGAAGATATCGGGGTTCACGGTGGTGCCGCGGGTGGCGGGATGCTCCGGGTTCAGGGAGTTGCGGCGGAAGGCACGCAAGGCATCCATGTCCACCAAAGGACGCAGCTCCTCATAGTCCAGCGCCTCGATCTTCTGGATCTCATGGCTGGTGCGGAAGCCGTCAAAGAAGTGCAGGAACGGCATCCGACAGTGGATGGCGCTCAGATGCGCCACCGCGCCCAGATCCATGACCGCCTGGGGGGAGGAGGACGCCAGCATGGCGAAGCCGGTGCTGCGCACGCCCATCACGTCGCTGTGGTCACCGAAGATGGACAGGGCGTGAGCCGACAGGGTGCGGGCGGAGACGTGGAATACGCCCGGCAGCATTTCACCGGCGATCTTATACATATTGGGGATCATCAGCAGCAGGCCCTGGGACGCGGTGTACGTGGTGGTTAGCGCGCCGGACTGCAGGGAGCCGTGCACCGTACCGGCGGCGCCGCCCTCGGACTGCATCTCCACCACCTGTACCGGCTGGCCGAACAGGTTCTTCTTGCCGTTGGCGGCCCACTCGTCCACATGCTCCGCCATGGGGCTGGAGGGTGTGATGGGGAAAATACCCGCCACTTCCGTAAAAGCATAGGATACATACGCGGCGGCTTCGTTGCCGTCCATGATGACCGCTTTCTTCTTGTCCATAATGTACTCTCCTTCATTACATAATCCCACGCGGCGCAGCGCCGCCCTTGGTCTTAGTCCCGATTATAGCGGACTTTTCCGCCATAGGCCAATCACGATATCCGAACCGCCGCTTCACGTTTTCTTATACCCCCTTTTCCGGCGGCAGGAATTTCCTCCGGTTTTCCTGAGAGTATCCGTTTTTCGTGTGTTTTCCACAATGCGGAAAGAGTTCGCTTGTGCACATCGCCGTGCTGTCCCGCCGCAGCGGCGGGGATATCAAAAATCGTGAAACGCGCCTTCACAGTTGCTGATAACCAAAACCGAAAAAACTGTGGCATAATTTCAGCACGACGATACCCGCGACGTGTTCGCGGCGCTGTCCGAAAAATTCAAAAGAAAGAGAGAGACAACTATGGAAGCACTATGGAATGTTATCGGTAAAATCAACACTGCCCTCTGGTCCAATCCCATGCTGTTCCTCGCACTGGGCTCCGGACTGATCTTTACCATCTGTCTGCGCTTTGTGCAGGTGCGCAAGCTCAAGACGATGGTGGGCCTGCTGTTCAACGGCAAGGCCTCCGACCATGGCCTTTCCTCCTTCCAGGCCTTTACCCTGGCCATCGCCGGCCGCGTGGGCACCGGCAACATCGTGGGCGTGGCCACCGCCATCTGCGCCGGCGGCCCCGGCGCCCTGTTCTGGATGTGGATGATCGCCATCGTGGGCTCCGCCACCACCTTTGTAGAATGTACGCTGTCCCAGCTTCATAAGAAGAAGATCGATGGCGAGTATAAAGGCGGCTGGGTCTACTACATCGGCGACAAGTGGAAGGTCATCGGCGGTATCTGCTCCGTCCTGTTCATCGCCACCCTGGCCTTTACCCAGACGCTGGTTCACTCCAACGCCATGTCCACCGCGCTGACCAACGCCTTCGGTATTCCCCCCATCGTCTGCGGCATCGTGATCGCCGTGATCCTGGGCGCCATCGTGTTCGGCGGCGTCAAGGTCATCGCCCGCGTGGCCGAGATCGTGGTGCCCGTGATGTCCGTGATCTATGTGCTGGTGGCACTGGTGATCCTGGCCGTCAACTATCAGAATATCCCTGCTGCCTTCGCCCTGATCTTCAAGAGCGCCTTCGGCGCGGATCAGATCATCGGTGCCGCCATGGGCAGCGCCATGATCTGGGGTACCAAGCGCGCCATCTTCTCCTCCGAGACCGGCATGGCCACCGCTACCCCCTCCGCCGCCTCCGCCGAGGTCTCCCACCCCGCCAAGCAGGGCCTTGTCCAGGCCTTCTCCGTGTACATCGACACCCTGTTCGTCTGTACCGCCACCGGCCTGATGCTGATCATCACCGGCTGCTACAGCGTCCAGGGTGCTGACGGCTCCTTCCTGTTCACCGGCATGGGCCAGGTGGGCGCCGACGCCACCTGGGTGCAGGCCGCTGTAAGCACCCTGCTGCCCTTCGGCTCCCAGTTCGTGGCCGTTGCGCTGTTCTTCTTCGCCTTCACCACCATTCTGAACCAGTGCTACAGCACCGCCTGCTCCGTGTCCTACTTCTTCGCGGACAAGGGCCACGAGCCCAAGTGGGTCACCAAGGTCTGCTACGGTGTGTTCTGTCTGGCTGCGGTCTATGGCTCCGTCATCGCCGCCAACCGCGCCTGGGACCTGGGCGATACCGGCCTGGGCCTGATCGTGTGGATCAACTACCTGTTCCTGCTGCTGAGCTGTCCCGTGGCCATCAAGCTGCTGCGCGACTTCGAGAGCCAGCAGAAGCTGGGCGTCGACCCCGTATTCGACCCCGACAAGTTCAAGGGCGTCAAGGGCTTCGAGCATGTGGATCTGAACCTGTGGCGCGAGATCCGCGATAAGTTCAAGAGCGGCCAGCTGAAGAACTGATCATACCCTTCTCCTACACCTTTTCTTTCCATTTTTCTACCTTACAAAGCCAAAAGCGGGAAACGCATGCGTTTCCCGCTTTTGGCCATTCCGCCCGGCGCGGGCCGGTTGACAAACCGGCCCGCTATCTGCTATCATTTAGCCGTATTTTTACGCGGCAGGACTGCTGCAAATAAGGAGGGGATCCCATGTCCTATTCCAAATATGCCGTCTTTCTGAAGGTGGCCGAGCTGGGCAGCATGTCCAAGGCGGCCATGTACTGCAACTATTCCCAGTCCGCCGTCAGCCAGATTATCAGCTCCCTGGAGGATGAACTGCAGATGACATTGCTGAACCGCAATCAATCCGGCGTGACCTTGACATCCAACGGCGAACAGATGCTGCCCTACATCCGCCACTTGCGCGATGCAGCGGAAGCTGTCAGCCAGCAGGCGGCAAAGCTGAAGGGCGTAGAGGTGGGCCATATCCGCATCGGCACATTTTCCAGCGTCTCCTGCCATGTGCTGGCTCCGGTGCTGAAGGAGTTCAAAACGGTGTACCCCAACATCAGCATTGAGATCCGCGAGGGAGACGATGCCAGTGTCAACGCAATGCTGCTGCGGGATGAGGTCGACTTTGGTTTTATGGATGCGCCCGTTCCTGCGGGATTTGACTCTTTCCTGGTGCGCCGTGACCCGTTTATGGCGGTAGTGTCGGAAAACAGCCCCTATGCAGCTGCGGAGAAGGTCTCGCTGTCTGTGTACAGCTCCGAGCCAACGGCCTTGTACGACGAAGGCAGCCAGAAGGAGGCCATGGGCATCTTCCGCAAAAATAAGATCACACCGCGTGTGGAATATACCAGCCGGGATGACAACCTGATCCTTTCCCTGATTGAAAACGATCTGTGTATCGGCTATATGGGGCAGCTGATCCTTACGAAGAATTCCTACCGCGTGGTCAGCCGTCCCACCGAGCCCCAGTATTACCGGGATATCATGTTTGTTGTGCGCAGCATTGAGAATGCGTCTCCCGCCGCCGCCCGCTTTGTTGAGTTTTTCAAAAAATACCTGGTGCAGGCGGCTCCGCAGTAACAGGATCATCCATGCGGCATCTGCGCAGCATATCAGGCTGAAAAGAAGAGGCGTGACCAATACCGGGTGGTCGTAAAACAGTAAAATCAAAAAATGGTGAAAATCTTGTGTTTTCAAGGGGCGGCGTGACTTCGGTCACGCCGTTTCCTTTTTCATCAGCTCATTCAGAGGAATAAAGCCCAGCCCGTCGTACTTGATATGGATGTGCTGTACCCGCTTAGTCCTTGCGCGTCTGGCAGAGCAAAGACCTGTTCCACAAAAGCATAAAACGCAGTTTCGCTCAAATCTTTTGTCTGAGGTGCGACGCTCTCAATCGCCGCGCCGTGAGTGATAAGCCGGCGCGCCCGCTTGCGCCGTTCTCCCTTTTCGTAGTAGGCGGCGCGGTTCTCAAGGCGCTGGATTTTGTGCTGCTCCTGTACGAGCTGGCGTTCAACTTTTTCTTTCTGCGCTTGCAGCTTTTCGATTTCTTTTTCGTGCATGATTTTGACCTCCTGACTGATAAATGATGGGGTGGATAGATACAAAAAGACCGCCTACGTTTTCAGTAGACGGTCTGACTCATGGTATGGGATTTTCAGGCTTTGCGGCGGAAATTGTCTGCGCCAGCAGACTGTTTCCGCTGCAAAGTGCGCTGGGATAGACGCGCAAGCGTCGCAAGGGATGCAGCCCCTTGTTCGGAACAAAGTGACGCAAAACAGCCCGGACATTTGGCTGTCCGGGCTGTCTGCCTCGCAGAGCGCACATACTCCCGCCATGAGAGTATAGAAGTGCGCCCTTTGTTCCAAAGGGATTTTTCATCACTCACACAGTTCTGCCGCATATAGTTTCGCAAATTCTTCTGGGCAGCGGACATCGCAGCGAGTTTGCAGCGCCTCAAAGGTGCAGGCAGTCAGAGCGAACAGCTTCTGAAGTTCCTCATCCAACGGCTGTTTTCTCAAAGTTTTAAAGCCAACCAATGCTGGAATGTTCCACGCCTTTCGCTGCATCAGATAGCCAAATGGGATATTTGCCAGCTTGTCGATTGCGACATACGGGCGGTCAAAGGTTTTCCCGCAGCGAAGGTACTCGGCATTCAGAAAGCCAGTTGCAAAATCCTCGTTGGTAAACAGAAACGGCGTATCCTTGCAAGGAAGGCTGTCCAGTTCTTCCAATGCTTCTTCCATCGAAACGCCGCCCGCCAGCATATCGTCTGTGATGCCGGTAATTTCAGAAATTTGTGCTGGCAGCGGTTTATCTTGTCGAATATAAATCGTCGGTCGCTCCCAGTTGATTTCGTAATTTGCCATGCGGGCAATGCGAATGGCGATGATGCGGTCTTTCCATCTGTCCAATCCGGTCGTTTCAATGTCGAGCAGATACCACGCATCGTTAAACATATTGCTGCGCATGACTTTTCGGTTCTGCCAGCAGGGAAGCGCCGATTCCCGGAGCAGCTTTACCGCAAGATTTCGATTCCGGTCGAAACGCTCGTGCAGATCAACCGAAAGAATCGGATACTCCGGCATGAAAACCTCGCGGCGCTGTTCCCGTGTCATGGTGTCTGAGAACAAAATAATCGGCACAGGCGCATCGTTCCACCGCTGATAGTCCTGCCCGCGCAGAAAATCATCCAACAAATCTACGGAAAGTCGCTTCGGATTCAGGATGATACAGCGCGCCTGATCGATTACACGCACGACGGCGGCATGATCCAGTGCTTCCGATGAAACAGGGATGATCCGGAATGTAATTGGTAGAAGAACGCCCAGTGTTTGCAGTTCCGTCCGTGTCAAGCCGACGCAAAAAATATCATTCGTCATAGCAGTAGCTCCTCCCTGTCTTTCAGTAGAATCACCTTACGATTCTGGCAGAGTGTCTGCATTTTCTGCGGCGCGTCGGTGTGCATGGGGATGACGATTTCCGGGTCTGCCTTTTCAATGACATGGCGCAGATCCTCCGGCGAGGCGTGACCACTGGTGTGAAGCTCTGCCCATGTTCCGGCCAGCGACAGAAACTCTGGGATATTGCTGTCTGGCTTTGTTCGGTAGCCGTCCCACATGGAGTAGAGCAGGATGCCTTGCTGCGGGTCGAATTGTCGGATAATGCGTTCAAACTGCCGATTGACACGGACAAACATCAGCCCGCCCCGCTCTTGAAAGCCCTGAAGAATACCGGAACCGGGAGTATTCAGCTTTGGCATCTCATAAAATGTCGATAAACTGCTCCAGCGGTCGGAAACTGCTTGAACCAGTATTTTCTGATACTTATCACAAATGCAGTATTTTCCACGCGGCACTGCCCGCGCCAGCGCAAAAATCCGGTCAAGGTTCGTCGTTGCGCACAACACAAAGACATATTTGTACTGCCGCAAATACGCTTTCACACGTTTTTGCAGGTCCCACTCCGTCACGACCTCGTGTTCAGAGCGAGAAACGGTCGTTCCCTCCGTGACAACCACATCGACCTTTCCAATGCGTCTGTCCAGAATCTTGTCCATGACATTGCCGCGCACGCCGTGCAGCCGGAAATCGCCGGTATACAAAATGCGCTTGCCGTCCGCTTCGATCAGGAATAGATAGCTGTCGCACGCGGAATGGTCGATACAGAATGGCGTGATCTGAATGTCACCGATCAAAAACGGCTTGCCGGGAGAAAAGGCTTGAATGGTTTCGATGCGCTTGCAAAGCGCTTCGTTCTTTTGCCCGCCACGCTCTGCGGACAGGCGCATGATATCCTTTGCCAGCGCCCCGGCATAAATGGGAATCTCCGGTCGGATACGCAGCATTTGCCCGGTATGGTCGCCGTGATAGTGGGTAAACAGTACGGCATCGCAATGTCCGTTCCCATCCGTCACACCCGGAATGTTCAGCGGTGCGGAGACAAAATTTGGATCAAGAGATAGCTCGTCACCCATGTCAATGAGGATGCGCGTGCTTGCCGTGGAGATTTCGGCAGCAATGCCGCCGATCTGGTGCGTGCCTCGATGAATACAGAGTTTCATTTCCCTTCATCCTCCCTACACATCTCCGTATAAGATAGAGATACCGTGAAACAGCTTCCAGCCCCGGAGCGTCCGGTCATACTCGATCCATTCCCCCGTTGCTTGCAGAGCGGCGATATAACGCTGTACGCTGCGCAGCGGCAGCTCTGTCAGCTCTGCCAGCGTTTGTGTGGAGATGCCGGGACGCTTGCGGATCAAGGACAGAATTTTCAACCCGTTGACCAGTTTTTCGCTGTACTCGTGCGCTTTTTTGCTCTTGCTGTGTGCAGTGAGCAGCAGATACTTGAGCTTGTCCTTGATGGCGTCAAAGGAATCGTAGCATTTGAAGAACTTCCGCAGCTCCTTCGGCGGCTTCGGCTCGCCAAGCCAGATCACCGTTTCATTGGTGCAGCCATCAATTTGCGAGTACAGGTCAAAAATCATATCCGCAGAGTCCTGGTCTAATGCGGCAGCGTTCACGATCATCGCATCACAACCGATGGCGATCACATCCGTCGGGGTATCAGCTATGTATAGCTCATACGCTCTGGTTGGGAGACTTTCTTCCACAAGCGTGTTTTCTTCGTCTGTCAGGCCAAAGGTGTTCACACGATAATCCTTGCTCATTTACCGCTGCCCCCTTTCATCAGTTCACTTCTTGCCACATCAAATTCTGTTCCGCAGGTGATGCACTGCATCCGGACATATTGCCTTGCCAGTTTATTCTGTTTCAGGCGAATCACCAAAGCAATGCTCCAAAAAATGATGCCGACGATTGTGATGAATATCGAGATCATATAGCCGCCGAATGCAACGATCAGCCACAGTACAAACCAGATACCAAACTCCACCTTTGGATAGGGAATACAGCGCACATTATGACTGCCGCAGTTTGGACAGGTCACATCATCGCCGGAGCGCACAGCGTTTTCCTGTCGTGTTTCTTCTGCCATTTATTTGCCCTCCATGTTCTTCTTTTTGAGGACAGTATAGCAAACCGCCGCGACAACAGGGTGGTAGTGCAAAAAATTATTTGCCTTTTATCTGCTTCATCTGTTCGGCATAAAGACCATAGCCCATATATGAGGCATTTGCAACCAGAATGGGGAAGGGATACTTATCCGGCTCAACTTCTTTTAGAACAGCAGGAAGAATTTTGCTCTCTGGATCGTGGTTTGCGAAGAGGAAAATCACTTCCGGGTCCAAGGAACTGATTTTAACATCGTACTGTTTTTCATTAAGGCCGTCTACCAGTCCCAGTCGGCACTTCTGGGAAAATACCAGAGACATGTCCCGGCAGAAATCACTTACTTTTTCCCTGTCACTGAGAAACGCTTGAAAATCCTCCAGATGCTTCTTAATTCCGGCAGTCCCTTTCAATGCACCGTCCCCATATTTGACTTCGATCAGTGCGAGAGAGATTCGGCTGGTGTCTCTTCGTACGGCGCCATTGGACAGCCATTTCAGTGCTACCATGTCAAATCTGGCGTTGCCGTCTGCAAATTCAATGTCGGCTATGTAATAGTCTGTGCCGTTGGAAATTTTGCCGTGGTTATTGTTTTCACGCGCAATTACCTGTTGGAACTCTCGTTCGTATTTGGGATGCTTGTGAAACCACCAGTCCATGGCCTGCTTATAAAAAGGAAGATTTGCGACTGCTTCTGCGGGAGATGGATTTCCGCTAAGGCTTGTGGAGCTTTCCATACAGTAGTTAGTATCAAAAGATATCGAGAACGAGTTGTTGATTTCCTCAATTTTGAAAATACTCCCTCCACGGTAATAGATATTCACGGAGTCTCCACGAAGCTCCAAGTCTAAAGTATCATCTTTTTTGACGGCCTCCAGCAAGGAGGACAGTTCTCCGGACAAGAAAGCATTTAACATTTTCTCGGAAATCTGTCTCTTTTTCATGCAATTTACCTCCAGCAACTTTTTCTCTTATTATACGATTATGCTACTGAATATGCAACGCGAAAAAGTCTTATTTTCGCTTCTGCCACACAATGTCATACCCCAGCGCGTCTGTCAGCTCCACCGCCTCGCCATAGCGGAGCGAACCGCGCTTGAGCTTGCCGGAAAGGTTGGGGACGCTGCGGCTCCAGCCGTATTCATCGGAGAGGTAGTCCACAACCTCGGTCATGGTCATGCCGGTGCGGACGATGTAGGACTTGATCTCGTTGCGATAAGTTTCGGAAAACACGCCGAAATGAGCAGATTTCCACGCTTATGGACAAGACCGGAAAAGGGCACATTCAACATGGTGGAGCTGGCAAAGTTCTACGGCGTGTCCACCGACTATCTGCTGGGGCTGACAGAACAAAAAAATCACCCAAACACAGAGCTGGACGCTCTGCATTTGGGTGATGATGCAATCGAAGTATTGAGGACGGGCAAGTTCAACCACTGGCTGCTGTCGGAGCTGATCTGCCATAAAAATTTCCAGCGCTTCATGCTGGATGCGGAGATTTACGTTGACCGGATCGTAGATATGCGGGTCAACGACATGAACGCCGTTCTGGAAGCAGTCCGGCAAATGGCGTTAATGAAAAACGGCGGCAACGAAAATGATCTGCACCTGCGGACGCTGGAAGTCGCGCAGATCAGAGAGGACGAGTATTTCGGAAGCCTGATTGCAGATGATCTGAAAGGTATCCTCCGTGACATTCGAGAGCAGCATCGCCCCGACACCATGACTGCGGATGAAACATCTCTCGCAGCAACCGTGCAGGATCAGTTGCAGGAGGCAATGAATTTTGAGGGCAGTTCCGAGGAAAAGCAAATCCGTGCGCTCATGGCAACAATCGGGCTTGATTATGACACACTTACGAAGGAAGAGTTTGTCTCAATCATCAGCGGACTTAAAAAGTCCAAGTACCTGAAAAGTCCCATCAACCAGCGTGGAAAAGCACGACCGCAGCTACCACACGGAAAAGGCAAAAAGAAACGCAAATAAGGAAAAACCGCTATATTCAGGTTTTCACTGAATATAGCGGCTTTTCGTTGTCCAACCCTGCCTGACAGATGCTCATTTCGTAATTTCGGTCTGAACCTGTTTTACGAACACCCGTCTATTTTCCGGGGCGCTCCGTTTTATGCGCTGTCAGTCCTGCTGCCAGTTGTGCCAGACGTTCTGCACGTCCTCGTTATCCTCCAGCATGTCGATGAGCTTGTTCATGCTCTTGACGTCGTCCTCGCCGGTCATGGTGACGTAGTTCTGAGGTACCATCTCAATCTCGGCGCTTTCGAAGGTATAGCCCTTGTCCTCCAGAGCCTTCACCACGTCGTTGAAGCTGTCGGGATCGGTGGTGATCTCGAACACGGGGCCGTCGGGGGAAAAATCCTCGGCGCCGGCGTCCAGCGCGTCCATCATGACGGTATCCTCGTCCAGCTCGCCGTCCTCGTTGTCGATGACGATGACGCCCTTGCGGTCGAAGGACCAGGACACGCAGCCCTGGGCGCCCATGCCCTTGCCGTACTTATCAAAGTAGTGGCGGATCTCGGGGGCGGTGCGCTGGCGGTTGTCGGTCAGGGCCTCCACGATGACGGCCACGCCGCAGGGACCGTAGCCTTCGTAGGTGACGGACTCGTAGTTGTCGGTGTTGCCGGAGCCCAGCGCCTTGTCGATGGTGCGCTTGATGTTGTCATTGGGCATGTTGGCGGCCTTGGCCTTGGCCACCACGGTGGCCAGGCGGGAGTTATTGGCGGGGTCGCCGCTGCCGCCCTGCTTGACGGCCACGATGATCTCCTTGGCGATCTTGGTAAAGGTGGCGGAGCGCTTGGCGTCGGCCGCGCCCTTGGTCTTCTGAATATTGTGCCACTTGGAATGTCCGGACATGTGATTACTCTCCTTCGATCATATAGTATTGCACGGCGTCCCGGTGGACCGCCGATTTTGAGATGCAGATGGCGGGAAAGGCTTTTTGCAGGCGGTGCACCACCTCGGGGCACACCACGTCCTCCGTGGGAAAGTGCCCTGCGTCGATGAGGTTCAGGCCCCGGGTATCCAAAAAGTCGTTGTAGCGCAGGTCGCTGGTGACAAAGGTATCGCAGCCCTGGGCCAGCGCCTGGGGGATGTATTCGCCGCAGGCCCCGCCGCCTACGGCCACCCGGTGCACAGGCCGCCCGCCGTCGCGGTAGCGCAGGCCCCTGCAACTTAATGATTTTACCACATCATGCAGGAACTGTTCAAGGGGTATTTCGCAGGAAAGTGTGCCGATGCGGCCAATTTTTTGCTCGTTCAGGGGAATGGTGCCCGAAAGGCCCAGCTTTTGGGCCAGACAGTCGTTGACGCCGCCCTCCGCCGCGTCCAGATTCGTATGCATGCAGATGACGGACAGGTCCTGCCGCACCAGGCAGGTCAGCAGACCGCCCAGACGGGTATCGTCCCGCAGGGTCTGCATTTCCCGCTCATGCCAGCAGACGTTCATCACCGGGTGATGGGCCACGATCAGGTCCGCCCCCAGCTCCGCTGCCTCCGCCGCCACGGCGGGCGTTACGTCCAGCGCCACCAGCACCCGCCGGACCGGCCGGTCCGGACGGCCCACCAGCAGGCCCACGTTGTCCCAGCTCTCCGCCGTGTCCGGAGGCGCCCAGTCGTACAAAAACTGCTCAATATCCCGTACTGTGATCATGAAAGCGCCTCCTTTTTCTTCTCCAGGGCGGCAATGAGCTCCGGCAGTGTGCCGCAGTCCGCGTCTTCCCGGCTGCGGTGCAGGCCCTCCAGTCTCCGCCGCAGCCGCCGCAGCTGTGCATCCAGATAGTCGCCGTACAGAGGGTCGTTTTCCAGGCAAAAGCCGGCGTACAGCCGGGTCTCCTCCGGGGTGAAGGCCTCCCCTGCCGCCATTTGCAGCACCACATACAGCTTGCCCTTGTCCCACACCAGCCGCTCGTCCCGGCAGGCATAGCCGTTTTCCGAAAGCCAGCGGCGCAGCAGCTCCACCTTGGTCTGGGGCTGGAGCAGCAGGGTGCAGCCGGAGGTCCGGGGCCAGGGGCTATCCGTCAGGATCTGTATGATCGTCTCGCCGCCCATACCGGCCATGACCAGGGTGTCGGCCTCATGGGGAGCGATGCCCCGGAGGCCGTCGCACAGGCGCAGATCCAGGGCCGCGCCGTATTCCGCCGCGGTGCGCCGGGCGTGGGCCAGGGGCTCCGGCCCGATGTCCGCCGCGATGGCGGAGGCGATCCGCCCCTGCTGCATCAGCCACACCGGAAGGTAGCCATGGTCTGTGCCGATATCCGCCAGGTGCGCCCCTGCCGGAACCATGTCCGCCAGCAGGCGCAGCCGGGGCTGCAATTGTAAGTGTTTCATAGGCTCTCCTGATAACACAGATGAACGCATACGGACGGGCCGTATGCGTTCCTGTTTGCGGGCGGGATGTTATTGAGCGCTCTTGTTGGCTTCCTCGTTGACCAGGGCCAGCAGCTTGTCCACATCGATGCCGTGAACGGCGCAGGCCTCCTCCACGGTCTCGCCGCGGGAGGAGGGGCAGCCCAGGCAGTGCATGCCGATGGACAGGAAAATAGGAGCGGTCTGGGGAGCGACATCCAGGATATCACCGATGATGGTGTCCTTGGTGATCTCGATCATGATAAATTACCTCCATGTTGAAATTGCTGCTCATAGTATACCCCAACCGCGCCGCCGTTTCAACAAGAACTTTCAAAAATCGGAAAATTGCCTGTTCAGCCGCGGCAGGGGAATTTCTTTCTCTCTCAGCTCGGATATGCCGCTATCAGCTCCCGGAAGGCCGGGAGGCTGCGGCGAATCATGTCGTTGGACACGCAGTAGCTCAGGCGCACATAGCCCGGGCACTCAAAGCCCGTTCCGGGCACCACCAGCAGGTTATGCTCCCGCTTGGCCCTTTCACAGAAGGCCACATCGTCACCGCCGGGAGCCTTGACAAACAGATAGAAGGCCCCATCGGGCTTGGCACACTGATAGCCCATGGCGGTGAGCTCCCGGTACAGCAGCTGGCGGTTCTCATCATAGGCTGCCAGGTCCGGCGTCTCATCGGCGCAGCGGGCGATGGTCAGCTGGATCAGCGTGGGCGGGCACACATGGCCGCAGGACCGGGCCGCCCCGGCGATGGCGCTGTACACCGCCTGGTGGTCCTCCACGGAATCCGGGACGCAGATATAGCCGATGCGTTCGCCGGGCAGGGACAGGGACTTGGAATAGGAGTAGCACACGATGGTGTTTTTATACAGGCAGGGAATGAAGGGCACCTTTACGCCGCCGTACACCAGCTCCCGGTAGGGCTCGTCGGCGATGATATAGATGGGGTGGC
>ERZ827512.2386-NODE-2386-length-15292-cov-6.231607_pt1 | contig 15292 bp, 17 predicted proteins | sample MGYA00519916_ERZ827512 | MGnify/ENA primary metagenome ERZ827512 (study PRJEB31778, sample SAMEA3449335) | human gut metagenome | biome: human gut; feature: human-associated habitat; material: faeces | place: United Kingdom | collected 2010/2012 ... | reverse complement strand
CCTCGTTTCTATTTTGTCCAAGAAACGGGGTTCATATCAATGTAATCATCTTTTTATCATTATTTTCTTTTTAAAGTATATGGTTTGCCTTTAACTTCAGTAAAGAAATCGTTTGTTAAATCTTCACTTTCTTCTTGATGAATATGTGCATTTTCATATGCTTGAATAATTGATTCATCATCTAAATCTACTAGAACAGTTCTTTGTGTTAATTGTGGTTCTTCTTCCGGTGTAAAATATCTTACTCTAGCATTAGATTCATCATAAAGAGTTGTTAAATTATCAAAACGTATAATTTTATTTCTTTTTAAATCTTCAAACTTAGCACTTCCTATATCATAAACATCATCATCAACCATTGTTAAAATTGCTAAATGTCTTACTTGTGCTAAACTAAACATAACTCTCATTAAATCAGGAGCAAAACCTTTTAAACGTTCATCGGTTTCAACTTTCTTAAATAAATCCTCAACTTCATCTTTATTATCGCCATAAATAGTTTTATCTCTTCTTGAAATTTCTTCATATTCTTCATCAGTTAAAAGTTCTTGTCTATTTTCTATTATTGCTAAATAAAATTCGTTTAATTTCTTTGATAAAAGAATTTGGTCTAATTCTTCTTGTGAATACTTTTTAGTCATATTTATACCTCTTTTCTTACTTTATTTAATTGATGTCCTTTTTCGCTTTCGATTTCTTTTTCAGGACTATAACTAATCACAAATCTAGTAGCTGTGTCATCTATATACATAGCAGGTGCAAATCTATCTACAGTAGTATCTATTTCATATTTAACATCATTTTTTTCAAACTCTTCTAATAATTTTGTTAAACTTAAATATAAGTAACCATAGTTATAAATTGTTTCTGATTGAGCAAAACCAACAAAAAACTCTCTTTGTTCAGTACTCTTTACATATCTATATACTGCAACTATTCTTTCCTTATTTTTCATTATAAAATCGATTGGACTACCCATATCATTTGGTAAATCATCAAAATCTCCACAAAAGATTAAATTAAAATTTAAATAATCTTTTGCTTCTTTATCATTATAGTTAGCACTTGAAATTAAATTAACAATTTCTTTTTCAGCAAATTTTTTTGTATTTTCACCCATACTTTCATATAATTCCAATGTTTCATAACTACCAACTAATGTTGCACCACCTTGAATAATTCTAGGTGAGATAAACAAATAGTTTTCCTCTTTACTTTTTTCTATAAATTTTGCTTTTTCTTCTAAAGTCATACATACCTCCCTAAAAACTAATACTATTATAACAAAATTTAATAATTATATATACTTATTTATTGAATATTAACATTAAATCGTGATTTAGCAATACACTTATTATCTTTGATTAAATAACATTCTACATAATGATTTCCTTTAAACGAAATACTTTCAAATCGTTTAAAACTTTGTGGATCATCTGCAAAAGAGTTTAAATTATTACCATAGTATATTTCTCCACGTAAACTATTATTTTCTATGGCATAATTACCATTATTTTTAATTTTCCATAACAAAATATATGGTTTAGGAATAGTTGTATCTATCGAAAAGCATAATTTTTCATCTTTATTTTGAGTTATACTAAATTTTTGATTATCAAAGCAATTAACATATGTAGAATTTTTAAAGTTATCTTTTGAAATATATCTTTGGCATTTTATTTCAAACTTTATTGGCATTAATTTATCAATACTATATATATTTTCGATAAACATTTCATTGTCTTCACATCTACTTCTTTGTTGAGAGTCGGTTGTAAAATAATCCGTTTTAAAAAACTTATTCCATTTTCTTTTTACATCTTCCTCCTCATTATTTAAATAAGCATTTTCAATATCACTAATATGTCCATCCAATTTTTCTTTTAAGTTTTTTAATCTTTTTTTGTTTTTATCATCATTTATCAATTCCTGATTATTAGTAGGATTTTTAACAGAAGTATTAAAATTAATCCTATTGGAAATAGATTTTATTACATCTAGCAATAATTTATCTATATCTACATTTAATGTTATATTTGCTAATGCCTCATTTACAAGGATAGTTATTATAAAACCACCACATATATCCCAGTCTTTTCTAGTCTTAGAAAAATACTTTATCAATCGTGTGATTTTTCTTAGTTTGTCATCATACAAATTGTTTTGTTCATGAAACCAATTATTTATACTTCTAGGGTCCCTTTCTGTCCAATTCAAACCACAATGTTCATAATAATCGTTTGAAACTCTATAAATAGCAAAATCTATATGATAATTATCTTGGTATTCAATCCTTATACAGTTGTTTTTCTTTTTTGGATTTTCTTTAAAATAATAATTATATGGTCTTAAAAAATCTATTATTAAGTCCTTCATTTCATCAGTAGATGAGGGTATTTTCTCTTTTTCAAATATTATCGCAACATCTATATCAAAGTCATCATATTCAGGCTCAATTGCAGTAGACATAGCAATACTTCCTTGTTCTAAATTTTCGTATAATTTATAATCGGTATTATTATCTTTATTATATTTATTTATTCCATCTTTTAACCTAGTTATATTTATATTCTTCTTTTCACGTAACTCAGTAACTTTATCATTTGATAGTATAACTTCATTATAGTAAAAATTATTCATTAGATTTTTAATTTTATCCACATATATCACTTCCTAATTCTACATATTTTTCATTATCATTTTCATTGTAAATGCTAATTCCCCAGTTGTATTTATTTTTTGATTTAGCTTTGTAATTGCAAACAATTATTTCTTTAATTCTATTATCATTTAATCTCCTAAACACTTCAAAAACTAAAGAACTTTGACATGCACCTAATATATAAATTTTTTCAATATCTGTTTTGCTAATCTTATAAATAGTATCTGCAATTGTTTCTGAATATTCTTCTAGCTGCTTTTCATAAGTAATGGCATTTGTTCTAGCATCTTCTAGGTAAAACCTAAAAACATTAGTATTTCTAAATTGTTTTAAATCTTCATCATTAATTCTAGTTGTTGTTTCTATAGTAATAACTGCAATCTTACTATTATTGTTTTTTTGTTCACATTTTAGTTTTTCATTAAAAAACAATTTTTTTGTCTTTAATGGCAAAATTTTATCATCCTTTTGGTGGTATTCATAATGATTTACAATATTTACTTTTCTATAATATTTTCCTGCTATAGCGATAAAAGGCAAAGGTGCAACGCCAAAATATGAAATTTTGTATGAAATATAATTACTAATTTTTTCTTTAATATTTTTTACATAACTAGGTATTATTAATTTAGAATTACTTTTTTTAATATTTTTACAATCATTAATTATATTAATAGTAAGTGGATTTTTTATTTTGGTAATATAGTTCATATTATCTAATCCTATAATTGATAAAGTATGATTTTCTTTTGACTCCTTATAATACATAATTAAACCAATAACAATTAATAAAATTCCAATTATTAAACATATATGTATATTATATTCGTCAACATTAATATCAAATATTTTACAAATAATTAATAATATAACATCTTGTGGAGAAATAATTCCAGCTGTTAAAAATACAAATCCTGTTTCTAAAAACTTTTTTGAAAACATTTTTTACCCTCCTTATAAATAAAAAAAGAATATCATAAGATATTCGCTATTATGATTATACCAGATTTTTACATATTTGTTTATAATTTTGTTTATTATTCTCTAAAAATATGCTATATTATTAGTAGTGAGTGATATTTATCATATCACTAGAGAAAGAGTTGTAGATATCTACGACACCCGCTCCATTAAGAGAATTACTCACACTTTTGTGTGAGTTTTATTATAATTAAGCAATAATATTTTTGTGCATCGTTTTATTCATCTTCAAATTTGAAGAAAAAATTAAAAATTGATAAGGATAAATAATAATTGTTTTTATATTGGAGGTTTAAATGTTAAATATTAATCAACTAAATTTAAAAAAGAAGAAATATATAATTTTTGATATGGATGGAACATTAATTGATTCTATTGGAGTGTGGAACAGAACAGATCAAAAATTAATTAAAGAATATGCAAATATAACTGTAGATTTAGAACTAATTCAACAAGAGAGGGATTACTTTCTTAACACTAACCATGATGGTGATATTTATTTAGCATATTGTGAATACTTGATTAATAAATATGAATTTAGTATTAAAGATGCAAAACAATTGCTTAAAGTCAGATGGGACAAATCAAGTGAAGTTTTAGAAAAAGAAATGGATTTTAAACCTGATGTTGTACCTTTAATATTAAAACTTAAAGAAATAGGATTTACAGTTGTTTTAGCAACTATGACTACACAAATTCAATTAGATATTTATAGTAAAAAAAATAAGAAAATGCTTCAACAAATGAATATCGAAGAAATTTTTGATTTTATTAAAACAAAAGAAGATGTAAAAAACAAAAAGCCACATCCTGAAATTTATTTAAAAATAATGAAACATTATAATGCAATCCCAGAAGAATGTTTAGTGTTCGAAGATTCATATACTGGGGTATTAGCAGGTAAAAATGCAGGTATTGAAGTTATAAACATCTATGATAAATATTCTGACTTAGATAGAGATAAAATCAACAAAATTGCAAATTATAGTATTATAAATTATAAAGAATTTATAGACTTGATAGATTCTTTATACTATAATATGGGGAAAATCAAATTGAAATCAAAAAAATATTAGAGCAAGTGAAACAAGAAATTTTGGGTTCTTTGAAATTGCTCTTTTTTGTATAGATACCCAAAAATAGTTTTGTAAATTCTATTTTAGTATTAGTTCTTTTAATAAATTTCAACTGAGAAATAGCAACAATTTGATACATACTAAATAGAATTATAAATACTATATTGTAGTTGTATCACATGAAATTTTTAAGAGGTAAAATCAGTATTATAATATACTAGAAACGTGGACAGATAAAAAAACATAGAAATCATTCTTTTTGTATAGAAGATATTATACTGTAAAATGGAAAATAAAAAAATTTGCAATGAGAAATTATATAATACCTAATTTTATTTTAGGATAAAAATAAAAAATAATTCCTACATTTTATTTACTAATTAAGTAAGCTTATGTATAATTAATATGAAAGTAGAATTTTAGATTATGCATGAAAGGAACAAATAATATGAGTGAATTTATAATAGAAAGCAAACCATCTAGAGAAGCTATAGATAAAAACGAGGCATTAGAAATAAAAAACAGCCTTTTAAATAATGGCTATTTAACTGCTAATGAAGCAAAATCTTTAATAGAGTGGGTAATAGAAGAATGTCGAAAAAAATTAGAACTAATGTCTATTAATCTAGATACTGATTCATTAGATGGTTGGTGTGATTATTTTCAATATATGTCAATAAATTTTTTTGAACAAATAGGTTTGCCTGTTACTAAAAATAGAAGTTGTGATGCTTTCGGCTATAAATTTAATCATTATTTTGGCACAGTTATGTTTCCAATCATAAGTAATAATGGAATAAGTGGCAAAACTTATTTAATTGATGGAACTTATAAACAATTTTTCACTAAAGAAAGATGTAATATATCTAGATATAATAAAACCCGTTATTCAAGCATTATGAGAAAAGAAATTTCCGATAGCCCAGATATAGGTTATTTTGTTAAGGATAAATCCTTCGCAATAAACCTTATTAATAAGGGATATTTTGAACTAAACCCAAAAACAGCTATTAAATATGGAGAACCATTTTATTTATCTAGCCTAACAAGAGAAGAAATCAAAACTAACGACTTACATAAGGACTACTTAGAATGTATTATGAATAGTAGCAGTAATTATTCAGATTCTTTAACAGATGTAGAAGATTTTAACATAAAGTTGGAACCAAACAGACATAAATAAAAATATTATAGCTGATTATTTCTTTATTTCATCAGCATATAAAATTTTATTATCCCCATATTTGTCTCTTATTTTATCTATAGCTTTTTGTAATTTATCATTATTATTATCATTACTACCATTATAATTCTTTTTATCAAATAAACTTAGCTGTTTATTATGGCATTTACTAACATTACCAACTCCTACACATAAAGCTCTAACAAACTCACCATCATTCCATAATTTATCAAATAAGCTACAAGCATAATTAAAAATTTCCTTATCACTATCAATTGCATTATTAAGCTTTAGCTGTTTACTATACTTTTTAAAGTTACTATATTTAATCCAAATATCAACAGAATTAGCATACAATTTTTTATTCCTAAGTCTCCTACCAGTCTCATTCGAAAGTAGTTTTAGAACCTTATAAAGTTCTTTTTTATCATTATAGTTATAAGGTAGAACTGAAGAACAAGAAATACTTTTTTGTTCTCTTTTTTTATCATATACATCAGATTCATCAATACCATTAGCAAATTCCCAAATTAATTTTCCATGACTTTTAAATTTTTCTACTATAATATTTTTATCATAAGTAGCCAATTCTTTTATAGTATTTATTCCCATTTGTTTTAACCTTTTTGTTGTACTTTTTCCTACCATAAATAAATCATCTATAGGAAGAGGCCACATCTTAGTTTTAACCTCATAATCAAACAAAGTATGAACTCTATCTGGCTTTAAAAAATCAGATGCCATTTTAGCTTCAAGTTTATTATTTCCTATTCCAACATTAACAGTAAAGCCAAATAACTTCTTTATATCATTTTTTATCTTATAAGCAATTTTTATGGGATCACCAAATAATCTTTCTACATCTGTATAATCAAGAAAACATTCATCTATAGAATAACGTTCTACCTTATCAGTATAATTAAGAAGATAATTATACATTAAATTTGAATACATATTAAATATTTTAAAATTACTTTTATATACTTCAAGATAAGGACACTTCTTTCTAGCCATATACAAGGTATCTGTAGTCTTTACTCCAGCCCTTTTACAAGGATAACTCTTAGCAACAACAATACCCCTTCTAGCATCTTCATCCCCTGCAATAACAGCATATTTATTACGAATATCTATTTTTGAACCATTTTTTAACATCCATACAGCAGTCCACGAAAGAAAGGCATTATTAACATCGATATGCAAAATAATTCTCATACAATCACCCTCTAGATACATTATAACAAACATTTATTCGTTTTAAAACCTAAATTATATTAAGTTTAAGTATCAATTTATATAGTTTTATATTACATTTCTAAAATTATAAAGTGTAAACTAATAGCCAAAATGTTCTTTTAAAATATTATTTATGATATCATATATTTAAGAGAAATTTTAATTAATTCATTTCTCTTGTTGTATAAAAGTTAATAAATAAAATTAATTATAAAATAAAATTTCTCATTATAAATACATTAAATAAGGAGGTATTATGGAAGAAAAAGCCTTAAAAGTATTACAAATATTAGAAGAAAATGGTTATGAAGCATACATAGTAGGAGGATATGTTAGAGATAAACTATTATCTATTGAATCAAATGATATAGATATTTGTACCAGTGCAACGCCTAAACAAATCAAGGAAATATTTAAATCATCTCAAAGCCCTAACTACGGTTCAATAAACATAATATATAAAAATACTAATTTTGATATAACAACATTCAGAAGAGATATAAAGTATTTAGATAATCGATTACCAGTCAAATTAAAATATATAAAAACATTAAAGAAAGATTTATTAAGAAGAGATTTTACTATTAATACCATATGTATGAATTCTAAGGGAGAAATAATAGATACTTTAAATATAATGGAAGATTTAAATCAAAAAGTTATAAGAACAGTTGGCAATCCAAGATATAAACTAAAGGAAGATTGCTTAAGAATATTAAGAGCAGTAAGATTTTCTACTATCCTAAATTTTGAGATAGAACCTAAAACAAGACATTATTTAACATCATATAGCTATCTTTTAAAAAAATTATCATTCCAAAGAAAAAAACAAGAGTTAGATAAAATATTTTCTAGCATTAATCAGGAGAAAGGAATAAAATTATTATTAGAATTAGGAATAGATAAATCTCTATCTCTCCCAAAACTAAAAACTATTGTTCCTTGTCGTGATATAATAGGAATTTGGGCTCAGCTAGAAGTTGATGATATTTATCCATTTACCAAAAATGAAAAAGATCAAATGAACCAAATAAGAAAATTCTTAAAACAAGATATTCACAATAAATATAATATATACAAATATGGACTTTATATATCAACTGTAGTATATCAAATAAAAAAAGAAGATATTTCTACTTTAAACAAAGTATACAAAGAGCTGCCAATTCATTCTCAATCTGACCTTTCCGTAAAGCCCTTAGATATAGCAAGTATTTTACAAAAAGAACCAGATAATTACATAAAAAATATAACCATTGATTTAGAAAAACAAATATTATTAGGAAACTTAGAAAATGATTATGAAAGTATCAAAAAATATATTTTAAATTATTATGCTAACGAAAGCAAAAAAAGCTAACATTTTATTTTAAATAATAAGAAAAATAACTTAACAAAAAAGAAAATTTATTATATAATCTTTATGCAAAGGGATGATAGGATATGAAGAAATTTAAAAAGATACTAAACATATTAAAAGTATTAGGTATTATAATAGTAATTATTTTAGTAGCAGTTTTTTCTTTATCTTATACTATAAACAAAAATAGTAATTATCAAGAAAAGATTATAAAAGAAATAAAAAATAATTATTCAACTACTGATAATATTGAATATGCTAATCTATATGGTAATTATTATATTTTTACCACTAAAGAAAAAGTTATAGTACTAAATAAAGAATTTAGAGAAGTAGCAAGTGAAGATAAATCTCAGTTAGCTGAAAATAAAAATGATTATCAATTAATTTATAAAGCTAATAAATTAATGTATGAAGAGACTATCTTATCAAAAAAAGCTGTAACATATAAATATTATGATTCTAAAACTTATAAACAGTTATCAAAAATAACTTTGGAGAGATAAATGAAAGATAATATTTTAAAATATCTAACAGAAAAGCCTCTTATCATTCCTAAAGTCCTATTCAAAAATTATAAAAAATTAAACATAACAGAAGAAGAACTAATTGTAATAGTATATTTAATTAATATAGGAAAAAAGATATCTTATAATCCTAAAGTGATAGCAGAAGAACTTGATATGGATAAATATAAAGTTATGCAAATTTTAAATAATTTATCAGAAAAAAAATTAATAAATGTTGATGTTGAAAAAAACTCAAAAGCTTTAATGGAAGAGTATATTTGTTTTGATATGCTATATAACAAATTATTTAATTTGATTATAGATGATGAAATATCAAATCAAGTTGATAATACTGATTTATTTAGCTTATTCGAGAAAGAACTTGGTCGCACTTTGTCTCCTATGGAATGTGAAATAATAAAAGAATGGAAAAATAGTAACTATACAGAAGAACTAATAAGAGAAGCCTTAAAAGAAGCTATATATAATAATGTTAGAAATTTGAAATATATAGATAGAATATTATATACTTGGCAGACAAAAGGTATAAAAACCAAAGCAGATATAATAAAAGATAAAAGACAATACAGAAAGCCTGTTTCAACAATAGCTGATGTTTTTGACTATAATTGGTTAGAAGATGAGTAAAATGAATAGTAGAACCTTAAGAATAACAAATTATTTAGATGAAATATTTCCAAATGCCTATTGTGAATTAAATTATACAAAAGATTATGAATTGTTAATAGCAATCGTTTTAAGTGCTCAGACCACAGACAAAAGAGTTAATAAAGTAACTAACGTTCTTTTTAATAAATATAAAACACTAGAAGAATTAGCACATGCTGATATTAAAGATATAGAAAATATCATAAGAGAAATTGGTACCTACAAAAAGAAAAGCATTTTCGTAAAAGAAATAGCCACCTCACTTATAAAAGATTATAATGGAAAAGTTCCTAATAACAGAGATTATTTAAAAAAATTACCTGGAGTAGGAAATAAAACTATTAACGTTTTTTTAGCAGAATTTTATAATGTACCAGCTATTGCTGTAGACACCCATGTTGAAAGAGTATCAAAAAGATTAAGATTATGCTCTACTACTGATAACGTAGAACAGGTAGAAAAAAAACTTCAGAACCAATTTCCAAAGGAAAAATGGATAAAACTTCATCATCAACTAATATTTTTTGGACGTTATCATTGTAAGGCAAAAAAGCCAAACTGTGATAATTGTCAAATTAAAGATTTATGTAATTATTATCAAAAAACATTATAAAGTTTTCAACAATTCTGTGGGAAACTAATTTTATATATTTAGATATAGTCAAAAGAAATAAAAAAAGAATAAAAGGTGATAAAAATGCAAAAAGCTGATATAGACAAAATGAAAAAGATAGCTCATGAGATAATTGATAGTGAAGTTAAAAAATACAATATGAAAATGGAGGTTTTTCCTGTAACTTTTGTTGAATATTGTAAAGATGAAATTTTTAATAAAAAATATAGTCTTCAAAGAAAAGTAAATCTTGTTAAAGAGGCTAGAAATAATTATGGATTTAATACTATATATTCTAATATTTTTATTTTTTTAAGTACCATAAATTCACATACATTAAAGAAACTAGGAAAAAATAATGATAGTAATATTTTAGACCTCGTAGTAACTTGTTTTCACGAAGCTAGACATACTGTTCAAATAAGATTTAATGCCTTTAGTTATGAAGGATTTTTGCGTGACCTAGAAGATACAATTCGTGCTTTTTTACCTGAAGATTATGAATCAAATCATGATAAATATTCTTTCGAGATAGGAGCAAACTTATATGGCATAGCTGAGGCAAAAAAGTACTTACAAAAAAACTATCCAGAAATTTACGAAAATAACAAAAATACATTAGAGTGGAGAGAAAAATCTTATAGATACGACTACCTAACATATGATGCTGTTAATACAGTAGATAGGTTTTTTGATATCTTAAAAAGAAAAAAGGTATCTCCATTATCAACTAGTGTTATGGCATTAAGATTATTTTTTAATGAAGATAAATCCTTAAGAAAAATAGAAGATATTATTTATGAAATGAATAATAATCCTTGTTATGTATATTTAGACAAAAAAGTTGTGTATACCTTTATATCATCTCGATACTTTTTGCAAAACACTAATATTAATAAACTTTCTATTCAAGAATTAGATTTATTAAAAGAATCACTGGATTATACCAATCAAGTTTATCAAAATCAAGAAAAAACTATTGAAAAAGCCTACCATGATAAAATAATAAATAAATTAAAATTCTTAAAAAATCAAAAATCTCTTCTAGAAAAATTAACAGATATTGATAAGATTACTAGTGAAATTTCAGAAAGTTTAAGTATTAGGAGAAGACTTGATATTCTAGAAACGGGAAGAGATGAAAAGAAAAGGAAACAACATATATCTAGTGTTGAAGAAAATTTAGAAAAAGTAACTAATGAATTATCTCAAAGAAAAAGATAAATAAATTGTCACTTTTAATTAACGAAGAGGTGTAAAATGCTTGACTACGTAATTATATTATTATTAATAATTTTGATTATCTTAGCTATCATTTCAATTTCTAAAAATGTAAATGAGGCTAAAATAACTGAAAGACTTGGCAAACTAGAATCAACTACTATAAAAGAATTGTCAAATTTTCAGATAGAACTTATGAAAACAATGAATAATGAATTTGATAAAACCAATGAAATGTTAGAGTACAGACTAATGACAATGAATGAAAAAGTAAATGAAAGGTTGGATCAAAATTTCAACAAAACTAACAGAACATTTACTAGTATCTTAGAAAGACTTTCAAAAATAGATGAAGCTCAAAGAAAAATAGACAATTTATCAACAGACATTGTCTCTCTTCAAAGTATTTTAACTGATAAAAAAACTAGAGGAATCTTTGGGGAGGTTAATCTAAATCATATCCTCTCAAGTATTTTTGGTGAAAATAATTATAGAATTTATCAGACACAATATCAATTCAAAAATGGAACTATCGCTGATGCTGTAGTTTTTGCACCAAAACCATTAGGTACCATAGCAATTGACTCAAAATTTCCTCTAGAAAACTATAGAATAATGGTTGATAAAAACAGAACAAAATTAGAAAGACAAATTGCTGAAAAACAATTCAAATTAGATGTAAAAAAACATATTGATGACATTTGTAGAAAATATATAATAATGGGCGAAACCACGAATCAAGCCATAATGTTTTTACCAGCAGAAGCTTTATTTGCAGAAATAAATGCTTACCATCAAGACATAATCGAATATGCTAATAAAAAAAGAGTGTGGTTAACTTCACCTACAACCCTAATGTCTTCATTAACTGTAATTCAAGTATTATTAAAAAATATGGAAAGAGATAAATACTCAGCAATTATTCACGAAGAACTAAATAAATTAGGAATAGAATTTGCAAGATATAAAGATAGATGGTCAAAATTAACTAGAAGCATTGAAACTGTAAATAAAGATATAGAAAACATAAATATTACAACAGATAAAATAACTAAAAAATTTGCTTCAATATCAAATGTTGATATAAAAACAATAGAATCATCAAAAGATTAAAAATATGTGTCTTAATACCAAATATTAGAATATTATTTATTAGGTGATTATTATGCGTATTTTTTTCTTTCTAGTAGGCTTTGCTCTTTTAACAATAGGTAACACATTTTTAATTCTTTATCTAAATTTATTAACAATAGGGTATAATTTCAGTTTTTATGTTAACTTTATAACTAGAAGGATAGAATGCTATTATGCACCAATAGGTTTTATAATAATAATATTAACGCTGATTATAAAAGGAGACAAAAAAAATGAACTATATATATGATATAGTTGTAAATTTTCAAAAGAATTATTATGAATTTTTTGAATGGCAAAAGGAAGATAAAATAAAAAATATCACTAGATTACCAATTTATAAAGTATCAGATAGTGATATTCAAGCTCTAAAATATAACAGAGTAACAATAGATAGTGATTTACTAAACAAAATAAAAGAAGATAACAAAAATACTTCTAAAATATTTTGTATAGTATCAAATGGAGTGATAGCAATTGCTTTACTATTTGATAATAGTGGAAATCTAATAAAAAGAAGCAGTTTAATATTTGAAGAAGAAGATGAAGCAGTATCCAGAGTAAAAACATTAAAAGTGATAAAAATAAAATACTTGAAAAATAATCCTATAAAACAAAATGATAAACTAAGGATAGAAAAAGAACAAAAAGAAAAAATTATAAGATATATAAAAAATATCAAAGATGACTTAACTTTGAGGTATTTATATTATGAATATTTTGAACAAGAAACAAATGATTTAAGTTTAATGAAAAAATCACTAATAAATATTTTATCAAATGAATGGAATTATAAACACCAAAAATTATATAATTTAGTAAATACACTGACAAAAGTTACATCAAAAAAAGAATATTTACCAAAAGCAAACATTCAAAAATTTTAATCTATTATTTTTAATTGACAAACTCATAATTTTTATGAAGTGTCTTTTTTTTATTACTAGTATCACTTTTTTGATTAATAATTAAATGAGCTAAATAATCATCTTGAATTTGAATATTGACGAATGAAGAAAATTCCTTTAAAAACATTTTAGCTCTAAATAAATTATATTTATGATCATTATCAGATTCTACTTCATCGAAAAGTAAATTTTTTGTAACTTCATTTATTATATAACTTCTAGATTTAATATCATTATTTCTTTTAGCAACGATCTTTTTTAATTCATTATAATTAAGATTATCAATATTACTATTATTTAACTTAGTTAATAAATTCTCCAAGTTATATTTTGTTATATTATTTTTAATATCATTAGGTAAAATCCCATCATCTAATATTGAAATTATTCTACCATTTTTTTTATCAGCTGCTATAAAACACACCTTATCAATATCACGTTTTAAAAATTTTTCCTTTATTGTATAAAGTTTAACAACAATAGCTTTAGTACTGTCAATATTAGTAAATTTTTGTAGTTCAGTAGCTTCAATATCTTTTGCATAATAACACTTTAAAGAAGTTTCAAAGCTAAAAACCATTCTGTTAATAAATTCATCAAATGTCATATTAACACAATTACTATTTTCCCTATAAAGTTTATCTATTTCAACAGAACCATTATTAACAGTTAAACAATAATTTGGAAATCTAACTTTATACCAATCAATTAATTTATCGATCATTTCTTGAATATCGCTACCGTTCATCATTCCACATCTGATTTTCTTTATTTTTTTCTTTTTATTATCACCATTTTTCTTTAACTTAGCATCTCCTTTAATTATATTAAAAATCCTCAAATTACTAATCATAAAACCCCACCTTTCATATTATATTTTATTATCTTTTTGAATATTTACATCCACAAAAATCTTGCCTATATAAATTAAATTTTTTTGAAAGCTCAATTGATCTTTTATATCCCTCTTTCTTCTTAAAATCTGAAATTAAAAAATTAATATTATATTTGTTTTCTAAATCTAAACCTATTTCGTTGATTAAAGTACTATTTTTATATGGACTTACAGTAAGGGTAGTTCCAAAATAATCATATTTTAGTTCGTCAGCTCTACCAGCAGTTTTTTCCAAGCGTAATCTAAAACAAATGCTACATCTACTTCCACGTTCAGGTTCATTCTCTAATCCTTTAATGCTATTCTCATATAAATCGTTATCATAATCACAATCAATCATATCAATGGAGTAGTTATATTCTCTATTAAATTCTTTTATAAATCTTATTTGTTCTCTCTTCCTTTTTAAATATTCGTCAATTGGTGAAATATTAGGATTATAATAATAAACTGTAATACAAAAATATTTTGCCAAATATTCAATAACATAAGAGGAACAAGGAGCACAACAACTATGTAACAATAATTTAGGTTTAAGACCACTTTTTTCAATATTTTCTAATTTTTTTTCCAACAAATTACTATAATTTACTTTCATCAACTTAACCACCAAACTTAATATAACATATTCATATCATCTAATCTATATTATTTACAAAAGTTAACACCTAATTTTACACAATTTTGTCAATAACAAAAATAATTATCAAATTAAGTTAAGCTTAAAGTAACACTAAATTTAATTACAAATTTGCCTCAAATCAAAATATATAATTTAAGTTAACATAATGGTTCTTCGAAATTGAGGGGACCTGACATAATTTAGTTATGCATATTTTGGAGTA
>ERZ827512.2384-NODE-2384-length-15302-cov-5.713058_pt1 | contig 15302 bp, 9 predicted proteins | sample MGYA00519916_ERZ827512 | MGnify/ENA primary metagenome ERZ827512 (study PRJEB31778, sample SAMEA3449335) | human gut metagenome | biome: human gut; feature: human-associated habitat; material: faeces | place: United Kingdom | collected 2010/2012 ... | reverse complement strand
AACGTTTTCGTTAAGCCGAGCGCAGAGCCGAACTTGTTCAGGCTATGCCGAGGCGGGAAAACGACTGTTGAAAACAAGCGAAGAATGAAATTCAACCTTTTCGGTAAGCGGGAGCGGAAGCCGTCTGCGGATTATGCCGGTGCGGAAAAGGGGCGTTGAAAACAGACCATATGGGAAGAAAATCTTTCGAAAAAGCCGGCGGCCTTTCGCCGGAACGCATCCGGCAGATGGACGCCGACATCGCGCAGGCGCTTTCGTCCGAACGGGAGACCGGCGGAGTCGATGTGCCGTCGCTCAAACTGCTCGACGCGATCGACGCCAAGATCCGCCGGCGCAACCGTCGGTCGGTCGCAGGTGCCTTCGCGGCGGTGTGCCTGCCGCTCGTCGCGCTCTGCCTGACGGCGTTTGCGGAGTTGTACGGCTGGGGGCATGAACCCGTGATGCGGAGCGTGCAGGTGCCGGCGGGCGAGCATCTGCGGGTGTTGCTGGCCGACGGTTCGGCCGTGACGCTCAATGCGTGCAGCGAGCTGCGCTATCCCGAACGCTTCGCACGCCGTCGCCGCGAGGTGCGGCTGGTGCGCGGCGAGGCTTTCTTCGAGGTGGCGCACGATGCTTCGGCACCCTTCACGGTCGAGACCGACGACGTATCGGTCGAGGTGCTCGGAACGAAATTCAATGTCAACGCCTACGACAAGGAGGTGACGACCGTCTATCTCAAAGAGGGGAAGGTCCGCCTGACCGAGCGGGTGACGGGGCGGCAGAACCGGTACCTCATGGCGCCCGACGAGATGCTGGCCGTCGACCGGAACGCCCGCACGTGCCGTGCCGTGCGGCCGGCCGGGAAGTCGGCTCCCGAAGCATGGCTGCACAACAACTACGCCTTCACGAACGCGCCGTTGGAGGATGTCGTGGAGTTCCTCGAACGGCATTATGCCGTCGAGATCGAGGTGGCCGACGCGCGCATTCTCCAATACAGCTACACGATGGAGTTCTACAACGAGACGATCGACGAGGTGCTTTCGGTGATGTCGCAGATCACGCCGATCCGCTATTCGCGTGTCAACGACCGGATTACCGTCCGAGCCGCCCGATGATTTATACCCGACTGAACAGATAACCTAACTTTATCATTATGAATCTATTTAGACTTCCTTGCGGAATTCCGTGGGGAGGGGCGAGACGGCTCGTGCTTACGCTAGCCTGTCTGTTCGCCCTCTCCGGTCTCTCCGCGCAGAACGTGACGCTCCGCTTCGAGCGGGCGAAGCTGAAAACCGTGATGGACGAAATCACGAGGCAGTGCGACCTGAGTTTCGCGTACAGCCGCGAAGTGGTCGATGCCGACCGGATCGTCAGTATCGATCTGAAAGACGCGCCGATCGATGCGGCGTTGCAGAGCCTTTTCCCGTCGGGGAACGGGATCGACTATGCGATCAAGAACCGCAAAATCCTGCTTTCGGCCGGTAAACAGTCCTTGCATGTCGACACCGTTGTCTCGGGACGGGTGGCCGACGACCAGAACCGCCCGCTCGTGGGGGCGACCGTGGTCGTGGCGGGCACTTCGCAGGGTACGACGACCGATCTCGACGGGAATTTCTCGCTGCGCGTAAATGCTGTTGATCCCGTCCTGAAAGTCGATTATCTGGGCTACGAACCGCAGGAGTTGCGGGTTTCGCCGTCGCAGACGACCTTCGACATCCGGCTCGCGCTTTCATCGAAGGCGATTGATGACGTGGTGGTCGTGGGCTACGGCACGGTCAAGCGGCGCGATCTGGTGGGTGCGGTCGATCAGGTCGACCGGAAGGTCATCGAAGACCGTTCGACCGGAACGCTGGCCCGTGCCTTGCAGGGGCAGTTACCGGGCCTGAACATCACCTTCACCGACAGCAAACCCACGCGCGGGGCGTCGGTCAACGTCCGCGGATCGGGTTCGATCGGTGCGGGCGGTTCGACGCTCGTCCTGATCGACGGCGTGGAGGGCAGCATCAATGCGATCAACCCGCAGGACGTGGAGTCGGTCTCGGTGCTCAAAGACGCTTCGTCATCGGCGGTGTACGGTGCACGCGGTGCTTTCGGCGTCGTGCTGATTACGACCAAGAGCGCCAAGAAAGGGACGCCCGTCATCAATTACAACGGTTCGGTGACGATCAACCGCCGCACGGTGACGCCCGATGTGGTGACCGACGGTCTGACGTGGATCAACTGGTGGAAGGATTGCTACAATGGTTATTACAACGGTTCGAAGGCGCTCCTGAACCATGTCGATTCGACGATTCCCTATACCGAGACGATCTATCAGGAATTGATCCGCCGTTCGCAGGACCCTTCGCTGGCGCGCACGACGGCGCTTTCGGGGCACGACCAGTTCGGGTGGGCCTATTACGACTCGACCGACTGGCATTCGCTCTTCTACAAGGACTACAACTGGTCGACCGAGCACAACCTCTCGATTTCGGGTGGCGGCGACCAGGCCGACTACTATATTTCGGGCCGTTTCTACGATATGGACGGCATCTACAAGGTGGGCAACGACAGCTACAAGAAGTACGACGTGCGCGCCAAGGGAACGCTTAAAGTGCGTCCGTGGCTGCGTCTGACCAACAACATGTCGGTCTCGGTGATCGATGCCTACGAACCCAAGCATCAGAAGAACAACTCGCAGATCCCGCGTCTGATCAACCACACGGCTATGCCGCTTTCGCCGGTGAAGAACCCCGACGGTACGTGGACGGCCGCGGCAGCCAAATCGGGCTATGCCGCCTTCTCGGAGGGGACTTCGTGGCGCACGAACGACTATGTCTACCTGCGCAACAAGTTCGACGTGAACATCGATCTGGTGAAGGACGTGCTGACCGCTTCGGTCGACTACTCCTACAACTACACCAACCGCAAGCGCATGGACGCCCAGACGGTGATCGAATACTCGAAAAAGCCGGGCGAGATTCTCTACGAGTCGGAGGCTGCGGGCTCCAATCTCCAAAGCGTCGAATACCAGACGCGCTACCAGTCGGCCAACGCCTACCTGAACTGGTCGCCCAAGCTGGGCGACGACCACACGTTCAAGGCGCTCGCAGGCTGGAATATCGAGAAACAGAAATACGAGAAGCTGACGATCAAACGCGAAGGGTTCGTCACCGCTTCCAAACCGTCGTTCGGACTGATGAACGGTACGACGACCGACCCGACCGTCGGCGGATACATCTGGTCTTACGTGGGCGCTTTCTTTCGGCTCAATTACGGTTACAAGGGCAAGTACCTGGCCGAGGTGAGCGGCCGCTACGACGGTTCGTCGAAGTTCCCGACCAACTCCAAATGGGGATTCTTCCCCTCGGCATCGGTGGCGTGGCGCGTGTCGGAAGAACCGTGGATGAAGTGGTCGGAGGAGTGGCTCGACAACTTCAAGATCCGCCTTTCGGCCGGTTCGATGGGCAACGGCAACGTCGATCCCTACTCCTACACGTCGGAGATGACCGTGGTTACCGCTTCGGACATCGTGCTCGGCGGAGGGCTGCCCTCCTATACGACGGTCGGCAGTACGGTGCCCGTGTCGCTGACGTGGGAGAAGTCGACGACCTACGACCTGGGGCTCGACCTCGATTTCCTGAACAACCGTCTCTCGTTCAGCGGCGACTACTACCGCCGCTACACCACCGACATGTACACGCCCAGCATTTCGCTGCCGTCGGTCTACGGCACCACGTCGCCCAAGGGCAACAACGCCGAACTGCGCACTACGGGCTGGGAGCTGTCGCTCACATGGCGCGACTCGTTCAAGCTGGGCGGCAAGCCGTTCGATTACAGCATCAAGGCGATGGTGTGGGACAACCGTACGGTGGTGACCAAGTACGAGAATGCCACCCGTTCGCTCGGTACGCTCAAAGGCTATATCCAGAACGGCGGTTCGCCCTCGGACTTCTACGAAGGCATGGAGCTGGGCGAGATGTGGGGGTATACCGTAGCCGGGCTGTTCCGCGATCAGGCCGACATCGACTCCTCGGCCACGCACGACTTCACGCAGGCGTCGGACAAGGTGACGCGCCCCGGGCAGGTCAAGATCGCCGATCTCGATCATAACGGCAACATCGATCCCGGCGCCTTCACCGCCGACGATCACGGCGACCTGTCGATCATCGGCAACATCAATCCGCACTACATGTTCGGCGTCAATCTGGCGGCCAACTGGAACGGCATCGGACTGTCGGTCTTCCTGCAAGGCGTGATGAAGCGCGACTGGTACCCCTCGCCCGATTCGGGTTATTTCTGGGGCAAGTACGCCCGTCCGTTCATGTGGGTGCTGGGCATTCACAACTATACGGACGACATGTACAGCGAGGAGAAGAACAACTGGGATACGGCTTATTGGCCGCGCATGACTACCTACCAGTCGAACAGTTCCTATTCGTGGACCAAACTGCTCGAAATTCCCAATACCCGTTACAAGCAAAACGCGGCCTACCTGCGCGTGAAGAATATCCAGGTCGACTACACCTTCCCTAAGGCGCTGTGCCAGAAGATCCGTTTGGGCGGGTTGAAGATTTACCTGTCGGGCGAGAATCTCTTCACCTTCACGCCGCTGCATAAATATGCCCCCAACTTCGACCCCGAAGCACTGGGATACGACACCGATTTCTCTTCGACGGCCGGCGACGGATATACCTATCCCGTGCTCAAAAGCGTGACGCTGGGCGTCAACATCACATTCTAATCAGGGAGGAAGAGCATTATGAAAAAATACATTGCAATCCTGTTCGCATGCGTTTCGTTCTGCGCGTGCGAGGATTTCCTGACACAAGAGAACCCCAACAAGATCGAGAGCGAATACTACTTCAAGGACGAATCGTCGCTGGAAATCTATGCCAACGGTCTGACGCGGAGTTTCGCCACGGGCATCAAGAACTTCGTCAACGGCGACAAGAACGCCGATACACACGCATGGGACGGTGCGGCGGCCTATTTCAAGGACAACTATTCGGCCTCCGATGCGTCGAACTGGGGGACGAGCAACTGGTCGCAGCTGCGTTCGATCAACTTCTATCTCGACAATATGCGCAAGGCCGACGCACCGGAGGCTGTGTTGAACCACTACGAGGGTGTGGGGCGTTTCTTCCGCGCGCTGTTCTATTACGCCAAGGTGCGTACCTTCGGTGCCGTGCCCTGGTACGAGAAATCGATCGAGGCGACCGACCAGGAGGCGCTCTTCAAGGATCGCGACAACCGCGAATACGTCTGCCGCAAGATTCTCGCAGATCTCGACTACGCCTGCACCTACTGCTCGACGGCGGCTTCCTACCGCAACCAGGCGTCGTACATTCATCGTTACGTGGCCCTCGCGCTCAAAGCGCGTTTCTGCCTCTACGAGGGGACGATGCGCAAATACCACACGCTCGATCCCTCGACGGGCCGGCCGTGGCAGTCGGACGAGAGTGCGATGTACCTCGGCGAGTGCGTCAAGGCGTGCGAGGCGATCATAGGCGACGGCGTCTACCATTTGACCGACAATGCCGCCGACCGCCGCACGCAGTACCGTGCGATGTTCATCGAGAGCAACGCCACGACGGCCTACGCCAACGAGATCATCTGGGCGCGCAACTACGATTCGGAGCTGAACGTGACCCATTACATGAACTCCTATTTCATCAATCAACAGTATGCCAACTACGCCTTCACGCGGCAGTTCATCAACACCTATCTGATGACCGACGGTACGCCGTTCACCGACAAATATCCCGATTACGACAGCGTCGATTTCACGACCGAGTGTAGCGGCCGCGACTACCGTCTCGCGCAGACGATCCGCACGCCGGGTTTCACGCGCGACGGCGGCACGACGCAGTGGGCTCCCGACGTGACCTTCTCGAAAACGGGCTATCAACCGATCAAGTGGCTCACCGACGATTCGTCGAAGGATACGAACACCTCCAAGTGCGACAACGACGTGCCGTTGATGCGCTACGCCGAGGTGCTGCTCAACTATGCCGAAGCGAAGGCCGAACTGAACGAAATGTCGGAGGAAGTGTGGAACAAGACGATCAAGCCGCTGCGCGAACGTGCGGGAGTGACGAGCATCTATCCCACGACGGCCGATCCCTACATGGTCGAGTATTTCCAGAATCAGGTGACCGATCCTTTCATCCTGGAGGTGCGCCGCGAACGGGGAATCGAACTTACGATGGAAAACGTACGTTACGACGACATCATCCGCTGGCATCAGGGCGAGTTGTTCGCGCGGCCGTGGAAAGGCATCTGGATTGCGGCGTCGGAGACACCGATCGACCTCAACGGCGACGGCGTCAACGACTGCATCGTCACGTCGGACCCCAACAACAAGTCGCCGCTCAAAATCCTTTTCATCGACGGCGCTTCCGAAGCGGGGCACAAGCTTTCGCAGGGTACGTCGGGCAATATTCTGCCCGCTACGGCCATCGAGCGCAAGTGGCACGACTATAAGTATGTGAAACCGATTCCGACTACCGCTTTGCAGGAGAACCCCAACCTCACGCAAAACCCCGAATGGTAGTCTGCGTTTAATCCTTAAAACCGAATATCCATGAACCTATTCCATAAAATCGGGCTGGCGGTCGCCGCTTCGGCTGCGCTCTTTGCGGCGTGTTCTTCCGACGACGATCCCTTTTTCGCCCGCGAGAACGATTACCTTACTTTCGACTGTAACGAACAGACGGTCGAGCAGAGCCTCCAATGCGACGGCGCGTGGAGCATCGACTACGACGGCAACGACGACTGGATCGCCGTCACGCCCGACAGCGGCGTCGGCAACGGCGAATTGGACTTCATTACGGTCGGCGTGGCCTACAACCGGGGCGGCGAGCGCACGGGTACGATCTATATCGATTTCGCCGGACACGCCTATCCTATCCATATCACGCAGGGTGCCTGCGACTTCGCCTACGGAGCACTCTCGTCGGCGGGCACGCTGGTGCGGGGTGTCGAGAGCGATTTCACGCTGATCCTCGCTTATGCGAACGCCAACGGCGACGAATCCGTTGCTCTGAGCTGCCGGATGACGGGCGCTTCGGAGGGACTCGTGGCGGCCGACTGTACGTTCGATAAGTTCCAGAAGGGCAGCGGCACGATTACGATGCCTGTGACCGGCGTGCCGGCGCAGACGGGCGAAGTCTTCTTCGAACTGCTCGTCGACGGCGAGTCGAAAGGCACGGTCAAGAGTACCGTCGTGGCCGATCCCTCGTCGATCGTCGGCGGATTCCCCGTCTGGTGGGATTTTTCGTCCGAGAGCAAACCGACGTTGATGGCGGATCCGCACAATTACAGTTGGGGAGCCGGTTCGCAGTATCCCTGCGAGGATTCTGCCCCTTCGACCGACCACAAGTATCTCGATTGGAGCGATCGCGGCGGCTATCTCACCGTCGTCTGCTCGACGGCCAGCGGTTGGGGCTACGGCGAAGGCCACTGCTACATGAAGGGGTTGCAGAAGGACGACTATTGGCTCATGGCCTTCCCTGTGAAGAACCTCAAAGAGGGAACGCGCATCGCTTTCGAGGCGGCCGTCGGCTGTTCGGGGTCGGGCGCACGCTACTATGCGTTGGAGTATTCGGCCGACGGGACGAACTGGTTCCTGGCCGAAGGCGCCGAAACCGTCACGGGAGTCGACGGGTCGACGGGGCCGGCGCACTATACGGTGATGACCGACCAGGCGCTTCCCAACGACAAGACGCCTGCATGCGGTTGGGCCAGCTATACCTTCCCCGTCGAAGGGTGTTCCGTGACCGACGGCCTGTTCTACGTGCGTCTGCGCGTCTCGCTCGACATTCGCCTGAACGCTTCGGCCACTACTTACACCATCTCCAAGACGGGCTCCGAACGGCTCAAAGGGATCGTCAAGGTGTCGCTTCCCGAATAACAAACGTCCGGGCGGAGCGGACCGGTTCCGCTCCGTCCGGTAACGTCGAATGAAAAAACCTGATATAAAACGATGAAAACGATCAATCGCATGGTTTTGCTGCTGGCGACGCTCTTCGCAGCGATCGGTTGCAGCGACGACGACAAGGAGCTCGTGATGTACTCCCTGCGTTTCGAACCCAACAGCATCACGCTCGGTATCGGGAAGAGCTACCGTCTCGTGCCGATCTCCGATCCCTTCTACGACGACGTACAATACGAATGGAAATCGGTCGACGAACGGGTGGCCACCGTCGACCAGTCGGGAGTGGTGACGGGCGTCAGTGCCGGTTCGACCGAGGTACGCGCCTTCTACGGCGACAACCGGTTGGCGCGGTGCCTGGTTTCGGTGGTGGAGAGCACCTCGTCGCTGCCCGATCCGACGGCGGCCCTGTCGGAGGGGCTGTCGCAGCAGATGATCTTTTCGAGCAATCAGCTGCCCTACAAGGGGACGATCATGCAGTGCTTCGACTTTTACGACGAGAACGGCTACATCTATTATACGCAGAGCGTCGGCGACACGAAGACCGGCAACAGGTGGATGGTGGCGCTGGGACGCCAGAAACGCAACGAAGCCCCGTCGGACGACTACATGAAACTCCAATGGTTCGGTCATGGCACGCTGCTCGTGGCCGAGCGGGCCGACGACGGCGACTACGTGTGGGTGAACTCCAACGGCACGCTTTCGGGAACGGACTACACCAACAACCTCACCTTCTCGCGCATCCGCTACCAGAAGGGCGCGGTGCTGAGCCACTACGCCGGCGACACGTTCTACATGAGCGAGTATGTCGACGCCGCGGGTACGACGTGGATGGTGCGCGACGTGCAGCCTTCGATCGACTTCGTGAACCGCCGTCTGCTTATCGGCTGCCGCACGACGGACATGCGCCACAACGTGATCTACGACCTCGACGCCGTGCTGGCGCTCGGCAAGGAGACGGTAGAGATCACCCGCACGTGGGGTGGTGAAACGGCTGCCGAGGGCGTCACCGAGAAGAAGACCGAGACGACCTCGGTCGAGGTACGCAATCTCAACCGCCTGACGCCGCTCGGATCGTTCCGTCTGCCCAGCTATCTCAATACGGGCCAGACGCACCAGGTCTATTCGTACAGCCACCAGGGACAGGCCGTGTGGGGCGACTACGTTTATTGGTACGAAGGACAGGCGATCCAGCAGACGGGCGAGTTGTACGACGGTTCGGTGGCCTATGTGGCCGTGTTCGACTATACCGGCAAACTGGTCTGCCCCCGCACGCGGGTGGCCGCCTGCTCCGACTTCCCGAGCCTGAGCACGTTGCTCGATGCGAAGAACTGCTATTGCGAAGGCGAGGGGATGCAGCTCAAACAGGGGCGGAAGCTCTATCTGGGCATTGCGACCCATACGTCAGCTGCGTCGGGCAACCGACTGGCGTCGATCCTGCAATACGAATGCGACGTCGAATAGCGGTCGGCTGCGACATTTTGCTATTTTTGGCTTGGCCTTAGATACTTCGTCTCGGCATAATCAAGCTGACGCTTGCTTCTGCGCTCGACTTTTGCTATCTTTGCCTTAGCTGCTTCTGTATTCGACTTTTCCTAATCTTTGTCCTGCCCGCGCCGCCGTCGGAGAACGGCGGCGGGCGGGGTGAAGAACGATAACCGATAACTATGAAGAACCCCGTTATGAAAAAAACGTTGTTGCTCGCGTTTGCGGCGCTCTGCTTCGTGCAGAGTGCGCTGGCGTGGGGCAAGTCGGGCCACGACGCCGTGGCCTACATCGCCGAGACGCATCTGACCAAACGTGCGAAAGCCGTGATCGAACGGTATCTGGGCCATTCGATCGTCTACGACGCGTCGTGGATGGACGACTACCGTGCCGAACCCGGTTACGAGATGACCAACTGGTGGCACGTGGATTACGGCAAGGGCGAACCCACGAAGGATGCCGCCGGCAACCCACTCGAACCCAATGTGCTGCGTGAACTGAACCGTGCGATCGAACGGTTGAGGGATTACCGTAATCTCGACGATTCGACCGTCGTGGTCAACCTGCGCTACGTGATCCATCTGGTAGGCGACATGCACTGTCCGTCGCACGTCAACTACCAGCAGAGCCGTATGCGCGTGCTCTTCTACGGCGTCGATACGCAGTACCATGCACTCTTCGACGGCGGTATCCTCGACCGCAAGCACCGCTGGGGCTACATGGAATACAAACACCAGCTCGACCGTTATTCACGGCGGGAGCGGGAAGCATTGGCTGCCGGTACGCCCGACGACTGGTTCGCCGAGAGCCGGCGCGAGTGTGCGGTCATCTACGACTGGGCCGCACCCGGCGACAAGTTGGGCCTGTCCTTCTGCAACAAAGCGATCGGTTTGTTGGATCACCAGCTCATCAAGGCTTCGTACCGGCTGGCCAAGGTGCTCAACGAACTGTTCGGTTAAACAATACTCTCTTTAATCTTCTTTTCTCGGGCTCCAACACCCGGCCTCCCCCGGAATCAGCGTGCAGTGCTGTTTTCGGGGGAAGGTATTTGTCCGGTCGCAGTCGGACCGACTCGGAAGCGTGCCTGCTGAACACGTCGATACGGAACATCGGCTGGCTGCCGCGGTTTTTAGAGGTGGTATTTGGAAATGCGGGGGCGAATCGCTACCTTTGGAGGGTCGAAATCAAACAGCAACAGCATAAGCCCATGAAAGCTACCTATCTCGGACTGGAACTCGACAGCCCGATCGTCGTGAGCAGTTCGCCCTATACGGCGACGCTCGCCAATATCGAGAAGTGCGCCGCCGCCGGAGCGGGCGCGGTGGTTCTGAAATCGATCTTCGAGGAGCAGATCATGCACCACGCCGCTTCGCTCGAACAATATTCCGATTCGCCCTACGGCGATGCGGGCGACTATCTGCAACGTTATCTGGGCGAGGATTACAAAGCGGGATTTCTGCAACTGATCGCCGATGCGCGGCGTGCGACGCGGATTCCCGTCATCGCCAGTATCAACTGCGTGGCCGCGGGCGAAGAGTGGATCGAATACGCCGCCGCGATGGCTCGGGCCGGAGCCTCGGCGCTCGAACTGAACATCTTCATCCAGCCCGTCGACGCCGCACGTTCGTCGCAGGAGCTCGAACGGCTCTATGTGACGATCGCCCAGCGTGTCTGCGCCGAGGTGAAGATTCCCGTTTCGGTCAAACTCGCGATGCGTTTCACGAACGTCGTGGCGATGGCCGCCGCGTTGGAGAGCGTCGGGGTGAAGGGTGCGGTGCTGTTCAACCGTTTCTTCGAACCGGACGTGGATGTCGAGCGGATGACCTTCGTCGAAGGGTCGCCTTACAGCGAAGCGTCGGAGTTGCGCAACGTATTGCGCACGACGGCTATCTGCGTCGGTGCGTTGCCGCGTATGGATTTCGCCGTTTCGACGGGCGTGCACGACGGCGAGGCGGCGGTCAAGGCGCTTCTGTGCGGTGCTGCGGCCGTCGAGGTCTGCACGGCGATCCACCGCGAAGGTTTCGATGTGATCGTGCGCATGAATGAGTGGATCGACGCCTGGGCGGCGCGTCACGGCATCACGGCGCTCGACGAATTCAAGGGCCGGCTCGGTTTCGGCAAGAGCGACTCGGAGTTTTTCCAGCGCGTGCAGTACATGAAGTATTTCCCCGGAAAGGATTGATTTTTCCGGACAAGGCAGCGGGGCGGAACTCTCGACAGAGTTCCGCCCCGCATTGTTACTTGTCGGGATCGTACTCCCGTGCCAGTCCGCCCTCGCCCGTCTCCTTGTAGATCGAGGGAAGGTCGTGCCCCGTCTGTTTCATCACCTCGACCACGCGGTCGAACGAGACGCGGTGTCCGCCGTCGGTGAAGGCCGAATAGAGGTTGGCGTCGAGCGCGCGGGCCGCAGCGTAGGCGTTGCGTTCGATGCAGGGGATCTGCACCAGTCCGCATACGGGATCGCAGGTCATGCCCAGATGGTGTTCGAGCCCCATTTCGGCGGCATACTCGATCTGCGAGGGGCTGCCTCCGAAAAGCTGGTTGGCTGCGGCGGCCGCCATGGCGCAGGCGACGCCCACCTCGCCCTGGCAACCCACCTCGGCGCCCGAGATCGAGGCGTTGTGTTTGACGACGTTGCCGAACAGGCCGGCCGTGGCCAACGCGCGGTAGATGCGTGCGTCGGAGAAACCGCGGCTCTTTTGAAGATGGTACAACACGGCCGGCACCACACCGCTCGACCCGCAGGTCGGGGCCGTTACGATCCGTCCGCCCGAAGCGTTCTCTTCGGCTACGGCCAATGCGTAGGCGAAGACCAGACCGCGCGATTGAAGGCTCTGCTTGTAGCCCGAAGCGCGCACGTGGTAGGTCGCGGCGCGGCGCGTGAGGTGCAGCGGACCGGGCAGGACGCCTTCGTGGTCGAGCCCCCGCTCGACGCTTTCGCGCATCGCCTGCCAGATTTCGGCCAGGTAGTCCCAGATGTCGTCCGACTCGCACTCCTCGACATATTCCCAATAGGTGCGGCCCGTGCGGCGGCACCAGGCGAGGATTTCGTCGAGCGTGTTCATTTCGTAAATCTCCTCCGCCTGCCGCGGCGGTACGCCCTCTTCGGCCAGCTCGCCGCCGCCGATGCTGTAAACCGTCCATGTGTCGGTGGGGGTGCCGGCGGTGTCGAGCGCCTGGAAACGCATTCCGTTGGGATGGAAGAGAAGGAACTCGCGTGCCTGCCACACGATGTCGACGGGGGCGGTCGGCAGCAGCGTGTCGATAATGGCACGGTCGGTCATGTGGCCGCGGCCCGTCGCGGCGAGGCTTCCGTAGAGCGTCACGCGGAACGCCGCCGCTTCGGGATGGCGTGCGAGGAACTGTTCGGCGGCGCGGCGGGGCGCCATGGTGTGGCTGCTCGAAGGGCCGGTGCCGATACGGTAGAGTTCTTTGATGCTTTTCATGCGGCAAAGATACGATTAAGCCGAGGGCAAAAGCAAATAAAATTTACTTTTTGCCGAGACGGAATATCTACGGCGCAGCCAAAGTACGATTTTCCTTTGTCAGTCCGCAGCCGCTCTTCGATTGCAGCCGATCGCATTTACCGCCTTTTGACACCAAAGGCGGTGCCAAAAGTGTTCGCAGGGCACCTCCGTCGGGATCGGACAGCGGTTCTCACTGAGCGGGCGCAAAACGACGTTCAGCAGGCGAGCGCGGAGGCCGTTCGCGGACTTTTCCGAGCCGTCGCAGTCGAAGCTGCGCAATCCTTTGCGCCGCAACGGCGCAGTCTTTCGTGATCGTTCTGCGAGGTGCGCGGCGAATTCCCGCGCATTTTCGCCTCGCGGTCTTCGGTGCCCCTTTTCGACGGAAGGTGCTGAGATGCGCTTGCCGAAAAGCGGTCGCCTGCTGCGGTCAGAATCCGTATTTGCTGCGGTACTGCGTGGCGGTGATCTTTTCGCGCTGCCGGAAGAAGGCCGAAAACTGGCTGACGTTCTCGAATCCCAGCTCGGCGGCGATCTCCGAAACGGTGCGGTCGGTCGTGGTGAGCAGCTCCCGGGCCTTGTTGTGGCGCAGTTGCAACTGGTATTGCGCCGGGGCGATGCCCACGTAGGCGCGGAACGTACGGCGGAACCACGTGTAGCCGATGTTGAGCCGCCGCGCGATCTCTTCGGGCGGGAGGTTGTCGCCGATGTGGCGGCGCATCATTTCGCGGGCGCGGTTGATCTTCTCGACGATCGGGTTGTCGAGGTATTGCAGGTTGTCGCGTTTGAAGAGCACCGAACCCAGCAGGTGAAGCACGATGCCCGTGACGAGCTGCTGGAAGCCTTTGCGCTCCTCCTCGGCCGAGCGGATGATCTCCTGATAACAGCTCACGATGCCGGCGCTGTGGCCGATATGCAGCAGCGGCGTCTTCGGCGAAAAGAAGCCTTCCGCCACGCGGCGGTCGATGTTCTCGCCGCGGAATCCCACCCACCACTCCTCCCAGCCCGTTTCGGGGTCGGGTGCGTAGGTGTGCCATTCGTCGGGGAAGAGCATCACCACCGTGCCGGCCTTCACGGGCGCGGCGGGCGAGGAGGCCGAGCGGAATTCGCCCTGTCCCGAGACGATGTAGAGCAGTTGGTATTCGCCGAGCACACGCCCCCGCGAGCGGGTGAACGAGTAGCTGTCGGGATGCTGCGTCAGGGGATAGGGGCTGCCGGGCGGAACGTTCTGGTACCCCGCCGTGGTGCAGACGATGCCCCACCGCTCGTCGTGGTCGGTGACGGGCAGGTAGTGGACGATGCTTTGCGGGAAAGAGCCCATAACGTGTCAGATTTGAAAAGTAATTTGTCAAATGTTATAACAAAGATAATACTTTCTTCGGTATTTTTGTATCAAATAAAGACTCTAACCTCAAACCGCTTTTTCACGTTATGCAAAAAAATATAATCGGTGTCGACCTGGGCGCTACCAGCGGTCGGGTGATTCTGGCCCGTGCGGGGGACGACCGGCTCCGAATGGAGGAGCTGCACCGTTTTCCGAACCGTATGCGGGAGATCGACGGCCGCTTCTATTGGGACATTCACGCCCTCTACGAGGAGATTCTGAGGGGATTGAGCGTCGCGGGCGGCCGCGGCGAACGGATCGACTCGATCGGCATCGATACGTGGGGCGTCGATTTCGCCTGCGTGGATCCCGACGGCGATCTGCTGGGGCTTCCGCGCGCCTACCGCGATCCCTATACCGACGGAGTGCCGGAAGAGTTTTTCCGTACGGTGCCTCGCGAAAGCGTCTATGCGAAGACGGGCATTCAGGTGATGAATTTCAATTCGCTCTACCAACTCTACGCACTCAACCGCGAGCACAGCCCCGCGCTGGCGGCCGCCGAGCATGTGCTCTTCATGCCCGATGCGCTGTCGTACCTGCTTACGGGCGAACAGGTGTGCGAATATACGATCCTCTCCACCTCGCAGCTGATGAATCCCCGCACGCGGGAGCTGGACGGGGAGCTGTTGCGTGCGGCCGGCGTCGACGCATCGCTGTTCGCCCGGCGTGTGATGCCCGGCGAGCGTGTCGGCGTGCTGCGCGACGAGGTGGCGCGCCGCACGGGACTGGGGCGTGTGGAGGTCTTCGCCGTGGCGGGACACGATACCGCTTCGGCCATCGCCGCCGTGCCCGCCGCCGACGAGCGCTTCGCCTATCTCTCGTCGGGCACGTGGTCGCTCATGGGCATCGAGTTGCCCGCTCCGGTCATCACGGAGGAGTCGTGCGCGATGAACTTCACCAACGAGGGCGGCGTGGACGGTACGACGCGGTTCCTGAAAAACATCACCGGCATGTGGTTGTTGGAGGAGTGCCGCCGCATCTGGGCGAAGGAGGGGCGTACCTATACCTACGCCGAGATCATGGCCATGGCTGCCGCCGCCGCAGGAGCCGACGGCCTGATGATCGAGGTTCACAA
>ERZ827512.2376-NODE-2376-length-15332-cov-11.675984_pt1 | contig 15332 bp, 7 predicted proteins | sample MGYA00519916_ERZ827512 | MGnify/ENA primary metagenome ERZ827512 (study PRJEB31778, sample SAMEA3449335) | human gut metagenome | biome: human gut; feature: human-associated habitat; material: faeces | place: United Kingdom | collected 2010/2012 ... | reverse complement strand
CAGCGGTCTCCAAAACCGCGTGTCGAGAGTTCGAGCCTTTCTGCCCCTGCCAAAAGAAGCCATGACGTTGTCATGGCTTCTTTTTTTGCGCCGGTGGCTCCGCTTTTGCGGCAGATGCCTGCGCAGCCGGCCACAGGCGGCGGGAAAATGCCGGAATTGTGCGGAGAGACGGCCTTTGACACACTATGCTCCGGGTTTTGTCGATATTAAATAGAAAAAAACGGGAAATTTTGTGCGGAAATAAAGTTGATTGTTTGTCGAAATGGTGCTATGCTATCCCGTGTATATCCAGAAAAGGGAAATCACCCCGCAAAGGGACGATTTTCCGGCCCGCGCAGGTGCAAGGGGCGCCTGCATTGGAGGGAGATACCGGCAGAAAAGGGTACCCTTTTCCCGTTTCAACCCAGTTGAAACGATGGCTTTTCCGCATGGGACGGCGTCCCGCGCGGCGGACCCTGCCACTGATCCGCAGGGGTGCGGACTCGCCGGTGCAGTGCCGCGGGCACGGTGCGGACAGCGCACAGCATGATTCCGCAGACAGACAAAAAAATCACATGAAAGGATGGGGAACATGGACAAAACAAGAATGGGCAAAAGAGTGGCGTCATTACTGCTTTCGCTGGTAATGATGCTGTCTCTGCTGCCGACGGCGGCGTACGCTGCGATGGCGGACGGCGTCGAAACCCAGGGCGCGAGCGTCTCCGAGAACGGAACGGGCGTGTCCGACGACAGCAACAGCAGCGGTGGCACCGGTGACTTGCAGGTCGAAGACAGCGAGGGCAACGGTGACACCGGCGCCCAGCAGGTCGGAGACAGCAGCGGCAGCGGCACGGCGGATGATACCACCGGTGCTGAGGGCGGCGCTGATCCTACCGATTCTGTGAACGGTACGGCTACGTATGTAGCGTACATCGGAGAGACCGGCTATGAGACGCTGGACGCGGCTATCACAGCGGCCGGAGATAGTGACACTGTGGAGGTCACTGAAGGTCGCTATACGCTGAACGGCAGTCTGACCTATACGGGTAAGGCTATCACTGTGAAGGCTGCCAATGGCGCAAATGTCATCTTCGACATGTCCAGTGCGGTGACTTTGAGCGGTGCGAAGATCACTTTTGAGAATGTGACTTTCGACTACACAAATGCCGACTACACTGGCTTGCAGCACACCGATACGGTGGTGTATAACAATTGCACCATCAATGGCAAGATATGCCTGTATGCCAACAGTGAGACATTCAACGGCTGCTACTTCAAGCAGACAAGCGAGGATTATAACGTCTGGACGTATGGCGCCAAGAAGGTGGCGTTCAACGACTGCACTTTCAAATGCAATGGCAAGGCGGTCAATGTGTATATCGAGAAGAGCAATGCTTCTGATGATGCCAAGACCATCGCGGTGAACAACTGCACAGTCAACTCCGACAAGGCGAACAAGGCGTTCCTGAACATCAAGAACAGCACGCAGGCCTATGATGTGACGCTGAGCGGCACGAACACGGTGAACGGCCTTACGGCCGATGGCACCACCGGCTCCGCGCTGTATCAGGTGGAAACTACTAAGGTCACTGAGACCACCGGCAATCCGGTCACGGTGAAGCAGCAGAACACGGCTGGCGAGTTTGAGACCGTTTACGAGGTCAAGGAAACGGTTGCTGAGACCACCATGGACCTTGATGCGTTTATCAAGGCGGTTGAGGCCAGCGGCTACAACTACGACGGCAACGGCGTTACCGTCAAGTGGTCTCCTGTCACCGGCTGCTATGACACCAGAGAGGGACACGACTGCACGGCGGGTAACGTCAAGGCCACCGGCAACACGCCCAAGCGCGTGAGCGCCGATTATGCACAGTATCAGCTGTTCAGCGGTCTGACACAGAATGTGACCATCAAGAACGTAAAGTTCGTTTATGAGCCGGCTGCGTTTACGATCTGCGCCAACAGCGGTTGGGCGGGCTCCGGCACAGTCACGAATCTGGCGGAGTTGCAGTTCGAGAACAAGGGCGACGTCAAGCTGCTGGATTGCTCCTTTGACGGCGTGGCTGTGGCTGTCTTCAATGATATTGAGACGGCCTCCACCGCTGTACACGGCTGCTCTTTCACCAACATGACGAAGGCCGGCGGCGGATACGCCATCCACTATCTGAAGGGCGGCAAGATCGATGTTTCCGAGAACACGTTTGAGAACGTGTACCGCGGTATGCTGGTGCAGTCCACGGTGAACAAGGGAACCAATATTGTCAACAACAACTTCAGCGGTATTGACGCCACTAACAGCAGTTGCTATATGGTCAAGCTGCTGAACGTGAAGGACACGGATATCGTTATCTCCGGCAACACCACTGCGGCTAACGCCCCCGTGAACGTCAACGTGGCTTATCACGGTACCGATGGTGCGGCCATCGCAGTCGGGGACCGTATCAGCACGATCCACACGGCCGAGACCGATGGCAACAGCGTTAAGATCAGCACTGGCGGCGACCAGATGACTGGCTATACCGCTCCCAGCGCGGCTGTGGAGGATGCATCCGGCATCACGGTTGATGCCGATGGTAATGTGACTGTTACGCTTCCTGCCAAGACCACCTACGTGGCAGAGGTCAAGGGCGTCAAGTACAAGTCCCTGCAGGCGGCTATCGACAAGGCCGGTAGAAATGCGACCGTGAGACTGCTGGCGGATACCAGGGAGAACGTCACCATTTCCACCAATTATCTGACCCTTGACCTGAACGGTCACACCCTCAACGGCGGCACCGTGAAGGGCAAGCCCGCACTGACCGTTACGGCCCGCGTCACCGTCAAGGACAGCAGCGCGGCGAAGACCGGCACCATCATGCGTGAGGATACCGCGGAGAACTCCGGCGTCAGCTCCCACTATGTCATTGACATTCAGGACGGCTGGCTTTTCTTCGAGAGCGGCAGCGTTACGAACAACAGCGGCGTTGTTGGAGTGAAGGGCGCGTCCCTGGTGCGCGTGGGCGATGACAGCGTCGCCAAGTACCCCGGTCTGACCATCAGTGGCGGCACGTTTACTCAGGATAACTTCATCGTGATCAAGGTCGATCGCGGTACGTTCTACCTGAAAGAAGGCGGTACGCTGAATTCCAAAAACAGCTATGCGGTGGAGAACTGGAAGTTCGCTGAGATCAAGGGCGGCACGGTCAACGGCACAGTTGCAGCCTGGACGTACAGCGGCGGTCACAACAGCGATCTGACGATCAGCGGCGGCACCGTCAACGGTAACGTGCTCTCTGTGAACTACGGCAGCGCCGAGGGTAAGTTGGCCAAGGTCAGCATCACCGGCGGCACTGTCAACGGTGCGCTGGATACCCGCAGCTACGATCCCAGCACCAATGAGCTGACCAGCATCGACGATGCCACTAAGGCGACTATCGCTGTCACCGGCGGTACGTTCTCCAGTGACCCCACCAAGTACGTGGTGGAGGATTCCGCCATTACCCCGAACGCCGACGGCACTTTCGGTGTGGCGAAAGCCTATCTGGCCAAGGTCGGCGGCACCTCCTACTACACCATGGACGAGGCATTCAAGGCGCAGACGGCCAGCGGCGAGGCTATCGTCTTGCTGCGCGATTATACCACCGGTTCAACGTTCAACTCCGGCAGCATTGACCGCACGGTGGATCTGAACGGCCATACCTGGACCTGCACCGGCACGGATGCAAACAGCGCGGCCTTCGAGATCAACTACTCCGATGCGACGCTGACCGTGAAGAACGGCAAGGTGTTCAGCAGCCAGCTGGTGGGTCTGATCCCCTCCGCCATGGGCGGCACCATCAAGTATGACAATTCCAGTCTGGTGTTCGAGAATATCGAGATGACGACCACCGCCCACAGCGGCATCGAGACCAACGGCAACAACACCAACGATACCGTGAAGCTCGTGAACAGCGAACTGAACGTGCCCAACGGCTTCGGCATCTACTTCCCCAGCTCCGGCACGCTGACCATCGACAACAGCAAGATCAACGCCAAGACCATGGGCGTGCAGGTCTGCGCCGGCAGCCTGAACATCAGCGGCGCTGGCACGGCCATCACCGTCTCCGGTGACGGCATCGACAAGACCATTAACGACGGCGCCATCGAGGACGGCGCGGCCATCTCCATCGTGAACCGCATCGGCTACAAGGGCCTGGCCGAGATCAAGGTCGAGGGCGGCAAGTTCACGGCCAAGAGCGGCAACGCCGCGGTCAAGGCCTACGATTGGGCGAACCAGACCGAGGGCGACTTCACGCAGAGCGACAAGGTTTTCATCTCCGGCGGTACGTTCTCCAGCGAGGTGGACAAGTCCCTGTGCGCTGACGGCTTCATCCCCACCAAGAACGCGGACGGCACCTACGGCGTGAAGGAAGGCGCTGACGGCTATGTGGAGGACGAGAACGGCAACGTGACCATCTCCACCGCCGAGGGCCTGTTCTACTTCGCCAAGAAGGCCAATGCGGGCAACAACTTCGCGGGCAAGACCGTGAAGCTGGCCAACGACATCGACCTGAATAACGAGAAGTGGACGCCGATCGGCATTTATGATAAAGCGAATACCTTGTTTAAGGGCACGTTTGACGGCCAGAACCACGCCGTTACCGGCCTGAAGGTCGAAGAGAGCCGTAAGAATGGCGTGGGCTTCTTCGGCAAGGTCTATACGGGCACCATCAAGAACCTGACGGTGGAAGGCAGCGTCAGTGCTTCTAACTGCAACTACGTGGGCGGCATCGTGGGCCACGGCTACGCCACCATCACCAACTGCACCTTCAAGGGCACTGTTGGCAATAACAACAGCATGCAGGTGGGCGGCATCGCCGGTTCCGGTGGTTTCACCGTTACCAACTGCTCCGTTTACGCCGATGTTACGGCTGAATGCTGGGCTGGCGGTATCGTCGGCAACTGCCAGGACGGCGGCGCGTACACCAACTGCTATGTAGATGGTGTCATTAGCGCTGAGCGTACCTACTGGGGCGGCGGCGCGGCCGGCATCACGCCTGTCCCGCTGTATCCCTCTCAGGTCATCAGCGGCTGCTACTCCAACACCGTTGTGAAGGTGGCGGGCGAAGAGGTCAACTGCCCCATCATCGCCGCCTACAACAACCCGCTGGATTACAACGGCTACTCCGGCGGCCTGAAGATCTACGACAACTCCTGGAACAAGCAGAAGAACAGCAACGACAGCTATCCTATCTATGCGGAGAAGGATAAAGTCGGCGGCGTTCTCATGGAAGGCATGACTGCTGCCCGCGACAACAGCCTGATCATGCTGGAGGATGACCTGAACTACGTCACCGGCGACCTGTCCAAGGTGCGTATCATGGCTGGCTCCAGCGTGACGCAGGCGCAGATCGATGCGCTGGCTGTGGCTTCTGTGGGCGATTCCAAGTACCAGTCCCTGGCCGAGGCCATCGACGCGGCGCAGGACGGCCAGACCGTGACCCTGCTGGCTGACGCCGCTGAGGACGTGGTCATCAGCAAGAGCATCACCCTCGATCTGGGCGGCAAGACCCTGACCAACACCAACGCCAGTAAGGCCACGATCTCTGTGAAGAGCGGCACCGTCACCGTGAAGAACGGTAATGTTGTGGGCGGCACCGGCTACTACAACATCGAGGCCAAGAAGGATGCCAACCTGACGCTGACGGATGTCACCGCCACGGCGGGCAACACCGGCTCCTCCATGATCGACAACTGGGGCACCCTGACCATCACCAGCGGTACCTACACCGGCGGTCTGGATACCGTCAAGAATGAGCCGAGTGCGAAGGTGAACATCACCGGCGGTACGTTCACGCTGACAAAGGGCAATTCTGATGGCTACACCGGCGTTGTGTTCAACTACGGCGAGCTGACCATCAGCGGCGGCGAGTTCGTTCAGAGCGACAAGAATGCCCCCTATGGACAGGCGCAGGTCATCCACACCGATAAGGATAAGAATGGCAGCGCAGCACCGTCCACGGTCATCACCGGCGGTACGTTCAAGAATCTGTGCACCAAAACCACAGCTTGGACGGTTCGTGAAGCGAACGCGGCGGCTGGTGCCACGAAGGTCTCCGGCGGTGCATTTAATAAGAGCGTCAAAGATTACTATTGCGCCGAAGGATTTATTCCCACCTCGACCAAGGATGCGGATGGCAATTACGGCGTCAAGGTAGGCAAGTATGTCGCCGAGGTCGGCAGCAAGAAGTACGAGACGCTGGCCGACGCGATCCGTCTGACTGCAAAGGGCAAGACCATCACCCTGCTGTGCGACGTCGAGCAGAACACCCAGCTGACCATCAACAAGAGCATCACGCTGGATCTGAACGGCAAGACCATCAAGAACACGGCGGACATCTGGGGCGATAATGCCAACGCTATCCTGTCCATCACAAAAGGTGCCAAGGTGACCATCACCGGCAACGGCACCATAGATGCCAAGGAGAACGACTGCTACACCATCAACGTGGTGAAGGGCGACCTGACCATCGAGAACGGCACCTTCTACGGCAACGTCAGCGTGGTTCAGGTGGAGGAGGGTACCCTGTCTGTCAAGGGCGGCACCTTCGACCTGCACCAGAAGTGGGAAGGCAGCAGCAAGTATCTGATCAACTGCATCGATGATGCGTATGTGGGCGGCAGTGCGAATGTCGCCATCAGCGGCGGTACGTTCGTCGGCTTCGACCCCAACGTCTCCCCCGAGCAGAAGGTGGACGGCAAGACTTCCAGCTTCGCGGCTCCCGGCACTGGTATCACCAAGAACGCGGACGGCACCTTCACGGCGGCTGCCGGCATGACCGCCCAGATTCTGGACAAGGACGGCAATTCCGTCAAGGCGTACAGAACGCTGGCCGAGGCCGTTGCGGCGGCTCAGGACGGTCAGACCGTGAGACTGCTGGCGGATGTCACTCTGGATGCACAGATCGCCACCGGCAAGGCCATCACCATCGACGGCCAGAGCAAGTACACCATCAAGGCGGTCAAGAAACTGGTGAGCGCGGATAACAAGGCAGGTATGTTCTACCGCACCCAGTCCGCAAAGGGCACCCTGACCTTCCTGAATGTCACGCTGGACGGCGGTGGCTTCTCCAAGATCTTCCTCAATGAGGGCGGCGCAGGCGAGACGGTGTTCGATGGCGTTACTTCCACCAACGGCGGCGGCATCGCCTACGGCAGCGGCATCCACATCTCCGGCGGCGGCTCTCACGCCACCATCAGGAACTCCACGCTGACCGGCAGCACCGGCACGATGGAGCTGAACGATGCGAACTACTACGCGGCCAACGACCTGTGGGTCGGCGGCAACGTGTACGTCACGGTGGAGAACTCCGTGATCGGCACCGTGTTCGTCAACTCCGCTCCCTCCGCGACGGCTACCAACGGCGTGGTCCATGGCCAGCTGACCATCACGGGCGAGAGCACCAAGATCACCTACCTCTCCGGTGAGGAAGAGGCCGCTGACAAGCTGGATAAGTTCGGCAACAACGGTTCTCTGGTCAAGATCGACAGCGGCTATGTTGAGAAGGTCTTTGACAAGGGCTCCTATGCCATCTCCGGCGGCACCTTCAAGACGGAGGTGAAGAAGGAGTGGTGCGCTGCGGGTTACGTTCCCGCCGATAACGGCAACGGCACCTACGGCGTGGCAGTGGGCAAGTTCACCGTCATGGTGACGTCCCGCACCACCGGCAGCGACAGCCCCGTGGCCAATGTGGCCGGCGGCGGCAGCGACATCACCTACGCGCAGGGCACCAAGGTCACGGCGTCCGCCATCAGCGGCTACACCTTCGTGGGCTGGTTCGTCAACGAGTACACCGGCACGCCGTACAGCACTGCCCTGACCTGCGAGGTCAAGCCCACCGATGACTGCACCATGATCGCGGTCTATGAGCCCATCAGCGGCGGCGTGTTCGCACTGGAGGTCTCCGCCTCCAAATTCACGGTCAACGGCGGCGCGACGCAGCGCTCTTACCTGCTGGAGAAGATGCCCATTGGCACGCAGGTCACCGTTGTGTTCAAGGGCAGCGAGAACTTCATGTACTGGGTCAATGAGTCCGGCAAGGTGGTCTCCACCTCGAAGACTTACACCTTCTCCATGGGCAGCGCCACGACCCTGAAGGCCGTGTATGCCGAGAAGGAAGAGCACCAGGCCATGGTGGTCTTCATCTCCCACACGCAGCAGGTCATCAGCTCCAAGGGCTACACGGATACGCAGGAGATCCAGTTCCCCGAGCCTCCCATCAAGATGGGCGCGACCTTCGTGCGCTGGTCCATGACGGAAGCTGAGATTCGCGCCGCCATGGCCACTACCGCGACGGGTATCATCGTTGTGGAGCCGGTGTACGAATTCAACGCGGGTTCTTACACGGTAACCGTCAATTACCCGAATGACGAGACGGCAACTTACACGGCTACAGTCGGCAAGATCACTACGGTAACAGCGAAGAGCATTGACGGAAAGGTCTTCAAGTGCTGGAAGAACGGCGACACCGTGCTTGGCTACACGGAGACCCTGAGGATCGCGCCTCGCGGCGATCTGACCCTGACGGCTGAATATGTTGATGCCGGCACCACAGTGGATCGTCTGCCCGTGATCGCACTGACGGAGATCAGCGCCAGCCAGCAGGGCGCGAAGTACGCAGTCTCCTTCACGGCAACGCGCTCCGTGCCCAATGGCTACACGGTCACCGAGCAGGGCGTTCTGGTGAGCACCGACAGCCGGTACGGCGAGGCGGGTGCGCTGGACGCCATGAAGCTGGATGCCGATGGCGTCAAGCCTGACAATACGAAGATCCTGAAGGCAACCAATACTGACGCGACGGGCGTGACAGTCCTGAATGGTATCGTGTCGGCCGCGGATCGTACGGTGTATGGCCGTGCTTACATGATCCTGCGCGACAGCAGCGGCACCATGGTGTATGTGTACAGCGATACGATCCTGTCCGGCAGCTACAACAGCCTGAACAAGTAAAGGAGGAAAATCAGTGGATAAAAAGCAGTATGAATCTCCGGAGATGCAGGTCATTCTCACCACCGGTGAGGACATCATCACGACGTCCATTCCGGACGGCGGCGACATCAAGCTTGAATGATTATCCATCTCCGACCCTAACCCAAAACAGGGGCATAGTCCGCGCGGACTATGCCCCTGTGCGCAAAGCAAAGGAGCGACTTATGAAAAAACTCATCCCCGTGCTGCTGTCGCTGCTCATGGCGCTGGCCATGACGGCCACAGCACTGGCTGCCACCGTCTACACCGAGGGTGCGCTGCACTACACCATCGCGGACGAGTCCATCACCATCACCGGCTATTTCGGTAAGGACGCCGCAGTCACCGTACCGGCCAGCATCGCCGGTATCCCTGTGAACACCATCGCCAAGGGCGCGTTCACGGGCAATGACAACGTGAAAACGGTGGACCTGCCGGACACCATCACCGCCGTGGAGGAGGGGGCCTTCGCCTCCGGCATCACGGTGAACTACAACAGCAACGTCAACGGCGGCAACACGCCGGACGACAGCAAGCCCGATGACAGCAAACCGGACGACAGCAAGCCCGATGACAATAAGCCCGCCGACAACAAACCCAACAACGGCGGCACCGGCGCCGACACGGGCACCGTGGACGTGGACAACTCCGGCACTGCCGGCGACACCACCGGTACCACGGGCGGCACCGGCGGCGCAGAGGACACCGGCATTGACGAGGGCACCGTCTCCGTGGACGACCTGCCGGACTCTGCCGACAGCCAGACCGGCGCACAGGACAGCGCCGCCGTTCCTCAGCAGAGCGCGGGGCTCACATGGCTGTGGGTGCTGCTGGGCGTCATCGCCGTGGCGGCGATCATCGGCATCGTCGTGACGCGGAAAAAGAAGCACTGAGACACGAAACCGCAGGAGGGTAAGCCCTCCTGCGGTTTTTTGCGCAAAAAAAGGAAGCGGACGGGTCACGTCCGCTCCAAGTGAGGAGAAAAATGATGGAAAATCAATTTCAAACGGGCGCTGCCCGCTGAAACCATGGGAAGATCAGAACAGGGTACACAGCAGCCACGTCAGTCCGATGGCCGCCGCGCCGATGGCGGCCCACAGCCAACCGGGGACGCGGACGCGCCGGCGCGGCAGACCCTGACAGCGGGCATAGTTCTTGGCGATGCGGACGGCCTGATCCACCAGCTGCTGTGAGCTGACGCCGCCGCCATCGGTGCGCAGAATGAAAATGGCCTGTTCGAAGATCTGGGGGTCCGGAGAATCCACCACGATGACGCGGCGGGAAATACCTTTAACCAAGCATATGCCCTCCTTGCTGTCCGTTTACTGCGCCGCCCTATCGCATCGGGCGACGGTAGTAGTATGGACGGCGCGGCGGCAGATTATACCTGCGCGGGGCCATTTTCTTCGCCCCGCAGCCGGTGCAGCGCCAGCACGGCGCAGTCATCGGACCGCCCGCCGTGTTCGGCGGACATGGTGAGGATGCGGCGGGCCAGGGCGTCGGGAGTGCCGCCGCCCCAACCGGCCAGCAGATCCTGAAGCCACTCGTCCCCGTCGCCGCCGACCACGCCGTCGGAGACCATCACCAGCCAGCCGTCCGGCGGCAGGACGAAGCGGATGACATCGGGCTGGCGGTCCGCACCCTCCAGCCCCGCGGGCAGCGCCGCGCCGCCGTACCGCGTGACGCGGCCCAGCTTTTTCAGATACGATGGCGCCGCGCCGTATTTATAGAGCGCGGCCTCACCGGTGCTGCGGTCCAGCCGCAGCAGGTCGATGGTGGTGAAGCCCGCGCCCTCGCGGCAGCGCAGCAGCATCGCCGTGTTCAGAGTTTTCAGGGCCGGCAGCGGCTCCACGCCCGCCTGTAAAAACTGCTTCAGTAACCGTACGGTCATGGCGGCCTCACGGTGGGCGGCCTCGCCGCTGCCCATGCCGTCGGACAGCAGCAGGCACGCCGCGCCGCCCGCCTCAAAGGACGCCGCCTGATCGCCGCACAGTGTCTCGCCTTCCCTGGGCCGCAGGGCGATGGAGGTGCGGCAGGCAAAGCGAGGCGGCGCCGACACCGGCACGCCGGAGGACAGCACCTCCGACATCTGGGCGTACTGCTGCCGCGCCACCTGATACGCTTCCTCCAGCTGGAGCCGGTGGGCGCGGCGCAGCAGGAACTGGTGCAGTTGGTCGTTCAGCGCCTCCAGCAGCTGGGGGAAGTGCAGGCAGCGGCTGGCAAAATGCAGGGGGAAGTCCTCTGCGCAGGCGCTGCCGCGGCGCAGCAGGCGGGGGCAGGCGTCGTTGAAGGCATTGTAGGTATCGTTGTAGTGTGCCTGCCAGCAATCCCGCTGCAATAGACACCCTGCGCAGATCTGCTCCGCCGCGCGGTCGAACAGCACGGCGGGGTTCTCCGGCCGCGGCGGCGATACCTCGGTGAAAAAGCTGTCGTACACGGCGCGGAACGCAGCGGCAGGGGTGGCCTCCGGCTGGGCCGGCGGCGCGGGCGCCTGCTGGGCGAGCCGCAGCGGCAGGCGCTGAGGCAGCAGAAGATAGAGCCCCGCACCCGCCATGCTCTGAAACAGCAGGGGCAGCGGGTCCGGCCCGTCAAGCAGCGTATATCCGACCATGGCTGCGGCAGTATACACCAGCGGCACGGCCAACCGGCCCCGCTCCCTGACAGCGGAGGCGGCTCCCATCCCGCCGCAGCACACTGCGGTCAGCAGCACCGCATCGCCGGTGAACAGATCCATGGTCAGACCGGCCACGGCTCCCGCCGCCGCGGCGGAGGCGGGGGACAGGCACTTCGCCGCGGCCATCAGCAGCGCCGCCGCCAGCATACCGCCCACGCGGAAGCCGGAGAACGACCAGCCGTAGGCGGTAAGGGACAGCCCCAGACCCAGCAGGAACAGCGCCTGCCCGCGGCTCACCGCCGAGGCATTGGCATCCGACAGCGACGGCAGCAGCGCTGCCGCAGCGTACAGCACGGTGCAGGCAGCGGCGCACAGCGCCCACTGCCGCGGCTGCCGCTGGATGAGATAGGCCGACTGCACCAGCAGCGTCATCAACACGGCAGCCACCGGTCGGAATACCGGACGGCGGTACAGGCGGGTGGTGCAGAACGCCGTGTTGGCACAGAAAATGAGGATGGCGGCGGCGGTGTGGCGCAGCCCCGCCTGAAAATCCAGAAAAAGGAAAGCGCCCAGTCCCGCGCCCAGCAGGGCGCTGAGCCCGGGCCAGCTGACGCCTGCGGCGGAGACGGCCGCCAGCGCCCATGGGCTGTACAGACCGTCCAGCGCCGCGCCGGACAGCAGAAACGCGGCGGCCGCCGGTAAAAACCCCGTCAGCAGGGAGCGGAGCGGGACGGACCGGACGGCCTCGGTGACAGTTTTCAAGGCTTGTCCCTCCTTTCACGCCTATTGTAACCGGAACGGCGGACGCATCCTGTCGGGAAATGGCGGCGCATCCCAAAGCCGCCGGCCGCAGCGGCGGAAAATTTTGCTGTTGTATTTCCCACGCCGATTTGGTACAATGCCGTTGACAGAAACTGACACACTTCGTACAGGAGGAAACCCATGAAAAAGCTGTTTGCCATGCTGATGGCACTGACGATATTGATGACCATGGCCGCCTGCGGACAGCAGACGACGGACGAGGCCGGCGGCACCGTGGACCCCGGCGCCGTGGCGGATCAGGGTACCTCAGGTCAGGTGGACATGCCCGCCGATGACGCCGGCACGCCGGAGCTGGGCAGCGTCAACGGCGGCACCTACACCAACGAGTTCGCCGGCATCGGCTGCACGCTGGACGAGACCTGGACGTTCTACACCGAGGCGCAGATCGCGGAGATCAACGGTTTCCTGACGGAGGGCACCAGCGACGAGGAGATGCGCCAGCTGATGGAGGAGAACCAGAGCGTGTACGATATGTACGCCTCCTCCACCGATGGGCTGATGACCATGAACGTGGTGTTCCAGAACATGGGACTGCTGTTTGGCACCACCATGAGCGCTCAGGACTACGTGGAGCTGTCCGCAGAGCAGCTGCCCGACGCCATGGGCACCTACGGCTTTGAGGACGTGACAGCGTCCGTGACCACGGCGGAGTTCGCAGGTGCGGAGTGTCCCGCGATCGCCATCACCGCCACGGTACAGGACACCCCCATGTATGAGCTGCTGGTGTGCATGAAGGAGGGCAACTACATCTACTGCGTGACGCTGTGCAGCTACACGGAGGATGTGACGGCCCAGATGGCAGCGCTGTTCTACACGCTGTAAGCAGCAAACCCGTGAGCCGCGGCGTCTGCCGCGGCTCGCTTTTTCGGAAAGGAGCGGAGACCATGGCAAAATATGTGCTGATACCGGATTCCTTCAAAGGAACGCTGTCCTCGGAGGACATCTGCCGCATCGCGGCGGAGGAGATATTGCGGCTGGAGCCGGAGGCGGAGATCTGCGCCATTCCGGTGGCGGACGGCGGCGAGGGTACGGTGGACGCCTTTCTGGCCGCCGTGGGCGGCACGCGGGCGGAGGTGCCCTGCACAGGGCCCTGCGGCCAGGAGGTCATGGGTTTTTACGGCCTGCTGCCGGACGGTACGGCGGTGGTGGAAATGGCCGCAGCGGCGGGCCTGCCGCTGGCGGGCGCGTGCCGCGATCCGGAAAAGACCACTACCTACGGCGTGGGCCAGCTGATGGCCCATGCGTTGTCCCGCGGAGCAAAGCGGCTGGTGCTGGGGCTGGGCGGCAGCGCCACCAACGACGGCGGCTGCGGCGCGGCCGCCGCGCTGGGCGCGGAGTTTCTGGATGAGGAGGGACGGGCGTTCGTGCCTACCGGCGGGACGCTGACCCAAATCGCCCATATCCGCATGAAGGGCCTGCGGGAGACGCTGGCGGGCGCGGAGGTCACGGTGATGTGCGACATCGACAACCCCCTGTGCGGTCCCGCTGGTGCGGCGGCGGTGTTCGGACCTCAGAAGGGGGCGGACGCGGTCATGGTGGCCCGCATGGATGCGGGCCTGCGCCATCTGGCGGAGACGCTGGAAAAAGACGTGGGCATGGAGGTGCTGACGCTGGCGGGCGGTGGTTCAGCCGGCGGCTTCGGGGCCGGTGCGGCGGCATTTTTCGGCGGACAGCTGCGCATGGGCATTGATGTGGTGCTGGATCTCACGGACTTTGACCGGAAATGCCGCGGCGCATCGCTGGTCATCACCGGCGAGGGTCATCTGGACAGCCAGAGCCTGCGGGGGAAGACGGTGGTGGGCGTGGCCCGCCGCGCCCGGGCGCTGGGTGTACCGGCGGCGGCGCTGGTGGGCGGCTGCGAGACGGCGCTGGACGCGGTGTACGCGGAGGGCGTGTCCGGCGTATTCCCCATCCATCCGGCGCTGTGTACCTGGCCCCAAGCCGCCGCGCGGACCGAGGAGGATCTGCGCTTCACCATGGGCAATCTGCTGCGCTTTATGGCCGCCCTGCGGCGATAACAAAAAACGGGAGACCGCACCGCAGTCTCCCGTTTTCGTATATGGCTCCGCTGCCCGCCCGCAGGCAAACGATTTTGCACAGCAAAATCCCTGCTCCAAAAAGAGAGCCACCCTTCGGGTGGCTCTCTTTTGTGGCTACCCACTACTTTTGTTGTCTGTGAATCAGCGCTTTTGGTCTTGTTCCTCCGGTGACGTAGTAACTCCTTCCAGCAGATCTGTCACGACCTGATGGAGCTGTGCAGCGTTCTTGGAGGTAATGACAGGGACGCCAGTTTGGCTTTCAATGGCTTTCCGTGCATCACCGGCCACTTTTCCTCCGGCACGCGCCACATCAATGTTTTCCGAAAATGTCTCCGGAGCTTTCTGCTTGGATATCTCCGTGGTGGTCGCCTCCGCCAGCATATTCAGCACCAGTTCCAACGTAGTCATATTGTCGCGGAGGTTCTCTTTCTTCAAGCCCTTGAGGTTTTTATATTGCCGTGTGGACATCCCTGACCATGCACGGGAGATCTCATCGGTAAGTATTGCGTACTCCACGCCCTTCTGTACACCACGGGCATCCCATTCATCCGTCAGTTCCTTTCGGACTTGGATGGCTTGCAGCCGCTGGTTGATCCATTCACGAGTATAGCCTTTCTTGAGGTATGTTTCCAGGGCTCGTTCAATGGTCAATTCCGGATCAATGGTCTCTTCAATGCGTTCCCGTCCAACCTGCGCCAACCACAGCTTGAACGGTTCCGCTTTGGGGGAAGGAATGGACTGGATGATACGGAGAAGTTGCTCGGTGTCGGCTACGTCGGTCAGGCGCTTTTTGCAATCTGAGGCGGTCATTTTCAACTGGTTACAAGATGTAACCGTTTCATTGCCTTCGTCTTTAAGCCGCTTCTTGGTAACTTTCCAGTAGTTGCGTGCC